>Ga0308009_10000279_pt1 | contig 41288 bp, 46 predicted proteins | sample Neamet127_FD_203134 | JGI IMG/M metagenome (GOLD analysis project Ga0308009, IMG submission 203134) | Marine microbial communities from water near the shore, Antarctic Ocean - #127 | ecosystem: Environmental > Aquatic > Marine > Unclassified | place: Southern Ocean | collected 2014-07-24 | reverse complement strand
TTGAAGGCGGGGTGTGCAGCTCACGGGCGCAGGTCGGGCAGTCGTCGCTGTCCGGCGGCAGTACCGTGTCGCACAGCGGGCACAAGGCGACTTCATCGGTCGTTCCGGCGGCTGCCTCCAGTCCCTCCAGTCCCTGCGGTGCGGTTCGCTGCTCAAACAGCCGCAGCAGGCGCAGTGCCTGCACATTCCCAGCCAGGGTAAAGCGCCAACTGGCCAGCCGGGCCTTGCCCTCATGCAGCTCCAGCGTAGCCACGCCAGCGTGGTCGAAATGGCGCAAGGACAGAAGCGGCGGGCTGGACGGGGTGGGTGGGTTGACCGGCAACAGCCAACTGGTCCACAGACCCGTTTCCGCGTCCTGGGCTAACAAACGGCGGTCGGTCAGCGCCAACAAACCCCGGGAAAACCGAAGTTGCAGGTTCAGGTCAACCAGCACGGTACATAAGACGTTCTCATGTGCTGCAAGTTGCGCACGCAGGTCTGTTTGCGCTTGGCCAGCCTCCCTGAAGGAGGCGTCAACCGGATGAGAATGATGCATTGTTGTGATGTGGAAGCCGTGAGTACCGGTCACCGAAGCGTTTTCGGAGCCGTAAAAGCGAATTTTCGCCTAAACCGGATTGAGCTCTGATGTCTTATCTGGCGCCAGAGTCAAAAACCCTGCCGGTATTTACAAAAAACGCCGCCCAGAGCCTGCCGGTTGACCGAAGCCATGAAAACATGAGCAAAAAGGACGACATCAAGCTTCTGCGCATCAATTACCTGCGCGGGCCCAATATCTGGACCTACCGGCCCGTGCTGGAAACCTGGCTGGACCTGGGACCCCTGGAAGACTTCCCCTCCAACCTGATCCCCGGTTTCAGTGACCGGCTGGTTGCCTTGCTGCCGGCCCTGGTCGAGCACCATTGCGGCGTCGGCGAACGCGGCGGCTTCATCCAGCGTCTGGTGGAAGGCACCTGGGCCGGTCATGTGCTGGAGCATGTGGTCATCGAGCTGCTGAACCTGGCCGACATGCCGACCGGCTTCGGCCAGACCCGCAGCACCTCGCAACGCGGCGTGTACCGCATGGTGTTCCGGGCGCGCGACGAGCAGGTCGCCCGCAGCGCGCTGGCCGAAGGCCACCGCCTGCTGATGGCCGCCATCAACAACGGCGCCCACCATGAGCCTTATGGCGACGCTGAACTGCAAGCTGCAGTTGGCCGCGTGCGCGCCAAGGTTGACGAGTGTTACCTCGGCCCGAGCACCGCCGCCATCGTCGCCGCCGCCGCCGAGCGCCGCATCCCGCACATCCGCCTGAACGATGGCAACCTGGTGCAGCTCGGCTACGGCGCCAGTCAGCGCCGCATCTGGACCGCCGAGACCGAATTCACCAGCGCGATTGCCGAAGGCATTGCTGGCGACAAGGACCTGACCAAAAGCCTGCTCGCCTCCTGCGGCGTGCCAGTGCCTGAAGGCCAGATCGTGGACACCGTCGAGGCCGCCTGGGAAGCCGCCCAGGACATCGGGCTGCCGGTGGTGGTCAAGCCCTCCGACGGCAACCACGGCCGCGGCGTGTCACTGGACCTCAAGACACGCGAGGAAATCGAGGCCGCCTTCCATGTCGCCGCACCCCAAGGCAGCGATGTGATGGTCGAGCGTTTTGTGCGCGGCCATGAGCACCGGCTGCTGGTCGTCGGCGGCCGTGTCGTCGCCGCCGCACGCGGCGAAACCGCATCCATCCGCGGGGATGGTGTGGCCAGCGTGGCCCAGCTGGTCGAAAGCCAGCTCAACACCGACCCGCGCCGGGGCGCCACCGAAGACTTCCCGCTCGGGCTGATCGAACTCGACAAGGACGAAGCCATCAGGCTCGACCTGCAGCGCCAGGGTTTGAGTCCCGACGCCGTGCCGGCTGCCGGCCGCGAGGTGCTGATCCAGCGCAACGGCAATGTGTCCATTGACTGCACCGACGAGGTCCATCCCGAGGTTGACCACATCGTCTCGCTGGCAGCGCGCGTCGTCGGCCTGGACATTGCCGGCGTCGATGTGGTGGCACAGGACATTTCCAAACCTTTGCACGCCCAGGGCGGCGCGATTGTGGAAGTCAATGCCGGCCCCGGCTTGTTGATGCACCTCAAACCGGCCGAGGGCGCGCCGCGTCCGGTTGGCCGCGCCATCTGCGACCACCTGTTTCCCGAAGCACCGGAAGGTGAGCACAGCGGCCGCATTCCGGTGGTCGGCGTGGCCGGCTCAAGCGGCTCGCACAACATCGCGCGCCTGGTCGCCTGGCTGCTGCAGCTCTCGGGCCGGCACACCGGCCTGGCCTGCCGTGACGGCCTGTTTGTGGACGGACGCTGTCTGGACAAAACCGACGGCACCTGCTGGGAGGCCGGCCAGCGTCTGCTGATCAACCGCGCTGTGCAAGCGGCTGTGTTTGAAAACAGCGCTCACACCATCCTGCGTACCGGCCTGGCCTATGACCGCTGCCAGGTCGGCGTGGTCACCGACCTGGGCGGCTGGGATCGGCTCGCCGAGTTCGACATCTTTGACGAAGAACCGATGTCCAAGGTCATGCGCTCACAGGTCGATGTCGTGCTGCCCGACGGCGTGGCCGTTCTCAACGCCGCCCACCCGGCCATCGTCACCATGGCCGGCCTGTGCGACGGGGAAGTGATTTTTTATGCACTGGACCCAACACTGCCCGCTATTGCGACTCACCGGGACACCGGCGGCCGCGCCGTGTTTCTGCGCCAGGGTCAGGTCGTGCTGGCCACTGGCACCAGCGAAGTCTTTTTGCCTGGCCTCGACAAGCTGGCCGTCTGGCAGGACCGCCATATTCCAACTGCCGAAGAAAGCCTGCTCGCCGCGATTGCCGCGGCCTGGGCGCTCGGCATCCCCCTCAACCTGATCGGCGCGGGCATTGAAGCCTTCGAATCCAGCCCAGCCCAGCCCCGAAAGACCTTCCCATGAACGTCTCGCTCATCCGTGCCCTGCGCGGCCCCAACCTCTGGAGCCGCCATACGGCGCTTGAAGCCGTCGTTGGCTGCACCGACGCCGAGTGCGCCATCGACAAACTGCCCGGCTTTGAGCCACGCGTGCGTTCACTGTTTCCCGCCATCGGCGCGCTGCGGCCCGGCGGCTATGGGGGTCCGGTGTCGCTGGCCCATGTGCTGGAGTCGGCCGCGCTGGCGCTACAGGCCCATGCCGGTTGCCCGGTCACCTTCAGCCACACGGCGGCTACGCTGGAGCCCGGCGTCTATCAGACAGTCATCGAATACAGCGAAGAAGCTGTCGGTCGCCTCGCGCTGGAATTGGCCCAGGCACTGGTGAATGCCGCTCTCAACGAAACCGATTTCGACTTGGAGGTGGCGATTGCCCAGTTGCGCGAGCTCGACGAAGACGAACGCATCGGCCCCAGCACCGGCGCCATTGTTGACGCAGCAGTTGCTCGCGGTATTCCGTACCGGCGACTGACGCGCGGTAGCCTGGTCCAGTTCGGCTGGGGCTCGCGCCAGCGTCGCATCCAGGCGGCCGAACTGGACGGCACCAGCGCCGTGTCTGAGTCGATTGCCCAGGACAAAGACCTGACAAAAAAACTGTTGCTGGCCGCGGGCGTACCCGTGCCCACAGGCCGACCGGTCATGGATGCCGACGACGCCTGGGCCGCAGCGCTGCTGATCGGCTTGCCGGTCGTGGTCAAGCCGCTGGACGGCAACCAGGGCAAAGGGGTCACTGTCAATATCGTCACGCGCGACCATCTCAACATCGCCTTTCGCGCGGCTGCTGAGCACGGCACTGTGATGGTCGAAAAATTCCTGCCCGGCAACGACTTTCGCCTGCTCGTCGTCGGCAACAAGCTGGTCGCCGCCTCTCGGCGCGAGCCGCCCCAGGTGCTGGGCGACGGCCTGCATACCGTGCGCGAGCTGGTGGACATCGTCAACCAGGACCCGCGCCGTGGCGAGGGCCATGCCACCTCGCTGACCAAGATCCGCTTTGACGAAATTGCTGTGGCGCGCCTGGGGGTCCAGCACCTGACACCGGAATCAATTCCCGCACGCGGACGCCGGGTGATCCTGCGCAACAACGCCAACCTGAGCACCGGCGGCACCGCCACCGACGTGACCGGCGACGTGCACCCCGACGTTGCCGCGCGTGCGGTGGCCGCCGCGCAGATGATTGGCCTGCATATCTGCGGCGTGGACATGGTCTGCGAAAGCGTACTGCGCCCGCTGGAGGCGCAAAACGGCGGCGTGGTCGAAGTCAATGCCGCACCCGGCCTGCGCATGCACCTGTCGCCGTCCTATGGCAAGGGCCGCGCAGTGGGCGGCGCGATGATCAACGAATTGTTTGCGCACGGCGATGACGGCCGCGTGCCGGTGGTGGCCGTGACCGGCACCAACGGCAAGACCACCGTGACCCGCCTGATCGCGCACTTGTTGACCGCCAGCGGTTTGCGCTGCGGCATGACCAATACCGACGGCGTCTATGTCGATGGCCGGCAGACCGACAGCGGCGACTGCAGCGGGCCGAAAAGCGCGCGCAATGTGCTGATGCACCCCGACGTGGACGCTGCGGTGTTTGAAGTCGCGCGCGGGGGGGTGTTGCGCGAAGGCCTGGGCTTTGACCGCTGCCAGGTGAGCGTGGTGACCAACATCGGCAGCGGCGATCACCTGGGCCTGAACTTCATCACCAAGGTCGAGGACATTGCGCTGGTCAAAGGCGTGATTGTGCAGAACGTCGCGCCTTCCGGCTACGCGGTGCTCAACGCCGCCGACCCCCTGGTGGCTGCGATGGCCCCGACCTGTCCAGGGAGCGTGATCTTTTTTGCCGCCGACCGGCACCTCCCATTGATGGCCACCCACCGCGCCCAGGGCAAACGCACGGTGTATGTGGACGGCAACGCCATCGTCGCCGCCGAAGGCGCCTGGCGCGAGCGCGTCTCGCTGCAACACATCCCGCTGACCCGCAGCGGCAGCATCGGCTTCCAGGTCGAAAACGTGATGGCTGCGCTGGCAGCGGCCTGGGCGGTCGGCCTCAAGTGGGAAACCCTCAAAAGCGGTCTGGCCAGCTTCGTCAGCGATGCGCACAACGCGCCTGGCCGCTTCAACGTGATGGACTACAAGGGGGCCACCGTGATCGCCGACTATGGCCACAACCCCGACGCCATGCGCGCGCTGGTGGCCGCCGTGGACGCCATGCCGGCCAGCAAAGGGCAACGCCGCAGCGTCGTGATTTCCGGCGCCGGCGACCGCCGCGACAGCGACATTCGCGACCAGACCATCATCCTCGGCAAGGCCTTCGACGATGTGTTGCTGTACCAGGACGCGGCCCAGCGCGGTCGTGCCGACGGCGAGGTTATGGCCCTGCTGCGCGAAGGCCTGGCCGGCGCATCGCGCACCACGCGCATCGACGAAATTCGCGGCGAGTTTGTGGCCATCGACACCGCGCTCGAACGCCTGCAGCCCGGCGACCTGTGCCTGGTGCTGGTCGACCAGGTGCAGGAGGCGCTGGCGCACCTGGCCGAGCGGGTGAAAGATGTGCGGCAGCTTGCGGCTGCCTGACTCGCGCGATGCGCGGCGGGGCTTTTGCGGGATGAGCCGTGAGGCGCAAAACTCAAGACAAGGCTTCGTGCGTTGTCTGGTCAAGTCCGGGATGGCAAGTTGACATAAAGCGCTACAAATTCAATAGCTACTCACATACGCCAGATAAGGGCTGGAGCCTTAAAAGGCTTATAAAACCCGCGCTTGAACAGCCACCGCCGCAGATTCGGCCTGCAAGCGCTGGTACTTCTGCCAGAGCGTTTCCCGGTTCTCGATAAAAGCGGGATTCAGGGGGATGCAAGCCACCGGACAGACTTGCACACACTGCGGCTCGTCAAAGTGCCCGACACATTCGGTGCAGCGCTGCGGGTCGATCTCGTAAATTTCGGGGCCCATGTAGATGGCCTGGTTCGGGCACTCCGGCTCGCACACGTCGCAGTTGATGCACTCGTCGGTGATCAGCAGGGCCATGCTCAGCCCTTTTTCTGCACCTGCTGCAGAGCGATGGCGACATGGGGGCTTACCATCTGGCCCACGTCGCCGCCAAGCTTGCTGATCTCGCGCACCAGGGTGCTGCTGACGCATTGCAGCGACGCGTCGGGCAGCAAAAAGACAGTTTCGACCTGGGGCCGCAGCTTGCGGTTCATCGCCGCCATCTGGGCTTCGTAGTCGAAGTCGGTGAGGTTGCGGATACCGCGCACCACGGCAACCGCCTGCTGGGCGGCGCAGAAATCCATGATCAGGCCGTCGAAGGGCAACACGCTGACCGTGCCCATGCCGCGCGTCTCGGCCTGCACCTGCGCGATGCGCGCGTCCAGGCTGAACAATGTTTTCTTGTGGTGGGCCGCTGCCACGCCGATGATCAAAACATCAAACAGGCCGGCGGCGCGGCGCGCCACGTCTGCGTGGCCGAGCGTGAAGGGATCGAAAGTGCCGGAATAAACAGCAATGCGGGAGGGGGTTGCCATGAGCCAATTATGCCCGGCCCCCTGCGGCGCCGCACGTCCCTGCCACCTGCAAGGCTACGCGCTTGCGCCTATGAGAACCAGCAAATGGAAAAACACCGCGCCGGCCTTGCCGCTGCGATGCACTTTCAAGCCATATGCGGCCAGCGCCTCGTCGCCCCAGGCTTTGGGCGCTTCCAGGTAGACATAACCGGGCTCGGCCACCGCCTGGGCCGCCGCCTTGAGCGCGCCTTCGAACAACGGCGAATCAAAGGGCGGATCGAGAAACACCAGTTGCTGGCTGCCCGGCGACTGCCGCCTGAGCAGCGCGATGCCGTCGCCGCGTTCGACCTTGACCATGGCCGCTTGCAGCTTGAGCTGCACGGCCTTCAGGCGCGCCACCAGAGCCGCATCCTGCTCGCACAGCAACACCTCGGCCGCGCCGCGCGAGGCGGCTTCAAACCCCAGCGCGCCGGTGCCGGCAAACACGTCGATGCAGCGCCAGCCGCTGAGGTCTTGGCCCAGCCAGTTGAAGACGGTTTCGCGCACGCGGTCCGGCGTGGGCCGCAGACCGGGTTTGTCGGGCACGGGCAACTTCGTGCGTTTGTACTGGCCGCCGATGATGCGGATCTCGCCGGGCGGCACCGACTTGCGGGCCACGACCTTGCCGGATTTGGCGCGCGCGGCCGGTTTGCCGGCAGCCGGCGCAGCTTTGGCAGGGGTGTACTTCATGGAGCGGCCCCCACCGTGACGGTCAGCATTTTTTCAGGCTGCAGCTTGCGTGCAAAAGCGGCCTTGATATCGGCCGCGCTGACCTTGGCAATCTGCGCGGTCCAGGTGTCCAGGTAATCAAGTGGCAGATCATTCCAGGCAATGTTCGACAGGTTGCCCAGCAATTTGCGGTTGCTGTCGATCAGCAGCGGAAAGCCGCCAATCAGGTTGTCCTTGGCGGCCTGGAGTTCGGCCGACGTCGGGCCTTCGGCAACAAACTGGGCCAGCACCTGCCGCGCCACCTCGGTCGCCCGCGCGGCCTGGTCGGGCCGGGTCTGCAGGCCCAGGGTGAACGCCCCGGCGTGCCGGCCCGGAGAAAATGCGCTGTAGACGCTGTAGCTCAGGCCGCGTTTCTCGCGCACCTCTTCGGTCAGCCGCGAGACAAAACCGCCGCCGCCCAGAATGTAGTTGCCCACGGTGATGGCAAAAAAGTCCGGGTCGTTGCGCTTGAAGCCGGGCTGGCCCATCAGCACATGGGCTTGCGCCGAATCAAAGGGAATGTTCAGCAGCCGGGTCGCCTCTAGCGGCGCCACTTCAGCAATCGCAGCCGGTGGCTTGGCTACCGCGCAATCCAGCGCCGGCAGGCGTGACAACAAGCCGGTCACCAGTGCATCGGCTTGCGGGCGCGTCACAGCGCCAACAATGCTGATACGCGCGTTGCAGCGGGTGATGTTTGCGGTGTGAAAAGCCTGCATGTCGGCCACATTGATGCGCGCCAGGGTGCCCTCGGTCAGCTCATAACCGTAGGGGTGCTTGCCATAAACAGCTTTGGAAAATTCGCGCGCCGCCACGCTGCCCGGCCGGGTGTAGGACTCCTTGAGCTGTGCCACCAGCCGCTGCCGGTCACGTTGCCAGACATCGGCGGGGAAAGACGGCTCGGCGATTTGCCGCGCCGCGAGCAACACGGCCTGGTTCAGCAATTCAGGCTCCGTCAGGCTGCGCAGTGAAAAACTGAAACGGTCCATTCCCGCAGAAGCGCTGAAAAACGCTCCCAGGTCAGCCCAGGCTTCGCCCAGCGCGTTTTCATCGAGCGCGCGATCAGTGCCCCGCGCCGCGACCCCTTTGGAAAGCAAGGCGGCTGTGGCCCCCGCCAGGCCGGCCTGGCCCGCCGCCACGCGCCGGCTGCCCGCATCGAAGTCGAGCTGCACATCGACCATCGCAATGGTCGGGCTTTCAATCAGGTAAACCTTGGCGCCACTGGTTTGCGTCCAGTGCTGCACGGGAATCGCGGCCATCGAAAAATTTTGATAAAAAAGGGCTGCAGCCCATAACAGGCAAGCGCCGACAGCTCTACTTTTGATAGCAATTTTCACATGCAACCTTCAGACAGGGGTGTTTTGGAAACGGGTCAAGGCATCAGTGCCGGGGCACCACACCCGGCGTACGCGGCCGGCGGTTCGGGTCCGGCGGCTGCGGCAGCAAGGTGGCCATGGTCAGTTGGTCGTCGCCAAAATAACGCGCGGCCACAGCCTGCACTTCCGCACCGGCAATGGTACGCAACTGCTCGATCAGGCGGGTGTCGGTGTCCAGCGGCAGGCCGTTGATCCAGTAAGACCCGAGCTGGCGCGCCTGACTGAAAACGGCGTCGAGCTGGTAGGTTTCGCTGGCAATCCACTGGGTTTTTACGCGCTTCAATTCCGCCTCACTGACACCGTCGCGCGCTACCAGCGCGACCTGCTGGCGCAGCGCATCGGCCACTTGCTGCGGCGTCTTGCCCTCAGCGGGAACGCCGTCCAGCGTAAAAATTTGCGGCCCCCGTCCGATCAGCCCATTAGACGCGCCGGCGCTGTCGGCCAGGCGATTGTCACCCTGGGTCAGGGCACGCGCCAGGCGCGCACCGCTGTAACCATCGAGTACCGCCGACAACACCGTCAAGGCCAGCGCGTCGCGGTTGAAGCTGTCGCTGCCTGTCGCCGCATCTGCCGCACGCAAGCCGGGCACCTTGAAAGACAGGCTCACATAAGCCTGACTGGCGGGGGCTTTGAAATCCAACCGGCGCAGGCCAGTCTGCGGCGGCTCCGCACGCGGCTTGCGCGCAGGCACCGGGCTGGCAGCAATGCCGCCGTAGTATTTTTCGGCGAGCCGGCGTACCTGCGCCACATCCACATCGCCGGCCACGACCACCGCCGCGTTGGCAGGCACATACCAGCGCCGGTAGAAGGCGCGGGCGTCATCGGGCGTCATCGCATCCAGGTCGCTCATCCAGCCCACCACGGGCCGCCGGTAAGGCGAGGCCAGAAAGGTGATGGCGTTGGCGGTTTCGTACATCAGTGCGCGCGGTGAATCTTCGGTCCGCAGGCGGCGCTCTTCCTTGACGACTTCGAGCTCGCGTTTGAACTCGTCATCGACCCACTGGTTGCGCGCAAAGCGGTCGGCTTCCAGGCGCATCACGTCTTCAAGTTTGTCCGAAGGAATTTGCTGGTGGTAGCCGGTGGCGTCGCGCGAGGTGAAGGCGTTGTCACGGCCGCCCAGCGCCGCCACACGGCGCGAAAACTCGCCGGGCTTGAGGCTGGGCGTGCCCTTGAACATCATGTGTTCGAGCACATGCGCCACACCCGTGGTGCCGTCGACCTCGTCCATGGAGCCGACCCGCACCCAGAGCATGTGAGCCGCTGTGGGCGCGCGCCTGTCGGTTTTGACAATCACGGTCAGGCCATTGGCAAGCTGGAATTGCGTGACCGGCGCCGCCGGGGCGGACTGCGACCGCGCCGCAGGGGCAACAAAGGAAAGAAGAGAACACAGGACCAGCGGGAAAAAAGTGCTGCGTGTTGACGCGAAAGATCGGTTCAATAACCCCATGAAGTGCTGTCCCCTGTGTTTCATAGAATAGTGTGACTCCAAAGCTCACCCAATGTTCAGTTTCTTCAAGAAAAAAAAACCTGCTGATGCCCCCGTTGCGGCTCCGGCAGCGCCCCTGCCGTCCCCGACCCCCGACATCACAGCACTGGCCACGCCAGGCGCGCTGACTGTCCCGCCTGCCGCGCCCCTCCCGGCTGGCAGCCTCATTGGCAGTGCGCTGGTCACCCCCATCGATATCCCTTTGCCTGGCGCTGCGCCCGCAGTGCGCGAGCATTGGGTCAGCAAGCTCCGCTCGGGTCTGCACAAGACCGGCGCCAGCATCTCGGGCGTGTTCACCGGCACCCAGATCAACGAGGAACTTTACGAGGATCTGGAGTCGGCGCTGCTGATGGCTGATGCCGGCACCGGTGCCACAAGCTACCTGCTGGACGAGGTCAGGCGCCGCGTCAAGGACAGCGGCGTGACGCACCCGGTCGCCGTCAAGAACATCCTGACCGAAGTGCTGACCCAGTTGCTCAAACCGCTGGAGCAGGCGCTGGTGATTGGCGAATTCAAGCCCACGGTGATCATGGTCGCTGGCGTCAACGGCGCGGGCAAGACCACCTCCATCGGCAAACTCACGCGGCATTTGGCCAACGAAGGCGCATCGGTGCTGCTGGCGGCGGCCGACACCTTCCGCGCGGCGGCGCGCGAGCAGCTTGAGGTCTGGGCCGACCGCAACAGGGTCGAGATCGTCAGCCAGGAGGGCGGCGACCCGGCCGCCGTGAGTTTTGACGCGGTGAGCGCCGGCAAGGCGCGCGGCAAGGACGTGGTACTGGTCGACACGGCGGGCCGGCTGCCGACACAGCTGCACCTGATGGAAGAGTTGCGCAAGATCAAACGCGTGGTCAGCAAAGCGGACAGTACAGCTCCGCACGAAATTATTCTGGTCATTGACGGCAACACCGGCCAGAACGCCCTGAGCCAGGTCAAGGCCTTTGACGAGATCCTGCAACTGACCGGCCTGATCGTGACCAAACTCGACGGCACGGCCAAGGGCGGCGTGCTGGCGGCGATTGCGCTGTGGGCGCGCGAGCGCGCGAAAATCTCGCCGGGCCTCAAGCCGGTGCCGGTGTATTTCATCGGTGTCGGCGAAAAACTTGAGGACCTGGAAACGTTTAACGCACGCGAGTTCTCCCAGGCCCTGCTGGCCTGAGCCGTTTGCTCAGGCCGTGCCCAGCCTAAGCAACAGCACCCCGGCCACCACAAAGGCCACGATAAATACCGTCTCGCCCACAAGCAGCGCCACCGGTTTCCAGCCCAGCTTGAGCAGGTCTTCAAAACTGGTTTTGACACCGGCTGCGGCAATTGCCGTCACCAGCATCCAGCGCGAAACATCGCCGGCGACACCGGCCATCTCGGGTGTGACGGTGCCCACGCTGGCCAGCATCACCAACACGATAAAGACCAGCAAGAAGCCGGGGATCAGCGGCACCTCGGTCTCCGGCGTCCTGACGCCCGGCTGCTTGCGGTAAAGCACCGCGATCACCAGCACCACCGGCATCAGCAGCATCACGCGAAACAGCTTGACCAGGGTCGCGGTATCGCCGGCTTGCGGCCCCAGCATCATGCCGGCGGCCACCACCTGGGCCACATCATGGATGGAGCCGCCGAGCACAATGCCGGCCTGCGCCGGCGTCAAGCCGATGGCATTCAGGCTGAACGGGTAAATCACCATGGCCACGGTGGACAACACCGTGACGCCGACCACGGCCAGCAAGGTAAAGCGCTCGTTCTCGCGGGTCTGCGGCAACACCGAGGACACCGCCAGCGCCGCCGATGCGCCACAGATGGCCACGGCGCTGCCGGTCAACACGCCTTCATCACGCGCGCAGCCGAGCCAGCGCGCCAGCAGCAGGCCAAACACCATTGTCAGCAACACTGCCAGCACCATCAGCAGCGCCGTCTTCGGGCCCAACTCAGCGACCTGCGCAAACGTGATGCGCGCGCCCAACAAGGCAACGCCCACGCGCAGCACGGTGCGGCCGCAAAAGTTGATACCCATGACCACGCGCGCATTGCCGTGGAGAAAATGAAACGCCAGGCCGATCAGCAGCGCATACAGCAGTTGCGGGCCGCCGTAGTGTTCCGACACAAAGGTGGCCGCCAGCGCGATCACCACACACACCAGCACGCCGGGAAAATGCAGGCCCAGTTGCGCGCGCCAGCGGCGCGGGAGTTCACGCAGGGCCAAACCCCGGCTCATGGCGATTTCGACAACATGCTGACGTAGTCGTGCGCCTGCGTGTTGATGGTTGAGACGCGGTATTCGACCGGCTTGTCGCCAAAGGTCAGTGCCAGCCGGTGTACCTCCATCACCGGTGCCCCCACCGGCAGGCTCAGCACACGCGCCACCGACCGACCCGCTGCGACGGCGCGGGCACGCTCCTGCGCGCGCAGCACCGTGATGCCGAAATCGGTCTGGAACAAGGCGTAAATCGTGCTCGGCCGCTCGGAAAAACGTTTTTCAGTGAGGTGGCGGAACATCGCTGCAGACAGGGTCAACTGGTCATGCAGCACCACACGCCCACGCAGCGCCAGCTTGTTTTCTATCCTGAACACGGCGTCACCGGGCTTGATGCGAAGGGCGCGCGCTTCGTCCTCGTCGGCCTGCTCACGCGCAAAGGCGATGCAGTCGATATCGGGGAAGGCCTGCTCGCGCGGCGTGTCGTCTTCCGGGTCCCAGCGCGGCTCCACATGAAAAAACTGGAACATGAAACGTGCGCGATTGTGCGGCGCCACAAAGGTCCCCTTGCCCTGACGCCGTACCAGCACATGTTCATGCACGAGTTCGTCAACCGCATGGCGCAGGGTGCCAATGCTGACCTGCAGCGCGAGCGCCAGTGTGGCTTCGCTGGGCAGCGGTTTTCCCGGACCGTAATGGCCGTCCTCGATGATTTTCTGCAGCTCGCGCTTGACCTGACGGTACAGCGGCAGCGACTCGTCCGCCGGGGATGTCTTGGGGGAAACCGTTTTGTTTTTGACCTGCACCGCACTATTGGAACATCGCGGACCGGCATCGTACAAGTCATTTATATGAGTTGATTGACAAGCTTTTGCGGCTACCTAGACTGGCGGATCGATTCACTCGAAATTCAGGAAAAGTAATGATTCATTTTGTATTGCATGACGCCAAGGACACCGTGGCGGTTGTGGTCGTGGAAGGTGTGAAGTCGGGCATGGACATGACCGGCTGGATCATGGACGAAGACCGCATGATCAATGTCAAGGCGCAGCAGGACATTCCGATTGGCCACAAGGTGGCGCTCAAGGACATGGCCACGGGCGATACCGTCTGGAAGTACGGCATCGACATGGGCAAAGTGGTGGCCGACATCCAGGCCGGGCAACACGCGCACGTGCACAACATCAAGACAAAAAGGTGGTGACCCCCCGAAGCGGCCTGCGGCCGCCTCCCCCCAGGGGGCATCGCCAGTGGCCTGGCAAAGCCAGATCCACGGCGATCCCTGGAAAATAATTCATCAAGGAACATGCAATGTCAGTCATCGATAAAAACACCACCTTCCTCGGCTACCGCCGCGAAAACGGCCGGGTCGGCGTGCGCAACCACGTGATCATTCTTCCACTGGACGATTTATCCAACGCCGCTGCCGAAGCCGTGGCGCACAACATCAAGGGCGCGATGGCGATCCCGCATCCCTACGGCCGTCTGCAGTTCGGCGCCGACCTGGACCTGCACTTTCGCACCCTGATTGGCGCCGGCTGCAATCCCAACGTCGCGGCTGTGGTCGTGATCGGCATCGAGGACAGCTGGACCAAAAAAGTGGTGGACGGCATTGCCACCACCGGCAAGCCGGTGGTCGGCTTCGGCATCGAAGGCCACGGCGACCACGAGACCATCATGCGCGCCTCCAAAGCCGCCCGCGAGTATGTGCAGTGGGCCAGCGAAAAGCAGCGCGAGGTCTGCCCGATTTCCGAACTCTGGGTCTCCACCAAGTGCGGCGAGTCGGACACCACCTCCGGCTGCGGCGCCAACCCGACCGTCGGCAACGCCTTCGACAAGTTGCACCCGCTGGGCAACTACCTGTGTTTTGGCGAGACCACTGAACTCACGGGTGGGGAAAAAATCGTTGCCGACCGCTGTGCCAACGAGGCGGTGCGCGAAAAGTTCATGTTCATGTTCGACCGCTACCAGGCGGTAATTGACCGCCACAAGACCAGCGACCTGTCGGACTCGCAGCCGACCAAGGGCAACATTGCCGGCGGCCTGACCACCATCGAGGAAAAGGCGCTGGGCAACATTCAGAAAATCGGCAAAAAATGCACGGTGGACGGCGTCATCGACAAGGCCGAGATGCCGACCCATCCGGGCCTGTGGTTCATGGACTCGTCGAGTGCCGCCGCCGAAATGGTCACGCTGTGCGCCGCCTCTGGCTACGCCGTGCATTTCTTCCCCACCGGCCAGGGCAATGTGATCGGCAACGCGATTGTCCCGGTGATCAAGATCTGCTCCAACCCGCGCACCGTGCGCCTGATGGGCGAACACATCGACGTGGACACTTCGGGCCTGCTGCAGCGCGAGATCACGCTGGACCAGGCCGGCGACAAGCTGCTGGAGAGCATGCTGCGCACGGCCAATGGCCGCTTCACAGCGGCCGAAGCGCTGGGCCATCGGGAATTCGTGTTGACTCGCCTGTTCGAATCAGCCTGAACAAGCACCATGGCACGCATCGTCATCAGCGAGTTCATGGACGAGCGTGCGGTCGCACAACTGGCGGCTGCGCATGAGGTGTTGTACGACCCGCTGCTGGTGGACGACATGCCGCGATTGATCACCGAAGCGCAAGGCGCCGATGTGCTGATCGTGCGCAACCGCACGCAGGTGCGCAACGCCCTGCTGTCGGCGCTGGACCGTTGCAAGGTCATTGGCCGGCTCGGCGTGGGTCTGGACAACATCGATATGGCCGGCTGTGAAGCCAGGGGCATACGTGTGATTCCAGCCAGCGGCGCCAACGCGCAAAGCGTGGCCGAATACGTGATGACCAGCGCCATGGTGCTGTTGCGCGGGATCTACGCTTCCACCGAAGCCGTGGCTGCGGGCCAGTGGCCGCGCCCGGCCCTGAGCGATGGGCGTGAGACCGCCGGCCAGACCCTGGGCATCATCGGTTTCGGCGCCATCGGCCAAACCACGGCCCGGCTGGCGCAGGCGCTCGGCATGAAAGTCATCGCCTTTGACGCCATGCTGGCTGCGGATGCGGCTGTGTATGCACAAACCGGGGTGCGCTGCGTCAACCTGGACGCGCTGCTCGCCGCCGCCGATGTGGTGACGCTGCACGTGCCGCTGGTGGACACCACGCGTAGCCTGTTCAACGCCGCCCGCATCGCGGCGATGAAACCAGGCGCCATCCTCATCAACACCTCGCGCGGCCATATCGTGGACCTGCCCGCAGTGGTCGCCGCGCTGCGCGCCGAACGACTCGGTGGCGCGGCCATTGACGTGTTTGACGTGGAACCGCTGCAGGCCAGCGATTGGCTGCAGGATTGCCCGCGCCTGCTGTTGACACCGCATGTCTCCGGCCTCAGTGTGGAGGCCAATGAGCGTGTCTCTTTCATGATTGCCGACAAAATTCTGGAGCACCTGCGCTGATGGCCCAACTGTCCCTCGAAGAAGCAGTAACACTGGCCCGGCGCGCCTTGCGCCATGCGGGCGCGAGCGAGGCCATGGCGGCCAGCACCGCGCTGGCGCTGGTCCGAGCCGAAGCCCAGGGCCTGGCCTCGCACGGCCTGGTCCGCGTGCCGCAGTACGCCACACATTTACGCAATGGCCGGGCCGACGGCAAGGCACAGCCGGTGATCACACGCCACAAGGGTGCGGCCCTGCTGGTCGATGCCAGACAGGGCCTGGCTTTCCCGGCTTGCGATCTGGCGGTGTCGACCGCCATCGACACCGCCCGCTCCCTGGGCGTGTGTTTCGCCGGTGTCACCAACAGCCACCACTGCGGCGTGCTGGTCGATCACCTGCGCGCGGTGGCCGATGCCGGCATGGTGGGCCTGGGCTTTGCCAACTCGCCAGCGGCCATGCCAGCGGCTGGCGGCAAACACCCGATTTTTGGCACCAACCCGGTGGCTGCGGCTTTTCCGCGCCGCAATACCGACGCCATGATGATCGACCTGTCACTCAGCGAAGTCGCGCGCGGCAAGCTGATGGTCGCGGCCAAAGAAGGTCGACCGATTCCGCTGGGCTGGGCACTGGACAGCCAGGGCCAGCCGACCACCAACGCGAAGGCCGGCCTGGCCGGCTCCATGCTGCCGCTGGGCGCCGTCAGCAGCCCCAAGGGTTCCATGCTGGCTCTGATCGTCGAGCTGCTGGTCACAGCGGTCATTGGTGCGCAGTTCGGCTTTGAAGCCTCCTCGTTTTTTGTCGATGAAGGCAATGCGCCGCGCCTCGGCCAGGCTTTTTTGGTGATTGATCCGGGCGCGCTGGCCGGCAGCGACGCCTATCACGACCGCATTGAAACCCTGATCACCGAGATGCTGATCGACGACGGGGTGCGCCTGGCCGGCGCGCGCAGGACAGGCCTGGAACAACAGGCGAAGCAATCAGGGCTGACGATTCCGGACGCCCTGAAAAACCAGCTCGAGATGCTGGCGGCATAAGCCTGTGGGTGGTGGCGCTGCCCGCCGGGCGGCCCTGGCATAGACAGGCTTCAACCTTAAAATGAAGGAAACAGACATGAAACGTAGAGACATCGTGGGCGCATCCACCGCCGGAGCCCTGCTGGCTTCGGTGCCTGCCTGGGGCCAGGCGCAGGCCTTCCCCAAGCCCGGTGCCACCCTCAAATACATTGTGCCTTTTCCGCCGGGCGGCCTGACCGACATGATGGCCCGCACCGTGGCGCAAAAACTCAGCGAAGCCTGGAAGGTCTCGGTGATCGTGGAAAACAAGGCCGGCGGCAATGCGCAGATAGGCGCGGAACAGGTGGCCAAATCGGCACCCGACGGCAGCAGCCTGCTGGCGATCACGCTGACCCATGCAGCCAACGTCGCGCTGTTCCCGAACGCCGCCTACAGCTTCACCAAAGACCTGCGGCCGGTCGCGCTGCTGGCTGGCTCGCCGATGCTGGTGGTGGTGCCGACCGGCAGCCCGATCAAAGACTTCAGGGACCTGATTGCGGTGGCTAAGACAAAACAGCTCAATGCGGGCTCCAGCGGCAACGGCACACCGCCGCACCTGACCATGGCCTTGTTCAACGACCTGAACAAAACGCAGATGACCCATGTGCCCTACAAGGGTGGCGCACCGTCCATGACCGACCTGATCGGCGGCCAGATCGACGTCATCTTCTCGAATTTTCCGGAGTCTATTGCCCACGTCAAGGGCGGCAAGCTGCGCGCGCTGGCCATCTGCAGCCTGAGCCGCCACCCCATGGTGCCGGACGTGCCGACCGCCATGGAGTCGGGCATGCCCGGGCTCTTCGTTGAAAACTGGACCGGCGCGATGATCCAGGCCAAAACACCGGACGCCATCGTGGACCGCTACTCGCGCGAAATGATCAAGGCCATGTTCAGCGCCGATGTCGAGGAGCGCGCGCGCTTGCAGGGCTTCCGGGTCACGCGCAAGGGTGCGGATGAATTTGCGGTTTTCCTCAAAAGCGAGATTGATCGCTGGAGCCGCATCATCCGCATGGCAAAAATTACCGCGACCTGACCAGTCGCCAGGGCGTCAGGGGCAAGCGGCGACGGTAATTCCCCTGATGCCGTCATGCATCTGAATGCTTTAGAGTGGTCTCGCAGCCGGTCCCCTGTCCGGCGCTGGAGGCACCATGAACACCACCGTTTCTCCCGACTCCCACGGCCGGCGCCGCGTCGACCAATTGCTGGCGCATTACGAAGCGAGCCACCGCAACCCGACCAACGAAATCATTCACTTCATTGCCATCCCGCTCATCATGCTGAGCCTGGTCGGCATGATGTTTGCGCTGCATCCTTATATGGCCTATGCCTTCATCGCGGCGAGCATGGTGTATTACATGCGCCTGTCGCTGGTGTTTCTCGTCACCATGCTGCTGTGGTCGGCGCTCAGTGTGGCGCTGCTGTTTGCGATGGGGTCCCTGGTGCTGGAGCTGTCCGTTGCGATTTTTATCGGCGCCTGGATACTGCAGTTCATCGGCCACAAGCTGGAAGGTAAAAAGCCCTCGTTTTTCGAGGACATCCAGTACCTGTGGGTCGGCCCGCTGTTTGTGCTGAGCAAACTTTTCACCCAGCTCGGCCTGCGCTGGTAACTTGAAATGCAACCATTGGGCCGCATCTGCATCAAACTGGCTTTAACGGACATCCACACTTGCCCTCCTTCATCAGCAGCTTTCTGCGTTTTACCTTGCGTCTGGTCCTTTGGCTGTTTGCTGCGATTTTTGCCGTCAGCCTGCTGGCTGCGGCCCTGGTAGTGATGACCCTGGGTCTGCTCAAGGCCCTGATCACCGGCAAAAAGCCCCAGCCTATGGTGTTCGGGCGGTTCCAGAAGTTTTCTCCGGACGCTTTCTGGCCCGGCGCCAGCGCACGAGGCGCCGCCCCGGTGCGCGAGACCGACGTGGTCGATGTTGAAGTGCGCGAAATACGTGACGACAAACGCCTGCCCTGAGCCGCTGGCTGGCGGCAGCACCGGCCAGCCCTTTTCCCCTTTCTTGATTTCACATGCCGGAGCATGGCCGGCTCGAACCTGGTTTCGTATACGATATAAAGCAATACGAATCAAACAAACCCCATGCTGCCCTGGCTCACCGAATCCTCCGCCGACCGCTTCAACGAGGTCCGTGACACCTCGCTGGCCAAACTGGTCAAGGGTGACATGTTGTCGCTGATTCTCAAGGGGGTGCTGGTCCCCGGTCAACGCATCAACGAGCCCGATGTCGCTGCCCGTCTCGGTGTCTCCCGCGTGCCGGTGCGCGAGGCGCTGCGCGAGCTGGAAAGCTCCGGCCTGGTGGTCGCGCGCAAACATGCCAGCGTGTATCGTCAACCGCGCCGACATGGTGGCGCTGCGCCGCAAGGTGGTGGCCACAGTGGATGACTCCATCGACGAAGCCAGCGCCGACGTGACCGCCGTATTGACCGACGGCCGGCGCGTGCATGTGTTTGTCGAGCATGCCATCGGCTCGCTGCAGAACCCGATGACCGACACCATGCTGGAAGCCAAGTTCAGCGGCATGTCGGACGCAGTGATCGGGGCGGCCAAAACGGTGCAGTTGATCCGCGCCTGCTGGGCAGTCGGTACGGCCACGGATGTGCGGACCTTGACCGCGCTGGCGCGTCCCTGAGAAGGCGTCGCGCTTCCCCACCCGCCCGAACAGGGTTGGTCGCTGGTGCGCGCGAATTTGGGCGCTGCAAGTCTGGCTGCTCTCCTACAGCAGCTGACTGAACCAAAGTGCAGGATCAGGTACCAATAGGGAGATAACCTAGGGTTTATGCGTATAGCCTGACCCTATGCAAGTCATTGAACCTATTGCTTAGCACTCCCTCCAACAGAGTGCTAATATTTGACTTCAGAAAAGGAGTTTTGCCTCATGTCCTATGCGCTTTCCCCCAAAGTGACACCCGCCAACACGGCCTTGGCGAGCGCCAATCCGTGGTCGCTGCTGCCGCCTCTGGGCAATCTGGACGCTTATATTTCTGCGGTCAACCGCCTGCCCATGCTGACGTTGGAGCAGGAGCAGGAGTTCGCCCGCGGCCTCAAAGACAACAACGACCTGGACGCAGCCGGTAAGTTAGTGCTTTCTCACTTGCGCCTGGTGGTGGCCACGTCCCGCAAATACCTCGGTTACGGCCTGCCCCACGCCGACCTGATCCAGGAAGGCAACATCGGCCTGATGAAGGCGGTCAAACGCTTTGACCCGGACCAGGGTGTGCGCCTGGTCAGTTATGCGCTGCACTGGATCAAGGCCGAGATGCACGAGTACATCCTGAAAAACTGGCGCATGGTCAAGGTGGCGACCACCAAGGCCCAGCGCAAGCTGTTTTTCAACCTGCGCTCGATGAAGCAGGGTTTCAAGGACGACGCCGATGTGGCGACGCACCGCGACACCCTGACAGAAGACCAGATCAGCTCGATGGCCAAAACGCTGAACGTCAAGCGCGAGGAAGTCATTGAGATGGAGCAGCGCATGTCGGGCCGCGATGTGTTGCTGGACCCGAGCCCGAGCGATGACGGCGAAGAGGCCTTTGGCCCGATTGCCTACCTCTCGGACGCGACGCAGGAACCGACCATGTTGATGGAATCGCGCCAGCGCGACTACCTGGCCAGCGACGGTATTTTGACCGCGCTGCAAGGCCTGGACGACCGCTCTCGCCGCATCGTTGAGGAACGCTGGCTCAAGGTCAATGACGACGGGTCCGGCGGCATGACGCTGCACGATCTGGCGGCCGAGTACAAGGTCAGTGCGGAGCGAATTCGCCAGATCGAAGTGGCGGCGATGAAAAAAATGAAAAAGGTTCTGGCCGCCTACGCGTGATGGCCTGACACTTTGACCGGGCCACCTGCCAGAGGTGGACCCCAAGCCTGCATTCGACCATCGTGTGCAGGCTTTTTTTGTCCCCCAGAGAAGGTTCAGTTGCCTTTGAGCAGCAGCTTGACGTCTGCCGCCAGTCCCGCTGCGCCGCTGCCGTAGCGGCTGTACAGGCGCACCCGGCCCTGGGGGTCGAACACATAACTGCCGGCCGAATGGTCCAGCGTGTAGCTGCCGGGTGTCTTGCCAGCGACTTTTTTATAGAAGATCTTGAAGTCTTTGGCCACCTGCGGCAACTTGTCCAGCTCTGGGCGCAGTGCGAGAAAACTCGGGTCGAAGTTGGCCATGTAGGCCTTGAGCACCTCGGGCGTATCGCGCTCGGGGTCCAGCGAGATAAACAGGCCCTGCAGGCGTCCGCCATCGGCGCCCAGCATCTTCTTGATCTCGGCCAGTTCGGCCATCGAGGTCGGGCAAACATCCGGGCATTGGGTGAAGCCGAAAAAGACCACCACCACCTTGCCGGCGAAATCCTTGATGCTGCGCACCTGGCCGTTGTGGTCAGCCAGCGAGAAGTCCTTCGCGTAGTCGGCGCCGGTGATGTCAATGCTGGCGAATTGCGGTTTCGCATCGGTACAGCCGGATATCAAGCCAAAAAAGCCTGTAGCCCCTGTCCATAAAGCGCCGCCAGCTATTAATTTAATAGCGTTTCGTTTTCCGAAGGAGGTTGGAGTCAGGTTCATACGAGGTAGTGGTCCAGCAGCAGCGCCGCAAATAAAACAGACAGGTGGATCAGCGAAAAGCGGAAGGTCTTGCGCGCCAGTGCGTCGGAATAATTACGCCACAGCTTCCAGGCATACCCGCTGAAACCGACGCTCAGCACGATGGCCACCACCAGGTAGAGCCAGCCGCTCATCTTGAAGACAAAAGGCATCAGACAGGCGGCAAACAGCACCAGCGTGTAGAGGAAGACCTGCAAGCGCGTGAACTCGTTGCCGTGGGTCACCGGCAGCATCGGCAGGCCGGACTTGCGGTAGTCCTCCACGCGGTACAGCGCCAGCGCCCAGAAATGGGGCGGTGTCCAGAGGAAGATGATCAGGAACAGGATCAACGCCTCGGGCGCCACGCTGCCGGTCATGGCGGCCCAGCCCAACACCGGCGGCATCGCGCCGGAAGCGCCACCGATCACGATATTTTGCGGCGTCAGCGGTTTCAGGATCACGGTGTAGACCACCGCATAACCGACAAAGGTCGCAAACGTCAGCCACATGGTCAGCGGGTTCACCCAGACGTACAGGATGACAGAACCGGCCACGCACAGCAGCGTAGAGAAAGCCAGCGTCAGCGGGTTGCTGATCTGCCCCTGCGCGGTGGCGCGCCAGGCCGTGCGTTTCATCTTCGCGTCGATCTGCTGCTCGACCAGGCAATTGAAGGCCGCAGCGGCCCCGGCCACTAGCCAGATGCCGGCGCAGGCAATCAAAGCGAGTTTGATCTCGGCCCAGCCCGGCACGCCGGGCACGGCCAGCGCCATGCCGATCAGCGCGCAGAACACGATGAGCTGCACCACGCGTGGCTTGGTCAGTGCATAGAACTGAGCGAACTTGGAGGGCACAAAAGCAGGGATGGCCACGGCGGCGGAAGAGTCTGAGGGGTTCATAAGCGGGCAGCTTCCAATTTTGATGCAGTTGCCGTCTGCAGGGCGCGCTGGCTTGAAAAAAGAGCGCCAGTCAACACCACCACCAGGGCCGCTGCGCCGCCGGTGTGCGACACCGCCGCAAGCAGCGGCCAGCCCAGCACCACATTGCTCAGGCCGGTGACAAACTGCCACAGTGCCAGCCCGCCTGTCCATGTGCCATAAGAACGCATCGCGGGAATCCGTCGCAACTGCCAGGCCAGCGCCAGCAACGCGGCAAACACGACATAAGCGGCGAGCCGGTGCACATAGTGAATGGCAGTCAGCGCCTGAAAGCTGATGTAGCCGCCGTCCACACCCTCCCCCAACGCACGCCAGAAGGTAAAGCCCTCCCTGAAATCCATGGCGGGCCAGAAGCTGCCCTGGCAGGCCGGAAACTCATTGCAAGCCAGCACCGCATAGTTGGTGCTGACCCAGCCCCCCAGCGCAATCTGCAGCCACAGCAGCACAAAGGTTGCGGTAAGCAACAGCCAGACGCCCTTTGGCAAAAGCACTGGCCGCGCGGCGTCATGCGCCTGCGCATAACGCACGGCTTGGGCCTGCAGCAAGGCCAGCAGGACCAGCCCGCCCAGAAGGTGCAGGGTCACGATCAGCGGGAACAGTTTCATCGTGACCGTCAGGGCGCCGAAAGCGCCCTGGATACAGACCCAGACCAGGGTAGCCATGGGCCACCAGGCCGACAAAATGCCTGCGTTCCGCCGCCCTTTGCGGCGGCTCAGCCAGGTGGCCACAGCCAACGTCAGGATCAACACGCCAACACTGGTGGCCAGGTAGCGGTGAATCATTTCTATCCAGGCCTTGGAATGGGTCACCGGCCCGCTGGGCATGGCCACCTGCGCCGCGCTGATGGGCTGGCTGGCACCCACCGGGCTGGCATGGCCGTAACAACCGGGCCAGTCGGGGCAACCCAAGCCCGAATCGGTCAGCCGCGTGAAGGCGCCGAACAGCACCAGGTCAAAGGTCAGGAACAGCGTGAGCAGCGTCAGCACCCGCAGCCGCCGCGCCATCGGCTGGTTCTTGTTGCGCAACCACACCCAGGCCAGTGGGCCGAGTGCCAGCACCAGACCCATGCCCATCATGCGCAGTGCCGGGCTCAGGTTGTAAAGCTCTTGCGTGTCCATGTTTAACAGAAGCGGGTTATTGCGGGTTTCCAGACCAGCAGGGGCCGCAGATCTGGCTCCGCCAGTCCGCAGGCGTAGCGGCCCCTGATTCCCGTGTAAGGGGCAGCGCACCGCCGAAGGCACACGCAGCCGAAGGCGCAGTGAAAAGCGTGGGGGTCATATCTAGCGGCCAGCTTTGTCCCACGAATTCGACGCGCGAAGCAGGCGTTCGAGATCGCGCTTGGCCTGCGCCGCGCCAGCCGCGTCCATGTTGGCCGGGAAACGCATCATCCAGTTGCCGAGCGGGTCCACCACATACAGATGATCGGAGAGCTTCCGGCCGGCAGCGGGTTGCAGCCATTGGTCCAGACCGGTCACGCGCAGCACAGTGGCACCCTGCAACGCGGCGTTCAGTGCATCGGGAATCGCCGTCTCATCACTGACCAGCCAGACGCGGTCCAGCCGGTCTTTCTCGCGGCCCAGCGACTCGCGCAACTGGCGCTGGAAATACAGGTGCTGCTGGCAGGCCGCGTCGCAGGCGCCGCCGGCCACGCTGAGCAGCAGCCACTGGCCCTTGAGTTCGGGCAAGGCTATGCGTTTGCCGTCGGTCGCCAGGGCCCCCAGGGCCGGCAGCGGCCTTTGCGGGTCGATCAACTCACCATAGTTGCGCCGCCCGTCCGGACGGATCACGTAATAGGTGAAGTAGGAGGCGATCACCGGCGCCGCGCAGACCAGCAGCACAGCCAGCATTTTCCAGCGGCCGGCGCGCGTGTCTGGCCGCGCGATGGCGGCCGCCGCATCGGCCTGCGGCAGGCTGTGCACGGTCAGGTCCAGCGGTTGGTCACGGCCGACGGTTGCGGAGGAAGGAGACGGTGAAGGTGTCACGGTAAATCGCTATCAGGAACAGAAGAAGAAACCGAAGGCCTGCGGCGCGGAAGAAGCAGCTGGAACCAGACGTACAGGCCGACCAGCAGCGCGCACAGCGCAAACCACTGAAAGGCATAACCGTGATGCTTGTCCACACCGGTGTTGGGCGCCACCCAGTTGCGCAGCAGGCCCTCGCTGGCTGCGCCGGTCTGCAACAACGACACCGGCAGCAAGGGAACACCGGCTTCGGCACTGAAGGCCGCCAGGTCAAGATTTTGCCGGATGCGGCCGGGCGCCGCCCCTTCAAACTCATAAAGCTTGGACGGCGGCGGGGCCATGCGGCCAGAGATGCTGACCCGACCTCCGGGCGTGCTGACGTCCGGCAAACGCGTGCGGTCGGTGAAGTCACGCGGCACCCAGCCGCGTTGTACCAGCACCGCCTGCTGGCTGTCGGCCAGCAGCAGCGGCGTCATCACCCAGAAGCCGGACTTGCTGTCCATGGGCCGGTTGTCCAGGTACACCGTGTGTGCGGCCTGCCAAGTCCCCAGCAGCACAGCCTCGCGGTGCATCACATTTGCTATGTTTTCAGTAGCTAGCAGCGCACGTGTATCAAGGGCTGGAAGCCTTTTTTGTGCATCAATCGCGGCTTGCAGCGCTTCTTTCTGGGCGGCACGGCGCAACTGCCACTGGCCCAGCGAGAAAGTCAGGGCGACCATCAGCAAGGTCGCCACGGTCAGCACCACAAAACGCGGCCGGAGCAGGCGTGCACTCATGCGCAGATAATCCGGTTCATGAACTACCTTGTCGCACTTGCATTTCTGGCCATCCTCGCGAGCCTGGCCTCGGCGCTGTTTTTCATGCTGAAGGACGGCACTGGCGGCAAGGCGAAAACCAGCAACATGGCGCGCGCGCTGGCCTTTCGTGTCGGTTTTTCCATCCTGCTGTTTGTCTGCATCCTGATCGCCTGGAAGATGGGTTATATCCAGCCTACCGGGATCCCGGCGGGCAAGTAAAAGAGGCCGCAACAGCGGCCTTCCTCGCATATATCGGCGTAGCGAGAGCTTGTCAGCCGAGGCGCGGGCGGCCGGTAACCGGAGTGGACTTCAGGTCCATGAGGATTGCCGGACGGGCCCCGCAACGACGGATCACGAGCTCGCAGTAGCCGTCGCCGTTACATCCAGTACACGAGGATGTACAGGCCCAGCCACACAACGTCCACAAAGTGCCAGTACCAGGCTGCGCCTTCGAAACCGAAGTGGCGGTCGGCGGTGAAGTGGCCGCTTTGCAGGCGCAAGGTGATGAACAGCAGCATCAGCATGCCGACAAACACATGGAAGCCGTGAAAACCAGTCAGCATGAAGAAGGTCGAGCCGTAAACACCGGAATTCAGTTTCAGGTTAAGCGCGCTGTAGGCATGGAAATACTCATAACCCTGCACGCACAGGAAGATGATGCCCAGCAGCACGGTGGCCCACATCCAGGCGATGGTCTTGCCACGGTGATTTTCACGCAGCGCATGGTGAGCAATCGTCAGTGTCACGCCGGAGGTCAGAAGCAGCGCGGTGTTGATGGTTGGCAACCAGAACGGGCCCATGGTGGTGAAGGGCTCGACGATATCGGCGGGCGAACCGGTCACGCCAACAGCGGCGCTGGGCCAGACGGCTTTGAAATCAGGCCACAGCAGCGCGTTCTCCAGGCCGCCCAGCGCCGGCAGCGAGTGTGAACGCGCCCACCACAGGGCGGTAAAGAAGGCGCCGAAAAACATCACCTCCGAGAAGATGAACCAGCTCATGCTCCAGCGGTAGGACAGCTCAATCTTGTGGCCGTACAGGCCGCCTTCACTTTCGCGCGCTGCGGCGCGGAACCACAAGAACAGCACGGTGAGCCACCAGACCATACCGAAGGCCAGCGACCAGGCGCCCCAGCCGGATCCGTTGATCCACTGGCCCGCGCCCAGAATGACGAAAAACAGGCCGACAGCCGTCATCACCGGGTAGGCCGAGGGCGCCGGGACAAAGTAATACGGTGTGCCTGTATGTGCTGCTGAAGACATTTCCAACTCCTGTTTCGCTAAATTCTTGAATTCATTGTTCGATCAACGACGTGGCGCGCCCTGCGGCTACTTGCCCACCACCCAGGTAGCAAGAAGAATCAGGCTACCGACAAACACCAGCACCCCCACCAACCCGACCACGAGGATGTGCACCGGGTTGAGCTGCGCCACATCCTGCTCATAATCGCCACGCGCTCGCAGGCCAACAAACGACCAGCTGACCGCCTTGACGGTGCGCCAGATCGATCCCTTGCGCTGCGTGACCGGTTTGCCGCTCAAGCGCCCGGCTCCCGAACGGAAACAGCCGCCACTGGCGCCGGCGGCGTCTTGCCACCGACTTCAAAGAAGGTGTAAGACAGCGTGATCGTCGTCACATCTTTGGACAGCTTGGGATCGATCACAAAAGCCACCGGCCACTGCTTCTTCTCGCCTGGGGCCAAGGTGTACTGGCTGAAACAGAAACACTCGAGCTTGTTAAAGTGCGAGCCCGCCTGCTGCGGCGCATAACTGGGAATGGCCTGCGCCGACATGGTCCGGTTTTGCACATTCTGGAATTCGTACATCACCGTCGCCAGCTCGCCAGGGTGCACCTGCAGCGAACGCACGGCCGGCTTGAACATCCAGGGGCCGCGCGCATTGGCATCAAACTCGATGGTGATGCGCCGGCTGGTATCGACCTGCGTGTTGGCCGCCAATTTCGATGTTGCGCCGGGAATCTGCCGATCGCCAAGCGCCAGCACGTTGATGCCCGTCATTTCGCAAATGGCTTTGTAAATAGGCACCAGCGCGTAACCGAAGGCAAACATGCCGAGCACGATCACGCCCAGCTTGCCCACCATCCGGAAATTTTCGCGCTTCAGGCCCATGAATTACCCCCGGCCAAAGAAAACCAGCTTGGCCATGAACCCCAGGAAGAACACCACGGCGATGGAGGCCAGGGTGAGCCCCAGCCGCCGGTTGTGCTTTTTCTGTTCAGGGGTCATGGCGTGCTGTTTTTCTGCTCGATGGACGATCAGCCGATCACCTTGGTCGCTGTGGCGTCCAGGCGGGGCGGCGTCTCGAAAGTGTGGAAAGGTGCGGGCGATGGGACTTCCCACTCCAGGCCTTCGGCGCCGGCGCCATCCGGATCATTCCAGGGACGCTGCGGCGCTTTTTCGCCCTTGCCCATCATTGTCGGCAGAACGATGAACAGGAAGAAATAAACCTGTGCAATACCGAAGAAAAAGGCGCCCACGCTGGCAATCGCGTTGAAGTCGGCGAACTGCATCGGATAGTCGGCATACCGGCGCGGCATGCCAGCCAGGCCCAGGAAGTGCATCGGGAAGAAGGTGATGTTGAAGGAGATCAGCGACCACCAGAAGTGAATCTTGCCGCGGCGCTCGTTGTACATCACGCCGGTCCACTTCGGCACCCAGTAGTAATAACCGGCAAACAGCGCATACAGCGAACCAGCCACCAGCACGTAGTGGAAGTGGGCCACCACGTAGTAGGTGTCCTGCAGCTGGATATCAATGGGTGCCACGGCCAGGATCAAGCCTGTAAAGCCACCCATGGTGAACACGAAGATGAAGCCGACCGCAAACAGCATGGGCGTCTCGAAAGTCATCGAGCCCTTCCACATGGTCGCAATCCAGTTGAAGATCTTCACGCCCGTGGGCACGGCGATCAGCATGGTCGAGTACATGAAAAACAGCTGGCCGGTCACCGGCATGCCGGTGGTGAACATGTGGTGCGCCCACACGACAAAACTGAGAATGGCGATGGAGCCGGTGGCGTACACCATGGAGGCGTAGCCGAACAGGCGCTTGCGCGCGAAGGCCGGGATGATCTGGCTGACGATGCCGAAGGCCGGCAAGATCATGATGTAGACCTCGGGGTGGCCGAAGAACCAGAAAATGTGCTGGTACATCACCGGGTCGCCGCCGCCAGCGGGGTTAAAGAAGCTGGTGCCGAAGTGGCGGTCCGTCAGCGTCATGGTGATGGCACCGGCCAGCACCGGCATCACGGCGATCAGCAGGTAGGCGGTGATCAGCCAGGTCCAGCAGAACATCGGCATCTTCATCAGCGTCATGCCGGGCGCACGCATGTTCAGGATGGTCACGATGATGTTGATCGAGCCCATGATGGACGAGGCACCCAGGATGTGCAGCGCAAAAATGCCGGCATCCATGGACGGACCCATCTGCAGGGTCAGCGGTGCATACAGCGTCCAGCCGGCTGCCGGCGCGCCGCCGGGCATGAAGAAAGAACCGACGATCATCAGACCAGCTGGAATCAGCAGCCAGAAGCTGAAGTTGTTCATTCGGGCAAAAGCCATGTCGGCTGCACCGATCTGCAGCGGAATCATCCAGTTCGCAAATCCGACGAAGGCCGGCATGATCGCGCCGAAGACCATGATCAGGCCGTGCATGGTGGTGAGCTGGTTAAACAGCTCCGGGTTCACCAGTTGCAGGCCAGGCTGGAACAACTCGGCACGGATGCCCAGCGCCAGCACACCACCCACCATGAACATGGCAAAGCTGAACAGCAGGTACAGCGTGCCAATGTCTTTGTGGTTGGTCGCAAAGACCCAGCGACGCCAGCCCGTGGGGGCATGGTTGTGGTCGTCATGCGCGTGATCGTGATGGTCGAGAACTGCACTCATCTTGGCTTCCTTTGGTGGCTTGTGCCTGTAGCTTTGTCTTTACGGCTGACCGGGGTCCTGCCTGAATCGGGAAAAATGACTTATTTGCGCGCGGCCTGGAATTCAGCAGGCTGCACGATCTGACCGGTCTGGTTGGACCAGTTGTTCTTGGTGTAAGTGGAGACAGCTGCGAGATCGGTGTCGCTCAACCCTTTCCAGGCCGGCATCGCGCCGCCGGCAGCGCCATTGAGCAGGATGGCGATCTGTTTGCCGTGGTCCTTGTCGACCACGATGGCCGAGCCGTCCAGCGCCTTGATCGGGCCGGCACCTTTGCCGGTGGCCTGGTGGCAGGCAGCACAGTTGGCAGCATAGACTTTTTCGCCGCGCGCCTTCAGCTCGGGCAGGGTCCAGACCTTGGAAGGATCGTCGGCCTTTGCAGCAGCTTCCTTGAGCTTGCCACCCACCCACTTGCTGTAGTCTTCGGCGGAGAGAACCTTCACATGGATGGGCATGTACGCATGTTCCTTGCCGCACAGCTCGGCGCACTGGCCGTAGTAGTCGCCGAGTTTTTCAGCACGAAACCAGGTGTCGCGCACAAAGCCGGGAATCGCATCCTGCTTGATGCCGAAGGCGGGCACCATGAAAGCGTGGATCACGTCGTTGGCGGTGGTGATGATGCGGATCTTGCGATCCACCGGCACCACCAGCGGGTTGTCCACCTTGAGCAGGTAGTCGTCCAGTTCCTCGCCTTTTTTCGGGCCGCCGGCATTGGAAATTTCGCGGTGCGTGCTGTCCAGCGTCGATAGGAAACCAATGCCTTCGCCTTCGCCCTTGATGTAGTCGTAACCCCATTTCCACTGCATGCCGGTGGCTTTGATGGTCAGGTCGGCGCTCGTCGTGTCCTTCGACGCGACCAGCACCTTGGTGGCGGGCAGCGCCATCAGGATCACGATGACAAACGGAACAATGGTCCAGATGATCTCGACCGTGGTGGACTCGTGGAAGTTGGCCGACTTGTGGCCGACCGACTTGCGGTGCTTCCAGATCGAATAAAACATCACGCCAAACACTGCCAGGAAAATCACCAGGCAGATGATCATCATGAACCAGTGCAGCCACTGCTGCTCTTCGGCAATTTTGGTGACGGCCGGATGGAGATTGAGCTGATTGACGGCCGGGCCGCCGGGCAAGTCGTTGACCGCGTAGGCGGCGGTGCTGAGCCAGGCTGCCATCAGGGCCACCGCCGTAGCCAGCGTGCGACTGGCCTGCAGAGCCAGGGACTTGAAAACTTCACCTGCGTGCTTCATTCCTGGCCCTATCGTTGTACGTACGTTCATCGTGATCACTTTTATTGCCTCAATTACCGACAGATTAAGCGGCTGATTATAAAGTTAGCCATGGCGCCCCTCGGCGACGCACTTGACTTGATGCCCTGCTTTCAACCTGGCCTTAACCCCCACGCAGTGCTCGCCGGATATCCCGAGCCAGCGCCGGCCTCAATTCCGGGCGCAGATGCCGACCCACCCTGACCGAGCGGCCCTGCCCCGAAACCTCGATCAGGGAACCATCACCGCTCTTGGGCTCGACACGCACCCATTGCCGGTTGAACTCTGCGCGCTCCAGGCGCCCCGCATTTTCCAGCTCCACCAGCAGTTGCTCGCCCTGCAGCACAATGCGCTCACCGTCCGTGGCATGGCGGGCATACGCCGAAAAAGCTGCGCCCACCACCATCAGCTCCAGCAATGCAAAAGGCATCACCAAAGTTGCGCCCTGCCACCAGAAAAACCCCGCAATACCCAGTGAAACCACGCACAGCGACACATACAACCATGCCAGTTGCGCCGGTGACACTGAACAATTGCGCTTGAGAAGCCACTGAACCGCCTGCGGCCCCTGACCACCTTGGCCGGACGTTGCGGAGAAACGAAATGTCGGGGAGACGTTCGACACGAGGCAAGACTCGAAAAATTGCTGCCGATCAAACACTTTCGGCCGCGTGGTGCGTGGGAACATACCCAAAATTCGTGACTGGATTGTAGCCCGGTTTAACCCGTGCAAAGCCGCTGGCGAACCGCAGTGTTCGCCTCCTCAGGGGCCCTTGCGCGGGCCCTGCAACATGGCCCGCATGTCGGCGACCGAGACCGCGCTCAGGGAACTGACCTTGACCCTGGGCTGTGCTTTTAGCGCGTGTCCGTAAATGATTTCAAAGGTCAGCGTCAGCCGGCCATCGGCCTGGCGCGGCAATTGCGCCTCCAGCGCCTGCAGCAGGCGGGCCTTCCAGGCGCGTCCGCGCAGGGACGGAAACCGCAGCGGATGAAAATTACGGCCCAGCTCGCGCAGCTCCTGCAGCAGGCGTTCGGGCGTTTCGTAAGTCAGCGTGATGCGCTCCATGTCCATCACCGGCTCGGCAAAGCCGGTTTGCACCAGCATGTCGCCCCAGTCGTGCATGTCGGTCAGCGCATGACCCGCCGGCGGCCAGCCGAGCGCCTCGTAGAGGACACGCAGTTCGCGCACGGTGTCCGGGCCCAGGCATGAAAACATCAGGAAACCACCCACCTCCAGCGATTGGTGCCACTGCCCCAGCAACGCCTGCGGGTCGGCCGCCTCATGCAACGCCATGTTGGCCCAGAGCATGTCCACTGCGGCCAGCGGCGCCTCGACACGTGCGGCAGGCCCCACCCAGCGCTTCGGATGCCACCACGGTTTAGCTATGCTTTTGATAGCTGCTTGCGCCCGCTGCACATGGGCTTCAAGCACAAAACATGCTGAATCCGGATACCTGCCAGCAAGCTGGCGATGCCCCTGCAACCCACCGCGAAGCGCACCCCAGTGGATCCAGGCTTTGGGTTGCAGCTTGATCCACTGCAAGCGATCCAGCATGCGTTGAGCCACTTCCTCATGCAGCCAGGGCGAAACAAGCGGTGCCACCCGCTGCCAGCGCTCTGCGGCTATCGGGTCGACGGTAGGGGGGCGTTGGGTGGGCATCAATGGAGCGGGAGACGAAACGGGAGAGGGAGCGCCGAGTATATTGACACGATGTTGTTGCGCCCGCCCAACCCGGCCACCTTGTTGCATGTACTGGCCAGCCAATGTGCTGTCTGCCATAGCTGGCCGGCGCGGCGCGTGTGCGCGCTTTGCGTGGCACGCTTTGCGCAAGCGCTGGCGCGCTGCAGCACCTGCGCACTGGCCCTGCCCGTGGATTTGTCGGGCGGCCGCGGCTCGCCTTCGTTGCAGTGTGCGGCCTGCCTGCGTCAGCCGCCGCCGCTGGACGCCTGCTTTGCAGCGATGCCTTACGCCTACCCGTGGTCGGACCTGGTGGCCCGCTACAAATTCGGCGGTGACCCGGCCTGGGCCGCCGTGTTTGCCAGCCTGCTGCTGCAGGTGCCCGACGTGCGCACGGTCCTGGAGAGCCTGCAAGCGGATGACTGGCTGGTGCCGCTGCCGCTGTCGGATCAGCGGCTGCAATCGCGCGGGTTCAACCAGGCCTGGGAACTGGCCAAGGCGCTGGCACAACAAAGCGGCACGTCAGCACGCGCCGACGCCAGGCTGTTGCTGCGCATCAGAAACACGCCGCCCCAAGCCCAGCTCAAGCGTGAAGCCCGCCTGCGCAATGTCAAGGGCGCGTTTGTTGTCGACCCGCTGCGCGTGCAGGCCATCCCGGGCCGCCGTGTGCTGCTGGTCGATGACGTGATGACCAGCGGCGCCTCGCTGTTTGCCGCCGCGCAAGCATTGCGTGACGCAGGTGCGGCCCATGTCACTGCGGTGGTCTTCGCCAGAACCGAATAAGCACACGCGGCAGCGACAATCGGGCCATGTTCAATATCGTTCTGGTCGAGCCCGAAATCCCGCCCAACACCGGCAATGTGATCCGCCTGGCGGCCAACACCGGCTGCCGGCTGCACCTGGTCGAACCACTGGGCTTTTCAATGGACGACAAACACATGCGGCGGGCCGGACTGGACTACCACGAGTACGCCGAGTTGACCCGCCACGCCGACTGGGCCGCTTTTCTGGCTACAGAACAACCCGATCCGCTGCGGCTGTTTGCGCTGACCACGCGCGGCACGCGGTTGGTTCATGAGGCGAGGTTTGCCCCCGGTGACTGGCTGGTGTTCGGCTCGGAAACACGTGGTTTGGCTCCGGAGCTGCGCGACGCTTTTGCGCCCGCGCAGCGCCTGAAACTGCCCATGCGGGAAGGGCAACGCAGCCTCAATTTATCGAACGCCGTGGCGGTGACGGTGTTCGAGGCCTGGCGGCAAAACAGTTTTGGCACGCCCCCCATCCCGCGCCCTTAACGCACCGGCGGGGCCTGCGGCGCAAATTCCGCGAGAAAGTCCAGAAAAGCCCGGGTTCGTGCCGGCATGAACTTGCGCGTTGGCAGGGCCGCATAAATCGTGAAGCGGCCGAAGATCCACTCCGGCAGCACCTGCACCAGGGTACCGCGCGCCAGATGCGGCGCCACCAGCATGCGCGACAAGAAGGTGATGCCCGCGCCGTCCAGCGCGGCGCGTAGCAGCACATCAAAACTGGTGGTCTGCAGTGCCGGCTTGACGTCTACATCCACCGCGTCGCCACCGGCCAGTGGGTGCAGGCGGGCCTGCCGGCCGTAGTGGCCGGAGTTTTGCGGCCACTGAAATTTTAAATAGGTGTGCTCGCGCAGCGCCTGCGGCGTGGCCGGGGTACCGGCACGCTTCAGATAGCCGGGGGAGGCGCAAACAATCCAGTCGGTTGTCGCCAGCGGTCGGGCCACGATATCGGCATCGAAGCCCTCGTCCACCACCAGGAAAGTGACATCAAATTCCTCGATGCGCGGCTGCGGAAAAGGGTCGATGGCCAGGTCCAGCAGTACCTTGGGATGGCGCGCATGCCAGGTCGCGATGCGCGGCGACAGGAAATACGAGGCCAGCACCGGCGTCGCCAGCACATGCAGGGTTCCCTGTAATTCGCGGGTGTGTGCCGTCGCCGCCGACTCGGCGTCCTCGACCTCGTAAAGAATAGTGCGCACCCGCATCAGGTAGGCCTCGCCCGCATCGGTCAGCGACAGCTTGCGTGTGGTGCGCTGTAGCAGCCGCACACCCAGATGGTCCTCCAGCGCCGCCACCATGCGCGTCACACCGGCTGGCGACATGTCCAGCGCGCGGGCTGCCGCCGCGAAGCCGCCTTCGTCGATGACGCGCTGAAAAACCTTCATTGATTGCAATCGATCCATGTGCAACAGATTGTAGTCTTACTTCTTCATTATTTCAATAACTGAAACGGTTAATTGATGACTTAGTAGTTTTCAATTGATCTGAGGCGTTTTAAAGTTCACTCCATCGATGAGCCGAAACCAATTAGCGACTCACCGAGGATGGACAGACGGAGAAAAACTTCCCCGCCATGCCCAGAATGTCTTATTAACTTTTAAAGGATTTTCATCATGAACACGAAATTTTTCTCTTCCGCCCTGATCGCCCTTGCCAGCCTGGCTTCCGTCAATGTTTTTGCTGCGGGTGCCGACAACGCGCCAGAACAGAAAAGCACTTTTGTCAGCACCCTGACGCGCGCCGAAGTGCGTGCAGAAGCAGCCAAGGTCCAAAAAGGCCCAGTGGTTTCCAGCATCCAGGTGGACGGCGGCATGGCCGTTTCTGCATCGGTGGCCAGCGAGCGCAGCCGCAACGCTGTGCGTCTGCAGTCGTCGCAAGGCAATGCTGACCCGATGTTCAACCCGGCTCCCGGCCGCGCCTAAGCGCCTGTTGCCTGCGCTGCGCGCAGCAAAAAGCCCGGCTTGACCGGGTTTTTGTCGTCTCCCCCGCTCAACCCTGCGCGGGCAGTGTCGGCACAGGTCTGCCCGCCACGTCCGCAGGGGACGCCGCGGGTTTTTTATCGCCAGCAAGCTGAGAATTCGAGCGGTATTTGATGGTGCGGATGGGTTGCAGCCCTGCTCGACGCCCGAACTGGCCTGAAAACGGTCTTGTTTAGGCGCATCAACCCACTCAAATCAAGGGTAAACCCTATACTTAGAGACTTCGTGCCCCACAGCCGCGATCCCGCTGCAGCACTTATTCCAAGCCCTCAGCAATTCACAAGATTGCGGGCACATCTACCGATCATCATGGTTATCAACTTTTTTGCCCGGCGGCAGATTGCCGCACCGGACCGCCTGCGGCTTGAGCAAATCCGCGAGCGACTGTATGCCGCGCTGCTGGACTGCAAGAACATGCATGCCCAGCGTGTCATCTACAGAATCAATGTCGCCGCCACGCCGTCCGAACTCTGGCTGTTGCGCAGTGATTTATACCAATGCATCGCGCGAATTCATGACCAGGCTGAAGCGACCCGGCGAACCAATCATTTGCTTGATGCGTTCGAGGGTTGGGTGCCTTCACAGCAGCTGACGCCCATACCGGAGCCCGTCAAAGAGAGTCAGACGTAACGCCTGACCAGCGATTCGGCGATGCAAACCGGCTTGGCCGCGCCCTCGCGCTCGACGGTCACCTCCCAGGCCATCTGTACACCGTTGTCGGCGATGTCCTCGCAGCTCAGCAGCTTCATGCGCGCGCGCAGACGGCTGCCCACCGGCACCGGCGCGGTAAAGCGCACCTTGTTGAGTCCGTAGTTCACGCCCATGCGGCTTTGCACGATCTCGAATGAGGATTCGAAAAATTTCGGCAGCAGCGACAAGGTCAGGAAACCGTGCGCTATCGGCGCGCCGAAAGGCCCGGCTTTTGCTTTTTCAGGGTCCACATGGATCCACTGGTGATCGCCGGTGGCTTCGGCAAACAAATTGACCTGGGCCTGGGAGATGGTCAGCCAGTCGCTGACAGCGACTTCCTGACCAACACAGGCCGCCAGTTCGGAAAGCGTCTGGAAGGTTTTCATGCATCGACTGTAACGTCAGGTCGGCGCCCCGCATGTCGAACCAGCGACACGCCCCACACAGGCAATCACTGGTCGAGCCACCGGCAAATGCCAGCCCATTGCTCCAGATCCTTCTCCACCCGCCCCGGCGCCACATCGAACAGCGTCAGCCCGCGCGCTGCCAGATGGATGTAGTTCTGCGTGTCGCGCACATAACCGAGCACCGGCAGACCCAGGCCGTCGACAAAGCTGCGCAGCTTGTCGGCGGCGATGGTGCGCGAATCGACCCGCATGCCGACAATGCCGACCTGCACCTTGCCGGCGTTGCGGTGTTCAGCCAACTGGTCGAGAAAGGTCCGGGTGGCAAAAATGTCAAACACGCTGGGCTGCAAAGGCACGATGACCTTGTCGGCCAGCTTGATCACGTCGTTGAAACGCCAGCCGTGCAGGCCGCCGGGCGTATCCAGCACCACATGGGTCGTGCCTTTGGGCGGCTTGACAATCATGTCGGCACTGACATCCCAGGTGGTGATGGGCCGCGCTACCGGAGGACGCAAACCAAGCCAGAGCCGTGACGACTGCTGGCGGTCGGCATCGCCGAGCATGACCGCATGGCCCTGGCTGGCGAAATAACCGGCAACATTGGTGGCCAGCGTCGTTTTACCGACGCCGCCTTTCGGATTGGCAATCACAACCACAGGCATGAATATCTCCCGATGTTTGAGCGCTATGGTAACGGCAGCCGCCCTGCCAGCCAACCTGCGAGCCGGAGAGTTCAGAGCGCCAGAACCAGACGAACACGCTTTTCAGACCATAAAATATCTGACAAATCAGCCCCCAGCCCTTACCAGGCGGGCGCAAGCAGCTTCTATTTTGATAGCACTGAGACAGGCGCCATCAGACGCGCCGACTCACTGTCGCCCGTCCCGGATTTCCTGCCGCTGCTTGTCCTGCTCGCGACGCTCCACGCAAGTCGGGTGGTTTTTGAAGCGCTGCCGGGCACACTGCTCGTTCATGCAAATCTGGAAACCCAGCAAAACGCGGTTTTCACAGGCCTGTTTGGGATGGGTGGCCCCAGCCTGAGCCGCTGCAGCCGGCTCAGGTGACGAGACCGGGGTGGCTTCCACAGCAACCGGGTTGAGCACGGCGGGGCGGGCGACCACGGCCTTTTCAACAGGCGGCTTGACCGCTGCCCGCTTCGGCGCAGGCGCGGCGGCGGCTGACGAGGGAGCACCGGAGGGCACGCCTGCCGCCAGCGTTGCGGCGGCAGGCGCCGGGCTGCCCTCGGCCGCAAGGCTTGCGGCAGGGGCCAACTGGGCAGTTTCAGGACCCGTCGCGGGCGGTCCCGACAAAAACTTGAACGCCAGCCCGGTCATCACCAGCACAGCAACACCGGCGGCGGCATACACCGGCATTTTGGAAGCGGCGGAGGGTGTCGCGGCCGACGCAGGGGAAGGCGACGGGGGTCGCTGCGCGGTTGGCGGCGACAAAGTTGCGGCTACCGGCGCTGGTTCAAGTTGCATGGGCTGTTCGACCACGGGTGTCGGCGATGCGTTAGCAGGCAGTGCATCCGACGTCGCCAGGCGCGTCGCGTCGGCACCAGGCGCCACACCGGCATCCGGCGTGGCAGGCGCCAAGCTGTGTTGCGTCTGCAGGCGCGTCCATTCGGTTTCACCGGTCAGGACCGTTGTGCCGCTTCCCGAATCCTCGGCAACGCTGACGCCCAGTTTTTTCAAACGGCGGCGGGCCAGGTCCGCATAGATGCCAGACGGAAAACGGTCCAGAAAACCTGTCAGGTCTTCAATGTCTTCGGAGTCCTTGATGTCTTTCCAGTAAACCAGCTCCAGCTCCTGGGTCACGGTGGAGCCGGAGTCGGTTCCGGACGAACTCATCTTCACCGTCGAGCCGCCTGCGCGCGAGCGCTGCAAGCCGGTGTCCGTGGCATTGCCGGCGCGGCGCCCCGGCTGGCTGGCCGGCGGAACAATGGTCGGGTCCGAGGCCTGGCCGCTGGCCTCTTGCAGGGCCTGGGCAAACTCCTGCGCAGTGGCAAACCGCTGGTCGCGCTTTTTGGTCAAGGCACGCGCCACCACCGCGTCAATCGCGGACGGCAGCAAGTTGTTGAAGCTGCTGGGCGCCGCCGGGCTGTGATTGACGATCTGCTGGATGATCGCGAAGTCGGTGTCGCCGTCGAAAGGCCGTTTGCCGGTGAGCAACTGGTAGAGCACGATGCCCACGGCAAACAGGTCGGCCCGCGCGTCGATGGGCTGGCCCTGCACCTGCTCGGGCGACATGTATTTGAGCGTGCCGACCATGGACCCCTGGGTGCGCGTCGCCTCGCCAGAATCCTGGATGCGCGCCACACCAAAATCGGTCAGCTTGACCCGGCCGTCGGCCTCGATCAGCAGGTTGGCGGGCTTGACATCGCGGTGCACGATGGACTGGCGGTGCGCATAGTCGAGCGCCGACAGCAGCTCGCGCATCATGGCCAGCGACTGCTCCAGCGAGTAGCGCTTGCCGCCGTCGAGGTGGTGTTTCAGGTCTTCGCCCTGAATGAACTCCATGACCAGGAAAGCCATGTCGCCGTGGCGGTCCGAGTCGTAGACGCTGACGATGTTGGGGTGCTGCAGGCGCGCCGCCGAGTGGGCTTCGGTCTTGAAGCGGGCCTCGTATTCGGCTGCAGCTTCTTCCGATAGGTTCTCGACCTTGATGGTCTTGATCGCGACGCGGCGGTTCAGGTTCGGGTCGCGCGCCTCATACACCAGCCCCATCGCGCCCTTGCCCAGCACGCGGATGATGTCGTAACGGCCAAGCTTGTTCAGGCTCATGGAGATGCGGTACCCCGGGAAACGTCTGGAAACAGAAAAGATTCTAGCTTGCAATCCCCGCAGGGAGGCTTCAGTTGCCTATGGAAAAGCTGATCAGCGGGCTGCCTTCCGTGCGTTCGCAGCCAGCGCTGATCTGGCCGCTGCCCACCAGGTAACACTCGGTGCGCCGCAGCACCACCGCTTCGCTCTGGTTGCCGAAATACACCCAGGTGCCGTAACTCGACGCATCGCTGAGCACAAACTGCCCACCCCGCCATTCCAGCGTGGCGTGCATGCGCGACACCCGTGGATCATTGAGCGCCAGCGAGGCGCCGGCACCGCGCCCAATGGAGATGGCCAGGCTGCGGGCATTGATCTGCACGCTCTGCTCTCCGGCCACCAGCGACAGCACCTGCGGCGCGCGGGACGCCATGGAGCGTCCCATCATGGTCGCGTCTTCGTCGCGCCCAGCCTGCCACTCCACGCGGTAAACGTGGCTGGCTTCGGCCCGACCGCGCAAATGCATGGGCCCGAGGCTGCGCAGGCTGGCTTGCTGCAGCGGCCCCAGCGCGGACCAGACGTTTTGCGTGGTGAGGATTTGCGCCGCACCGGCCAGATCGGCCAGGCGGGCCGCCGAATTGACGGTGTCACCAAAACAGTCGCCGTCGATTTCCACCACCTCACCCGACTCGATGCCCATTTGCATCTGCACCGGTGCGCCACTGCCGCCGGCGCGTATGGGCTTGTCAAGAAAGCGCTTCTGGATGCTGATGCAGGCGGCGAGCGCATCGCCCTCCTGCGGAAACACCACAAACAGGCCGTCGCCCAGCAGCTTGACGACGCGGCCACTGTGCTGCTCGAACACCTGGCTCAACGCGCCCACCAGTTGCGTGACAAAACGCGAGGCGGTTTCGTCCCCGAGCCGCTCGAACATGCTGGTGCTGCCAACGAGGTCGGCAAAAACGACGGTGGTCATGCAGCGCGGCCCGCTTCAGGCGTCAACACGTAAGCATTTGTTCCCATGCGGCGATTTTCACCCAAAAGCAGGCGCGTCCGCTGTGCGGTTTTTACCGGTATTGCCGCAAAGCTGTCGGACGCCCGAGTTCCTAGCGAAAACCGTCCCAGAGCAGCTTGACGCCGGTGAGGAACATGCCGATATACAGAATCCGGTAAAACAACACCGGATCAATGCGACGGGCCAGACGCACGCCTATCCACACCCCCAGCGGCGCCAGCGGCAGCAACACCAGCGAAGTGGCCATGTTGCGAATGTCCAGCAGGCCCAGCCAGGCGTAGGGAACCCACTTGGACAGGTTGATGACAAAAAAGAAAAAGGCCAGCGTGGCGGTGAAGGTCAGCGGCGGCAGCCGCAGCGGAATCACATAAGCGCTGACAGGCGGCCCGCCGGCATGGGCAATAAAACTGGTGACGCCGGAGGTCACGCCGAGCAGCGCACCCAGCCAGCGCGGCGGCGGCGGGCTGTCAGGCTTGGGCGGAAACAGCAGGCGCTGCGCCAGAAACAGCAGTGTGAATGCGCCCACGATGCCGGCCACGATGTTGGACGGCAGGGCCTTGAACAGCAGCATGCCGGTCAGGGTGCCCACCAGGCCGCAGGGCACGAGAAACTTCACCAGCCGCATGTCGAAATTCTTGCGAAAGGCGGCCATGCCCAGGATGTCGATCAGCAGCAGGATGGGCATCAGGATGGCCGCCGCCTGCGGCACCGTCACGGCCAGCGCCATCATCGGCACCGCCAGCGAGCCAAAGCCGGCGCCAAAGCCGCTTTTGCTGATGCCCATCAGCAGGACGGCTGGAATCGCGACAGCGTAGAAGAAGGGGTCGGTGATGAGCGGAAAGGTCACGGGCAGACAAGGAAAGGGACGGGCATGCGCACAAAATACAAACAGCAAAACCGATTATCGGTCTTGAGCCAGGGCTGGCTTGCAACCCGCTTGTCGCTGCCGGGCTTCGAAGCCGTCCCACGGCGGCGACACAGCTTCAGCAGCATGCAGGCCTGCTCAAGGTCGAAAGCTCCTGATTTGATAGCTGCTCACGCCCACCAGCTATGGGCTGATGGCCAATTTGGTCTAAAACCTGGGCGTTGGGGCCGAAAAAGCCCTCTGCTGCGCCACAAAGCCGTCGAAGGCATCCAGCAGAGGCCGGACTGGCCCTTCGCCTCCTTCGAGTTGTGCCAGCGCAGCGCACACCGCTTCCAGTGTGGACAACTGGTCCGGCCGATGCGCGCGGCGTATCCGATACTTCGATGCGGGCAGATCCTGCAGCGACAACCGTGGTAACTGCTGCAGCGTCGGGTTCAGATAAAGCAGCTTGCGGCTCTTGCGCCAGGTTCCGTCGAGCACGATCAACCGCAGCAGTGAAGGGTCCTGCAATACATCGGACACCATCGCAGGCGGCAGTGGCAACCCAGCGCCACGGTCTGACGGCAGGTCGGGATAGAGCAGGATGTTGTACCGGGTGTTGCCAATCGGCAGCCAGGCCTGCGCATCAAACACCTCGCCAGTCAGCATGCGGCTGCGCGCCAGGCTCAGGTGCAACAGGCGCGCACTGCCTTTGGCCTGGTCCCGCTCCAGCGGATGCTGCAGGATCAGGACCTCGACCCGGTTCGCCACCGGTGTGATCCAGCGGCAGATGCAAGCGCTTTGCGGCCGCAGGCAGGTGCCGCAACCTGAACGCCCGCTCACCGACCGATCATCGTGAGATAGGCCTCGCGTGTTTCCGGGTCCACGGCGTCCAGCAACTGCTGGTAGGGCGTCTGGTGCCGGGCCAGCAT
>Ga0308009_10000275_pt1 | contig 41467 bp, 37 predicted proteins | sample Neamet127_FD_203134 | JGI IMG/M metagenome (GOLD analysis project Ga0308009, IMG submission 203134) | Marine microbial communities from water near the shore, Antarctic Ocean - #127 | ecosystem: Environmental > Aquatic > Marine > Unclassified | place: Southern Ocean | collected 2014-07-24 | reverse complement strand
TGTTTTACAAAAAACACAACCAACGGCACTTACCCATGTAATCGCTGCTCATCAGTCGGCTGAGAATGCGCATAAGTTAATGTTAGAAGAGTTAGGATTGGAACCTTTGCTGTCTTTAGGTCTTCGTCTTGGAGAAGGGTCAGGTGCAGCCATCGCAATTGGTGTGATAAAAGCAGCAATTGCCTGTCACTCGAGTATGTCCACCTTCAGTTCGGCTGGGGTTGCGAATAAAGAGTAAGTTTTAAAAAGCTATGATAAAGTAGTTAATTTTCACTATTATTTAGAGTTAACTTCTAATTACTTACCTAGTTATGACACTGTTTTTATCTTTGTGTTTATACAAAAACTTACACTGCAGTATTTTAGTAGAGTAGACCTTAATATAATTAGCTACTTTAATCCTAGTGTTAATAGTAATAGGTTTGAGTTGCAGAATTTTGAGAATAAAAGTTAAGGAATTGATATGAAAGTAGGAGCGCCGAAAGAGGTCTGCCTTGGAGAACTTAGAGTGGCAATGACGCCTAGCTCAGCGGTTCAGATACAAAAACTTGGACATGAATGCATTATCGAAACTGGTGCGGGTCTTTCTGCAGGGTTTGATGATGAGGCGTATAAAGAGGCTGGTGTGAAGGTTCTAAAGTCAGCTACAGCATTATGGAAAGCCAGTGACATTGTTATTAAGGTTCGCGATCCAATAAAAGCTGAACAGAAATTTTTTAGAGACAGTCAAACATTAATTTCATTTTTTAATCCAGGAGGTAATGAAGAACTTTTAAAGTTGGCGGCAAAAAAAGGGATAAATGTAATAGCAATGGAAATGGTTCCAAGAATTTCTAGAGCTCAAAAGATGGATGCTTTATCTTCAATGGCAAATATTGCAGGTTATAGGGCTGTGATAGAGGCTGGAAATAATTTTGGTCGATTTTTTACAGGCCAAATTACAGCAGCAGGAAAAATTCCTCCAGCAAAAGTTTTAGTTGTGGGAGCAGGAGTTGCAGGTTTGGCGGCTATTGGGACAGCTACCTCTTTGGGAGCAATAGTTAGAGCATTTGATGTGCGACCAGAAGTAGCCGAACAAATTGAGTCTCTGGGAGCTGAGTTTTTGTTCTTAGACTTTGACAACAACCAGGGTGGAGTAGCGACTGGTGGGTATGCATCTCCCTCAAGTCCAGAGTTTCGTGAGAAACAACTAAATTTATTCCTTAAGCAGGCCCCTGATACCGATATTGTAATCACCACGGCGTTAATCCCGAATCATGAAGCTCCTGAGCTTTGGACAAGAGAGATGGTGGAGAGAATGAAGCCGGGTTCTGTAATTATTGACTTAGCTGCAGAAAAGGGAGGTAATTGTAAGCTAACTGTCGTCGATGAGCGGATTGTTACTGAAAACGGGGTGATAATTGTTGGTTACACCGATTTCCCTAGCCGAATGGCTAACCAGGCTTCGACATTATACTCAACAAATATTAGACATATGATTTCAGATCTTACTCCAAACAAAGATGGCATTATTGTTCATGATATGGAGGATGATGTTCTTCGAGGAGCTACGGTAACCTATAATAAAAAAATTACTTATCCACCACCACCTCCCAAATTAGCTGCCATAGCAGCCCCTAAAATAAACAAATCCACTAAACCACTTTCTAGAGCAGAAGAAAAAACCTTAAGTGATAAAGCTTTCAAGACTGCAACAAAGTTGCAAATAGGTTTACTCTGCGTGGGTGGTTTATTAATGTTAGGAGTAGGTGCTGTTGCTCCAGAGAGTTTCATGCAGCATTTTATTGTTTTTGTATTAGCGTGTTTTATTGGGTTTCAGGTTATATGGAAAGTAAGTCACGCACTTCATACACCTTTAATGGCAGTCACAAATGCAATTTCAGGAATAGTTATTCTTGGTGCTTTACTGCAAGTTGGATCTAGTAACTTTTTAGTTTTGTTTTTAAGTACAATCTCGATCTTAATCGCGTCGATAAACATAGTAGGTGGATTTTTGGTTACGCGCCGAATGCTTGCTATGTTTCAGAAATCCTAAGGAGAGCTTGAAATGAGCAGTGGTATAGTATCGGCCGCATATATTGGAGCAGCAGTCCTTTTTATTCTGTCTTTAGGCGGTCTCTCAAACCAAGAGAGCGCCAAGCGTGCTGTCTGGTATGGGATTTTAGGTATGGCGATTGCAGTTTTTGTCACCATCTTTGGGCCAGGTGTTTATAATATTTTTCTTATCTTAACGGCTATTTTAGTGGGTTCTTATGCCGGTTATTTCATTTCTGGTAAAGTTCAAATGACCGAGATGCCTCAACTTGTTGCTGCGTTGCATTCGTTTGTTGGTCTTGCCGCGGTATTTATAGGGCTAAACGCAGAAATGATGCTTAATAGTATAATCACTTTAAGAGATTCAGGTTTACAAATGAGTTCGTCTGAGTTGACAGGGTTTGGTGAAAAACTTTGGCAAAAAGATTCTATTGAAATAGGTATTTTAAAAGCTGAGGTGTTTTTAGGTATATTCATTGGGGCAATAACCTTTACCGGTTCAATAGTCGCGTTTGGTAAGCTTGCAGGAAAACTTGATGGGGCACCAAAAAAACTTAAAGGTGGTCATTATTTAAATGCTATGTCTCTGTTTTCTTGCCTAATATTAGGTTGGATGTACCTGGATGGGGCAGGGATATGGTCGATGATTATAGTTACGATTATATCAGGATTTATTGGTTGGCATTTGATCATGGGGATCGGTGGTGCTGATATGCCTGTAGTGGTGTCTATGTTGAACAGTTATTCTGGCTGGGCTGCGGCAGCCATTGGGTTTACTCTAGGAAACGATTTATTAATAGTTACGGGTGCTTTGGTGGGCTCCTCTGGAGCAATTTTGAGTTATATAATGTGCAAAGCTATGAATAGAAGTTTTATTTCAGTTATCTTAGGAGGGTTTGGTGGAAAAACTGGCCCACAAATGGTGGTTGATGGAGAGCAAATCTCTATTGATGTTGATGGTGTCGCCTCTGCATTAAATGATGCCAATAGTGTTGTGATAATTCCAGGTTATGGAATGGCTGTTGCTCAGGCTCAACAATCAGTCTCGGCCTTAGTAAGTAAACTTAGAGGGAAAAATATAAAAGTAAGATTTGCAATCCACCCTGTTGCAGGGAGATTGCCAGGTCATATGAACGTTTTATTAGCGGAGGCAAAAGTTCCTTACGACATTGTTTTAGAAATGGATGAGATAAATGAAGATTTTCCTAATACAGATGTGGTTATCGTTATAGGCTCCAATGATATTGTTAATCCAGCGGCACAGGATGATCCAAATAGTCCAATAGCAGGTATGCCAGTGCTTGAATGTTGGAAAGCAAGGCAGGTATTTGTTTCAAAAAGGGGTCAAGGCACTGGTTACTCTGGTATAGAGAACCCACTTTTCTATAAGGAAAATACTAGAATGCTTTATGGTGACGCTAAGGTTTCTATCGACGCTTTACTACCTAAAATTGATTAGTAATAATGTTGTTTGTAGTGACTAATAGGTTTAACCTTCAATAACCGCTCTCAGATGTTAAAACAAAATGGCCAGGAGAAATTTCAGCATACTCCGAAGCCGAAGCTTCATAACCAGCTGGATGTATTGGCGAAGGAATAGGCTTAAAGTTAAGGTCTTTTTCTTCCTTTCGTTGTCTAGGATCTGCAATTGGAACAGCCTTAATTAACGCCTGTGTGTATGGGTGTTGGGGATTTTCGAAAACAGAGGTACGAGACCCTAACTCTACAATTCTCCCTAAATACATTACGCCAACCTGGTGACTAACCCTTTCTACAACTGCCATATCGTGACTAATGAATAAATAAGAAAGACCTAAGTCGACTTGAAGTTCCATCATCAGATTTAACACTTGAGCTTGAACGGACACATCTAGAGCAGATACAGCCTCGTCAGCAATAATGAGTTTTGGATTTAGAGCCAGTGCTCTAGCAATTGCTACTCTTTGTCTTTGTCCACCTGATAACTCATGTGGAAATCTCCGCATAAAGCTCTTTGGTAACTCCACTCTATCAAATAATGTTGCAACACGATCATCTAAATCTTTTCCTCTGTGAGTATCAAAGTTTCGTAAGGGTTCTGCAACTTGATCTGAAAGTTGCATTTGCGGATTCAAAGAAGCAAAGGGATCTTGAAAAACCATCTGTATATGCCGCCGTGCTTCTCGAAGCTCTTTTGGTTTTAGAGCTAGAATATCTTGGCCATCCAGGTCAATAGAACCTGATAATGGTTCAACTAGCCTTAAGAGTGATCTTCCTGCAGTTGATTTTCCACACCCTGATTCTCCAACAAGAGACAGTGTCTGTCCTTTATTAATTGTAAAGGAAACATCTTCAACAGCATGTACATGAGCTACTGTCTTTCTGAAAAAACCGCCTTTTACTGGAAACCGTGTGGTCAAATTATTGACTGTCAGAAGTGCTTCGGTTGTTCCTGGTATGGGATCTAAATTTTGATTTTTAACTCCTGCTAAACGCATTGGTTCAGGTAGATCTTTACCTCGCATCTCACCTAATTTTGGGACGGCAGCCAGTAGAGATTTAGTATAATCATGTTTTGGGTTTTCAAAAATTTGTTCAACAGTGCCTTCTTCAACTTTTTTCCCCTGATACATTACTATTACTCTATCAGCCATTTGAGCTACTACGGCCATATCATGAGTTATAAACATTACTGCAGTGCCGGTTTCACGTTTTAGTCGATCCATCAAAGCAAGAATTTCAGCTTGAATCGTGACGTCAAGGGCGGTTGTGGGTTCATCAGCAATAAGCAGACGAGGTTCACAAGCCATTGCCATTGCAATCACTACCCGCTGCCTCATTCCACCTGAGAGCTCGTGAGGGTATTGCTTAATTCGGTGCTCAGGTTCTGGTATTCGGACTTCCTTAAGAAGTTCCATTGCTCTTATTTTTGCCTGAGGCTTGGTCATTTTTTTATGTAGTCTGAGGCCTTCAGTAAGTTGACGTTCAACTGTAAACACGGGGTTTAATGCTGTCATTGGTTCTTGGAAAATCATTCCTATTTCATTGCCGCGAATTGTCCTCATTAAGGACATATTAGTTTTGACAACATCAATTTTTTCACCATTTTTTCGATCAAAAATTAATTCACCACTGGTAATTCTTCCCCCACCAAATTCTACTAACCTCATCATGGATAAAGATGATACAGATTTTCCTGATCCAGACTCTCCTACTATACAGACTGTTTCCCCTGCGTTTACATCAAAAGAAACGTCTTCTACGCCAGTCACTGTTCCATCTTTTGTTTCAAATTCAACTTTTAGATTGCGATATGAAGCAATTGGGTTTTGAGGTTCGTCTAACATGGCTAACTTTCCTGATTACAGCAGAACTTGAATAAGTTGATTATGACTCGTAATGTGGATTGCTCTGAAGCACATGTCAATTAATTGCTGCTTAATTTTTTAATACCGTTAAGTTAGTACTGAATAGAATAAAAGTATTTCTGATATTGTGATATAAATACTTATGATAATTTTAAATAAAAGAACAAATTAATTTCTTTTTAATTTCTTTCTGATATTTTTGTTTGAATTTACTCCAAACTGTGTTTCGTTAGGTCTGTTACCAATTCAAAATACGATTCTAGAACAATAAGTTGCTTGAAATAAAAATTATAAAAAGTTAACTTGAAGTCCTGGGGTTGGTTATGAATTTAACTTCAGGATAAAAAAAGGGAGATAAAAATGAACTTAAAGAGTATATTACTCGGTGCTGTAGTGGCTTTGGCGTTCGCGCCTGCGTCGTTTGCGGGCCGAGGAACTGATGGAGAAGTCAAAATAATTTATTGGCAAGCAGCATCAATTTTAAATCCGTACCTTTCAAATGGTACTAAAGATATTGAATCATCATCTTTAATTATTGAGCCGTTAGCTCGATATAATCAAGATGGTGCGATGGTTCCATATCTTGTAACAAGTATTCCAACTGAAAAAAATGGTGGAATCAGTGCAGATCAGAAATCGATCACGTGGAATTTAGATCCAGCTATTGTTTGGTCTGACGGCACGCCGTTAACTTCTGCGGACGTTAAGTTTACATATGACTATTGTATGGATCCAAATGGTGGTTGTGCAAACACTGTTAAATTTAATGGCGTAACAGGCATAGATACACCTGATGCATCAACAGTTGTTATAAATTTTGCTGAAGCCTCACCAAATCCATATGGCCCTTTTGTTGGTGGTCAAACTCCAATTCTACAAAAGGCGCAATTTGCTGATTGTATGGGTGCAAAAGCTCAAACTTGTACAGCAGAGAACTTTGGACCAATCGGAACAGGACCATTTAAAGTAGTAGATTTCAAACCAAATGATGTAATCAGAATGGTCGCGAATGATAACTATCGTGATCCTAACAAACCAGCTTTCGCTACTTTACTATTTAAAGGTGGTGGAGATGCTACAGGTGCTGGACGTTCTGTGATGGAAACTGGTGAGTTTGATTATGCTTGGAACCTACAATTGGCGCCAGACGTAATTGCGAAAATGGAATCAGCTGGAAAAGGCACAGTAATTGTTGGATTTGGGCCGAGTGTTGAGCGTATTGAACTTAATATGACTGATCCATCGCCTTCATTGGATGCAGATACACGTGCTACAAGAAAAGCACCACATCCATTCCTATCGGACATCCGTGTTCGTAAGGCGTTGTCTCTTGCAATCGATCGCGTTCTTCTAACGGAGATCGGTTATGGTCAAATGGGTAAGCCTACATGTGATTTAGTTGCGGGTCCTCCTGTTTACTCGTCACAAAACACTCATTGTTTGAAGCAAGATATCGCTGGAGCTAATAATTTGCTTGATAATGCAGGTTGGGTAACAGGTTCTGACGGTGTTCGTACTAAGGACGGCATGAGATTGTCAGTTCTTTATCAAACATCTACGAATGCGGTTCGTCAAGACTACCAAGCATTGGTAAAACAGTGGTGGGGAGAAATTGGTGTTGAAACAGAGTTGAGAAACCTGAGTGCGTCAATATTCTTTGGTGGAGATCCATCTAGCCCAGACACATTCCAAAAATTCTATTCGGATGTAGAAATGTATACGAATAACTTTGATGGAACAGATCCTCAGTCATACTTGGCTATGTATCTTTGTGGTAACGAACCAAAACCAGAGAGCCAATGGCAAGGTGAGAATATCAACCGTTACTGTGACATAGCATATGATGCACTTCATGCTGAGTTGACAAGAACTGGTGATATGGAGAAACGTTATGAGATAGCTAAAAGACTTAACGATATGTTAACAAAAGATAGCTATACTATGATTCCTCTAACCCACCGTGGTGGTGTGGCAGCTCATGCCAAATCACTTGGCGGCGTTGTTATGAACGCTTGGGATTCTGAACTTTGGAACGTGTCCGATTGGTATCGTATTAAGTAAAGTCAGTAATTCTAGGTTTAACGCCTATAATTAAAAGTTTTTGGGCCTCAGAAAAACATCTGGGGCCCAAAATATAAAGTAAGAATTTTTCAAAAAAGGTCCGATACATGTTATCATTTACCATCCGCAGACTGATAATGATGATACCGACCTTATTATTAATTAGCTTGGTTATTTTTTTACTGTTGGAGTTAGCCCCAGGGGATCCAATGGCTCAGATTCCGCTTACAGTACCACCAGAGGTTAAACAGCAAATGCGGTTAGCCCTCGGGCTTGGTGAACCCATGCACATTAGATATTGGAAGTGGATTGTTCAATTTTTCTGGTTAGAGCCTCAGGTACTAATTGATTATTATTTCGGCAGTAGTTTTTCAGAAGGAAAACTTAGAGTTATAAGCTGGCAAACTCGTGGTCCTGTAATGGACCTTGTTATCCAGCGGTTGCCTCAAACCGTCTGGGTTGTTGGTATGTCTTATATTGTAGGGGTAGTGATAGCTTTACCAATTGGAATATATTCTGCTTATAAGCAATATTCAATTTTTGATCAGACAGGTACATTCATTTCTATGATTGGTTATTCAGTGCCACCGTTCTTCTCTGGAGTACTAGTGATTGTTATTTTTTCTGTAACCCTTGGTTGGTTTCCTTCAATATATGATACAACTTTAGTTGTTAATAGTTGGGACAACTTTGTTTTACAGCTTAAGCAGATGATTATGCCGGTAATGGTATTGGCACTACAAACAACTGCACAGCTAAGTCGGTTTATGAGAGCGTCGATGCTAGACAACTTGAATCAAGACTATGTTAGAACTGCTCGAGCAAAGGGATTAGGAGAGAGCGTTGTGGTAATGGTACATGTGTTACGTAATTCAATGATCCCTGTGGTCACAGTAATAGCGCTTGGAGTTCCTTCTGTTTTTGGTGGAGCAATTATCACAGAGCAGGTATTTAGAGTAAATGGAATAGGTCAATTATTGATAACTGCTATTCAGGCAACCGACTTACCACTTGTGCAGACATTGACTTTCATGTTTGCTATTTTGATAGTAATTTTTAATCTTATTGCTGATATTCTTTACGGCATACTAGATCCGAGGATCCGATATGACTAATATACTCAGTGATAATCTGATAAAAAAACCTAGAAGCAGATGGTTTGATGTTTGGGATCAATTTAAATCGCACAAAGGTGCCTTGGTTGGAGGCGTTTTTTTTGTTTTCATAATCATGGCAGTTTACCTTATCCCCTTGTTCTGGCCTCATGACGCTACCTACATTGATATTAGGTCTAGAAACCAAGGAGTTAGTTTATGGCATCCGTTTGGAACAGATCAGCTGGGAAGGGACACTTTTGCTAGGATGATGCAGGGGGGACAAACCTCTATAGCTGTTGGTTTAACAGCAATGGCTTTATCATTATTCTTGGGAACATTTGTAGGTGTGATGGCTGGATTTTTTAATAAGTTTGATAACATCCTCATGAGACTTACGGATTTGTTTCTAGCACTACCTCTTTTACCTCTTTTATTGCTAATGATGTTACTTTTTAGAGATCCATTGAATGCAGCTTTTGGTCCTGAAAAGGGGATATTTATATTGATTGTTCTAGCGATAGGAATAACAAGCTGGATGCCTACTGCTAGAATTGTTAGGGGTGATATTCTTGCGATTAAAGAGCGAGAATTTGTCTTAGCAGCTAGATCTATAGGAACAAAAAATAGTAAATTAATAAGCCGGCATATTTTACCTAACGTAGTCTCTCCAATTATGGTGTCGGCTACTCTGGGTATTGCAAATGCAATTATTACTGAATCAGCTTTATCATTTCTTGGGTTGGGTTTCCCCCCTGATTTTCCTACTTGGGGGAGGTTGCTCTATGATGCGACAGACTATTTGACAATGTATCCTGAGAGAGTTTTTTGGCCTGGCTTTGCAATATCCTTAACGGTTTTAAGCGTTAATTATCTTGGTGATGGTCTTAGAGATGCACTCGATCCAAGAATTCGTGGAAGATAACTTTTCTTTAAACACTTTGATTTAATAATTTATTAATAACGAACTGGAGGTTCATCATGGGAATGGAATTAAGTGCGCGAGAAATGATGGAGAAGTTAATTTCATTTCCCTCTGTTTCTAATGTTAGCAATTTGCCTATAATTGATTTCATAGAGGAATATTTAAATTCTCACGGTGTTGAGTGTCATAGAGTTTATAATCAGGCTGGTGATAAGGCGAATCTCTATGCAAATGCGGGACCTGCAGTAGATGGTGGAGTTATTTTGTCAGGTCATACCGATGTTGTACCTGTTGTAGGTCAAGATTGGGATACCGACCCGTTCAAAGTAGTAGAGAAAGATGGTAAACTGTACGGTCGCGGAACCTGTGATATGAAAGGCTTCGATGCCATAGCTTTAACAGCGGTTCCGAAGGCTTTAAAGCGAGGGATAAAAAGACCTATTCAAATAGCGATGTCCTATGATGAAGAAGTAGGGTGTATTGGAGCACCCTTTATGGCCGCTGAAATGGCGAAATTAATGCCTAAAGCCTCAGCTGCGATTATTGGTGAGCCATCGATGATGAAGGCCGTTTCTGGACATAAAGGTGGGTTAGGAATTAAAACTCATGTTAGAGGTTTTGAGGTACACTCATCTTTACAGCATATTGGAGTTAGTGCGATTCATGAAGCTGCAAAACTTATAGAGTGGGCCAATCAAATGAATATTCAAAATGAATCACTGGATCGAAGTGAGGCAACCTCTATGTTTACTCCACCTTGGACAACTGTTCATGTTGGTACAATTGAGGGAGGCACTGCAAATAATATTACCGCTAAAGATTGTCACTTTGTGATGGGATTTAGAGTGATTCCAAATGAGCGGGCAACAGACTGGAAACAGGCGTACGAGTCTAAAGTAAGGGAAGTTGAAGCTGCTATGAAGAAAATTAACCCAGACAGTTTTATAATGTTAGATTCTGCACATGATGTCCCAGGTCTAAGACCTGAGGATAATGGAGCGGCAGAAGCGTTGGTACGCAAATTAACTGGTGATAATGGGCAGCACGTTGTGTCATATGGTACAGAAGCTGGGCAGTTCCAAGCTGAGGGGTATTCTTCTATCATCTGTGGCCCTGGAGACATAGCTCAAGCTCATCAGAAAAATGAGTTTATTACGTTAGAACAGTTTGCGGCTGGTGAAACTTTTATGGATCAGTTAATTGAAAACTTAGCAACATAATCAAAAACATAATAACTAGGGGATAAGGAATGCCAGTTAAAAACCGGTTCTCAGAACTTTTACCAGAAATCACGGAGTGGCGACGAGATCTCCACGAAAACCCTGAACTTTTGTTCGACACGCACCGAACCTCCGCCATTGTTGAAGAAAAACTAAAGGAGTTTGGATGCGATGAGGTTATTGGTGGAATCGGAAGAACTGGCGTCGTAGGTGTCATAAAAGGTCAATCTAATAACTCTGGAAAGGTAATTGGTTTACGGGCGGATATGGATGCTCTCCCTATATTTGAAGCAACTGGCCTTGATTATGCGTCAAAAACATCTGGAATTATGCACGCTTGTGGTCACGATGGACACACTGCAATGTTATTGGGTGCTGCTAAATACTTATCTGAGACGCGTAATTTTGACGGGACAGTAGTATTGATATTCCAGCCTGCTGAAGAAGGTGGAGGCGGGGGCCGTGAAATGTGTGAAGATGGTATGATGGATAGATGGAAAATAGACGAAGTTTATGGGATGCACAATTGGCCAGGACAGCCAGTTGGTAGTTTTTCTATTAGATCTGGTCCATTCTTTGCCGCAACAGACACTTTCGAGATTCATTTAATTGGTAAGGGAGGTCATGCTGCAAAACCGCAAGAAACAGTTGATACAACAGTTTTGGCATCTCATTTGGTGTTGGCGCTTCAAACTATTGCATCCAGAAATGTTGACCCTACCGAACAAATTGTTGTTTCTGTTACTTCTATTGAGTCTGAAAGTAAGGCATTTAACGTTATCCCAGAGCACGTTTTCCTAAAGGGAACAATTCGTACCATGTCAGCAGATATAAGAAAGTTAGCTGAGAGACGGTTAAAGGAAATATCAACATCTGTTGCTACTATGTTTGGTGGTCAAGCTGATATTAAGTTTAATCAAGGTTATCCGGTTATGACAAATTCTGAAGAGCAAACGCAATTTGCTGCATCTGTTGCTGCTTCGGTTTATGGCTCATGTGAAGATGCTCCATTGGTTATGGGAGGCGAAGACTTCTCTTATATGCTTAATGAGAGACCTGGGGCATATATTTTAGTTGGAAATGGAGATACCGCAGCCTGTCATCACCCAGAATATAATTTTTCAGATGACGCTATTCCTTCTGGATGTAGTTTTTGGGCTGAGATTATAGAAAAAAGATTACCACGCTAAAATTGATATTAGCTGCAGAGATTTATTTTTAATCTAATTTAAGTGGTTTTAGGGCAGTTTAACTGGTCGGCCAAGTCTATAAAGTTCTCACTAATATAATCCCAGTCACTTTCAGATTTTAAATCCGAGGATTGATTTTTACCGTGTTCAGTTTCCCTTTTAACAAACGCTGTCCTCATGCCTTGAAGTCGCGCTGCTTCTAAGTCGTTGTTATGTGCTGCAACCATCATACATTCATTTGGTTTTAGACCAAGCATTTGACAAGCTACTGTATAGGCCTCTGGTTTAGGTTTATAGTGTTTAACAACCTCTGCCCCTAAGACCATATCCCATGGTAAGTCTGAATTTTTAGCCATATTTACTATAAGTGCAATGTTCCCGTTTGACTGTGTCGCTATAATAAATTTCTTCTTTAATCTCTTTAAACCGTTCGAGCTATCCGGCCACCCAGGTAGCCTATGCCATGCTTTTACTAAATTGTGGTCATCATCTATGGACATTTCTGTTAACCCATAGGTTTTCTTAATTTCCTGAAGGTTCTCATGATGCAAAATATCTAATATAGTGAAGTCACGTTTCCCGGACCTCACTTCTTCCATTGCTGGTTGATATCTAATTCTCCATGCATCAGCAAATTCAAAAAAATCTATATCCTTGTTGTACTTTTTTAGAATATCACGGGCAGATGAGGCAATACCAGTCCTCCAGTCTACCACTGTTCCAAAAACATCAAATAAAAGTGCTTTAATTTCAGACATTTATCACCTTTTATGAAAATACAAGATTAATTAAATTTTAACCGCCAGTATGGCTCATGTGGCGTGTCATTTGCCCCTTAACTGTTGTTCGTGAGTAATTAAAGTCGTGCCCTTTTGGTTTGAGACCGATTGCTTTTCTTATAGCGTTATTTAGTATTTCAGGATCTGAGGAACTTCGAAGTGGTGCTCTGAGGTCAGACTTTCCTTCCTGACCGAGGCAGGTAAAAATTTCTCCAGTACAGGTTACCCTAACTCTATTACAGCTTTCACAAAAATTATGACTTAAGGGAGTGATTAGACCAATTTTTTGTCCAGTCTCTTCGACTCTGAAATACCTTGCTGGTCCACCGGTACTCTCATTAAGATCGGTAACATTGAAACGCTGAGAAATTGTAGCTTTTAAATCCTTTAAAGACCAGTACTGATCTAGACGGTTCTCATTTCCAATATCTCCCATTGGCATAACTTCAATAAATGTAAGACCCATGCCCCTAGTAGCACACCAATCCATTATTTCGAATAATTCAGAATCATTGAAATCTTTGAGTGCTACAACATTAATTTTTACTTTCAACCCTGCATTCTGAGCGGCATCAATACCTCGCAATACTTGTGGTAACCGTCCCCATCTAGTTATGGTTGCAAATTTTTCTTCATTTAAGGTATCTAATGAAATATTTACCCTTCTTACACCGGCCAAATAAAGATTTTTTGCATGTTTTTCAAGTTGCGACCCATTTGTTGTTACCGTGAGCTCCTCAAGTTTACCAGAATCCAAATGTCTACCTACGCTATCAAAGAAAGACATGATATCTCTTCGAACAAGGGGTTCTCCACCAGTAATACGAAGCTTTTTGACTCCTAGGTTGATAAAAGCAGTGGATAATTTATCTAACTCTTCTAAAGTAAGGAGATCTTTTTTAGGAAGGAATGTCATACTTTCTGACATACAGTAAACACACCTAAAGTCGCATCTATCCGTTACAGATAGCCTTAGATAAGAAATTCTTCGTTCGAATGGATCCACTAATATTTTATTCATAACAAAATTATTATAGTGATCCATAGGTTTGCACAAGTTCGATATTTGAGGCATTTTTTTGTTAAGGTATGAGGCATTAATTAAAAAAGTCTATGAATGGTTTTTTACACTATCTAATTAACACTACATTTTCAAAATTATCTTGTGTTAATATTTTAAGGTTTACCCTAAATATAGAGTATAAAAATTTATATTTTGTGATCAGCTCTCTCCTAAACGATCCAAAATCTGTAAACTGTAAGGCGTAGTATGAATTCTATTTGGGCAGCGGGGTTAATGTCAGGGACTTCTCTTGATGGTACCATAGATGTGGCACTTATAAAAACTGACGGAATTATAGTTGAAAAATTTTCAAGCTTTAAAAGTTACTCTTATTCAGATGAAGTGAGGGAGAGTATAAAAGAGAGTGTTGAGGTTGCCAGAGAATGGAACTTTAAGGGATCAGAGCCTGAGCTCTTTAAGTTAACAGAAGAGCTTATTACTGTTGCGCAAGCCGATGCCGTGAATGATTTAATACAGGGCTCTCCAATAGACAAAGAGGAGTTGGGCGTTGTTGGGTTTCATGGCCAGACCATTTTACATAAGCCCCCACGTGACTTAAAAAAGGGGAGGACACGTCAGCTTGGAAATGGTCCTTTAATGTCTGAGATATTGAAAACTAGAGTAGTTTATGATTTTCGAACTGCAGATATGTTAGCTGGTGGACATGGGGCGCCGCTATGCCCTCCATATCACAGGGCCTTATTGGAGAACCTAATTAATAAAGACGAAATTGCAGTTCTTAATTTGGGTGGAATAGGAAACATAACCTGGTGTAATGGTAGTGAAGATTTAATTGCATTTGATACAGGTCCTGCTAGCGCGCCTATTAATGATCTCGTCACGCATTTTGGTTTAGGGGATATGGATAAGGATGGACTTTTAGCTTCAAAAGGTATCGTAAATAAAAAAATTTTAGGGGAATTTTTGAATAACTCTTATTTTAACAAAAAATACCCTAAATCGTTAGATCGCTATGACTTTTGTCATGACCAAGTTCTTGGTCTCTCTATAGAAGATGGGGCTGCCACTTTAACACGCCTTTGTGCTGAGAGTGTTTCCAAAGCAATTAATATTTTACCAAAAAGACCCAAAAACCTTATTATTTGTGGGGGTGGACGCCATAACCCCGTAATGCTTCAGGAAATTGAGAAAACAGCAGATATTAAGGTTTTTCAAGCAGAAGATTTTGGTTGGCGTGGTGATGCTATAGAGGCAGAATGTTTTGGTTTTTTAGCAGTACGGTCCATTAATGGCCTACCTATCAGTTTTCCTATGACGACTGGTGTTGGTAACGAAATGTCTGGTGGAAAAATATGTAATCCAAAAAGTAATTAGCGCCATTAGAATTCAATCTTTATTTATTGTTTTCTCAATTCTTTTAGCTCTATTTTGAAGTTTTGTAGCTAAATTAAAGCCAACTCCAGGTTTACTCCACGGACACACAGCAATACATATTGCACAGCCTTGATGTTCATTGAAAAATGGTATGCACTTGTCAAAGTCGACGTACCATTTATTTACCCCACGTACTGTTTTTTTCTCTTTAAAAATTGCATCTGGAGGGCAAGCATCCTCACATATCCGGCATTTTGAACAAAAATCATCTACTTTATGATCTTGTTTGTTAGATATGGGCACTGGGGCATTAGTTAGAATAGCTGACAATCTAAAGCTAGATCCAAACTCTGGATTAATGATAGAGCCATGTTTTCCTAACTCACCAAATCCAGCCTCTATCGCTGCGGGGATCATAGTTATTTTTCCTGACATTGGTCCTGTTAATGGTTCTGAATCCCAACCTAGTTTTCGGAGCCAATTTGCAATATTTTTTGCGCCGAATGCAGCCCTGGAATATTGACGCATAACTTCCACACCAGCCGTAGGTTTTGGAGCTTCCCTAATATTTTTATACTCGTGTTGAAATCCAAGTAATATTATATTTTCATAATCTATATTTACACCATTGAAAGCCCAGTCAGAGTTAAATTTTGTAGCTCCAAGCTTATCAAATACCTTCTTATTTTGAAACGATTTGAGGTTTTTATCCCACTCCGTGTCGGTCCACTTCACTTTAACTTCATTAATAGCTTCTAAGGGTTGGTTTAAGATTTTTTGCCGTTTTTTTCTCTCTTTGGCAAAACCAGGGTCCTTTGGGTCCACTGTAAAAAACCATTTTTGCAACTCACCATATATAATATCATTTGGATTATTGCCCCAGTAAACATAGTTGGGTCTCCTGAAGTTTTTTTCATCTAATCCATTTATTGAGTTTCCCGAAATGTCTGGCATTATTGCCGTCTGCTCTGGATTAGGAGTGAACGGTCGATAGTTGTTAGTTTTTGCCATATTCAGTCACAATAAATTATAAACTCTTTAATTAAGCTTTTTTAAAAGAAGTATCGATTTTTTCATCAATTTATCAATTGGGTTAATGAATTTTAGCTATAAAGGTTTTATCCAGATTTGTATTTACACTGATAAAAAATATCTGCATTGTCTAGTTGAATTTATAACTATTCAAGTATTTTAGGGAAAATATTATGGTAAATGAAAACGCTATTTTGACTTCAAATGAATTACACTGGCGATGTATAGGTCCCCCGAGGGGTGGACGTGTTGTTGCTGTATCAGGGGATTACAATGATCCTATGACGTTTTATTTTGGAGCCTGCGCGGGAGGTGTTTGGAAAACCACTGATGGTGGGACTTATTGGGAATGTGTTTCTGACGGGTTTTTAAATAGTGCAACTATTGGGGCTCTTGCAGTTGCCCCGTCAGATAGCAACGTTGTTTACGCGGGCACGGGTGAGACTACCATTAGAATCGATGTTTCTTTTGGAGATGGAATGTATAAATCTACGGATGCTGGAAGAACATGGAAGCATATTGGCTTAGATAATACTAAACAAATTGGAGAAATCAGAGTACATCCAGAGAATTCAGACCATGTTTACGTTGCGGCATTTGGTGACGCGTTTGGCCCAAATAATGATCGAGGAGTTTATCGATCTTTAGATGGAGGCGAAAACTGGGAAAGAGTTTTATTTGAAAATGATTATACAGGGGCAATAGATATTTCTATGGATCCTACTAATCCTCGAATTTTGTTTGCTGCTATGTGGCAAGCGCATCGAAAATTTTGGCATCTTTCATCTGGTGGACCAGGAAGTTGTTTGTACCGATCTACTGACGGCGGTGACACATGGGAAGATGTAACAATTGATAATGGTTTTGCTAAAGGGGTTCTTGGAAAAATAGGCGTATCTATATCGGCCGCCAAACAAGGCCGAGTGTTTGCCCTTGTGGAGGGTGACGAAGACAATATTGGTTTATATGTATCCGAGGACTATGGTAAGAGTTGGAAATTGCGGTGTCCAAATAGAGATCTTATCCATCGAGCCTGGTATTATACTCATATATTTACAGACCCTGTTCACGAAGACACAGTCTATGTAACAAATTATCAAATGTGGAAGTCTACGGACGGTGGCTATACTTTCAAAGAGGTGACTACGCCTCATGGTGATAATCATGATTTGTGGATTGACCCTAAGAACTCAAAACGAATGGTTCAAGGGAATGATGGTGGTGCATGTGTCAGCTTTAACGGAGGTGATACTTGGTCTACAATCTATAATCAAAATACAGCACAATTCTATCGTATGGATATTGATAATCAGTACCCATATCGGGTGTATGCTACTCAACAAGACAACACTTCTATCTCTGTGCCGAGTCAAGCGGAATGGGGTATGATAACATTAGGAGATACAACACTACCTGGAACTGGAGAAAGTGGTTTTATAGCTGTTCACCCAGAGGATCCAAATATTGTTTACATTGGTGCAGTGGGCTCAAGCCCTGGTGGTAACGGAGCATTGCAACGATATGATCATCGTACCCGGCAGTTACAGCTTATTAATGTTTGGCCAGAAGAAGCTACTGGTTTTGCACCTCGAGATTTAAAGTATCGATTTGCTTGGACTTTTCCAATTTTATTCTCACCACATGATAGTGGAACATTATATGTTGGTGGAAATCATGTATTTCGAAGTTATGATGAAGGAATGAGTTGGGATTGTATCTCTCCAGATTTAAGCCGTAACGACATAGAAAAGTTAGATTTTTCTGGTGGACCATTAAATCATGATAGTGCTGGCGCAGAGCAATATGCCTCATGTGCATCGGTAGTAGAGTCCGTACACAGAAAAGGTGAGCTGTGGGCTTCCACAGATGATGGCTTAGTACATGTGACAAGAGACGGTGGAACAAATTGGGAAAATGTCACTCCAAAAATTATGCCTGAGTGGGCATATGTGGGTAATGTGGAAATTTCATGCCATGATCCAGACACCATATACCTCTCAGCTACAAGGTTTAAGCTCTCGGATTATAAACCTTATCTTTTTGTAACTAAAGATAGCGGAAAGACTTGGTCTTCTATTTCTGATAGTTTTCCTCAAAATGAAATAACTCGAGTGATAAGATCAGATAGTGAAAAACCTGGATTATTATTTTCTGGTACAGAGACAGGTATTTATGTGTCGTCCAACGATGGGAAAACATGGAATAGAATGGGTAGTAATTTTCCGGTTGTTCCAGTTTATGATTTAAGAATAAAAGATTCTGATTTAGTAGTTGCTACTCATGGGAGGTCTTTTTGGATCTTAGACGACATCACACCCTTAAGAGATTTGGAACAGTCATCTGACGTTGTAAAGTTATACGACCCAAGAATTACAGTCAGACAAAATATCCATTGGAGCGCTGGCTTATTTAATGGAGACGGTAAAGATTACTCTCCAGCCTTCGGTGTTCAAGGGGCAAGTTACTTGGCTGATTCTCTTGATGGCAGAAAGAAAAGAAAATACTTGGATACAGGAGAGAACCCCCCCTTAGGAGCAATTATTTATTATTGGCTAGATAAAGAAACTTCCAATTCAGATGTCAAAATAGAAATTAAAGATAAAAGTGGTAATAGTATTGCAGTATGTGAGTCTAATAATGAGAAGCTCTCAAATTCTCGAAAACCAACTGCCAAAGAAGGGTTGAATAGATTTGTTTGGGACCTAACTGAAGACCCGCCCATAAAGCTTGATGAGGGACTAAGGAATAGAAAATATGAACCATTTGAAAAATCTGAAGGAGGAGCCGCTGGAGCAAAAGTTCAACCAGGGGACTATTCATTAGCATTAACTGTAAACACAATTTCTAAAGAAGCAAATGTGACAGTAATTAAGGATCCAAGAATTGATACAACTGATAAAGATTTTGAGATACAAAATACTTTATACAAAAATATAACATCAAAGCTGTCAGAACTTAATATAGCTGTCAACCGCATACGACTAATGAAGTCTCAACTCGAAAGTATTGATAAGATAATTCCAACAGAGGCAGAGACTGCCAGTGTTTTAATAAGTGACTTGGCGCTTCTAGAGGGACAATTAGTTGATACAAAAAGAGAGACCCCAAGGGATGTTTTAAGACATCCTGCCGGACTTGACGACACTCTTCAGGACCTATTATGGGTTGTAAAAATTGCTGATGCAAGGCCACCAGCGCAATCACATGAAGTGGCAGATGATGTATTTAAAAAGGTAGATACTATTTTAGGTAAGTTGGATGAGTTGGTTGAAGATAAGATTTCTAAATTTAATAGTGTGATTGCACAAGCTTCTCCTCCTGCTGTCAGTGGAAGCAGTATTGGAGCTCTCAAGACAGGCTGGTAGATCAACTTATAAATGTCATTTTTAAATTTTGCATCTTTTAAAGGAAGAAGAGATTTTTTTTGTATTTTTGCAGTGGATCTCATTGCACGATGGTTTTATCAGGTAGGAAAAACACCATTATTACCTTTATACGCCGCGGCTATTGGTGCGGGGGAAATAATGATAGGTTTTATCGTTGGGGTCTCAACCTTCTCAGGAATAATATTGAAACCTATTTTTGGTATCTTATCTGATTTTTTGGGAAAAAAAGTTTGGTTGTTTGTAGCTTTAGTAATATTTACGTGCACGCCATTTGCGTATCAATTTGTATCCTCAGAACAGGATTTATTTTTTTTAAGACTTTTCCATGGAATTTCCACTGCAATTTTGGGACCTGTTGGGCTTGCTTATGTTGTACATCTAAATAATGACACTCAAACAAAAAGGTTGGCATATTTTGGTGTTTCTAGATCTTTGGCTTCGCTTAGCGCCCCAATAGCTGCTGGTATGGCTTTAACCATTTTCGATTTTGAAACGATTTTTATTTTAATTGGTATTGGCTCTATTTTTGCAATGGTACCACTATTTTTAATTCGAGATAATTCAGCTCCAAGTAATATAAGTAATAATATGTCTTGGAAAAAAATCGGTATAGCTATTCATGAAAGTATATCTATTCCGGCAGTCTGGATGGCTGGTTTATTAGAGATGCTTGTGTATTCCATTGTATATTCCTTAAGAGCATTTCTTCCACTTTTTATTATTTCTCAAGATAATGGAACTATTTTACAGGCTGGTTTATTTTTTTCGATTCAAGAAATTATCCATATGCTTTGTCGACCCATTGGCGCTCAGTTGGCAGATAAAAAAGGTTATAGAGTAACGATTATTTCTGGTATGTTATTACTGGCTTCAGGGCTTTTTTTAGTAAATATTTTTACTGGAAATTTTTTAATAATAATAGCTATCTTCATAGGTGCTGGTCAGGGCTTAATCTTTCCAACAAGCGTAGCACTACTAGCAGATGAAGTTAACAAAACTTATCGAGGGACCGCTATGGGCATATACGGCTCTTTACGCAATATAGGAAAAGTTATTGGTCCAGTTTGTGCCGGCTTTGCGTTAGCAACTTATGATTTCAGTTTAGTTTTTATTACATTGGCTAGTATAATTGTAGTAATAGCTTTTTTGGTAATGCTGTTTTGGAATAAAATTGTAAGGAAGAATATTTTTCAGCATTTTCACTAAAGAATTTAAGGACGTCTTTTAAAAGCTTTTATATTATCAGGAATATGGTGAAAAGTTTGCTTGTCAATTGTGAAAATTGCTAATGTTGGTTCATAGATATCAGGTTTATCAAGAGTTCCTACTTTCAAAACTATTGAACCTGGGCGGTTTGGAGTTTTTGTGCCTATACCGGTTCCACAGTTCTGACAAAACAAACGTGTGACTGGGTTTTCTAAGTCATCTCTTTTAAATTCCTTGGGGGCTCCCTCAGTAAAAGAAAAATCAGATGCTGGAACTACGATAATAGTATTTGGGGCACCTCCAGTGATGTACTGGCATTCTCTGCAGTGACATTGAAGGGATGATTGAATTTCACCTGTCAATTTATATCTTATTTTGCCGCAATAGCAGCCACCTGTAATTAACATATTATTCTCCCTATTTTGTTACACTATCGATTAAAACTTTACTGGTTGGCGGCACCAGGTCTACTTCCTCCTTCGTTAACACTATCCAAAGTATAAAAAAGCCACCCAACAATACTAATAATAGAGCAAACATATATAAAAAGTAGGTAAAGACTAATTTAAGCATTTTATGTTCATATTAATTGCCATTGTATTAAGAATAATTTTCTATTTTGTGAGTCCTAACTTAATAGATTTGAGAATGCGAGTGCTCCATTTGTTAGGCTTTCATTCCAAGCATTATTTGCATTATTATCTGCATTATCTGATATGTATTTATAACAAATAAATTCAACCTGACTTAATTTACAAACTTTAGCTAAAGCATAAGCTTCCATGTCAACCAGATCTGTTAAGAGCTTTGGTTTTGTATTTACAAAGCTGTCCCCTGTCCCACATGATAAACCCTTTCGCTTATTATCAATTGTTGAAATTTCATCAAATGGAGTTTCGCCCAAAACAAACCCTAAACCTACTGCATTCATATCGCGCTGTTTAAATACTGATACCTCATGTAACCCATTTAAATTAGAGTTTAACGTACCAGCAGTTCCAAAATTTATAACAGTACTGGGTTCAAACTCATGTATAGCCTTACTAAGAGAATAGGCTGCATTAACCTTACCAACTCCACTATATATGATGTTCCAAGTTGGAAGATATTTCTTTGGGAGTTCGTCCTCTAACGCTACAAGAATAATCGTTTTTGATTTGTTAAACATATAAGCTCATCTTTCATCTGATGTAATGATTTATAATACAACTAATACAAACCTAAAAAACTAAAATACAAGTATTAAAGATTAAAAACCGTTTTGTAGACAAGAAAAAAGAACGATTGTATAGTTATTTAATAAATTATTATCATAAGGATAAATCTGATGGATATCGTGTGGGGCCTTTTTTTATATTCAATTGTAAGTGGAATGGGTTTTGATGTTTCACACTCCATTACGAATTTAAATTCTCACTTTTTTTTAAAAAAAGAATGTATAGTTTCTGCAAAAATTATGAATTCTAAAAATTTATCTGATGTCCAAATAGGGTTAGATCGAAATGTTCAAATGAGGTACATTTGTTTGGCTTTTCCTAAAACTGGACAGTCAATTTAAGAGATAATTCTTTTTTGAATTAACTAAAAATAAATCGTATGCACCATTTGAAATTTTTTATCTTCCAAAAGAAGGTTGGGAAATAAAACATAAAGAGCTTCCACAAATGCCACTGGCCCCTAAAGTTGGAAAAAAGATTTGCTGTCTGACTGAAATCGATTAGTAAGGATGTTTAACTCAAAGATATGGATAGATTTTTATGATTTTACCTAAAATGCCAAACTTCAATTTAGAAGGCAAGCGAGCCTTGGTAACTGGGGCTTCTTCTGGAATAGGGATAGGTTGCGCCTGCGCTCTTGCATCCAGTGGGGCAGAGGTAACATTGGCTGCTAGAGGTTTGCCCAAGTTAAAGCAATTACATGATGAAATGAATTCCAAGGGCTGGTCTTCACATGTTCTACAGCTCGATATAGCCGACCCAAAACAAATCTCTGAAAAAATTTCAAACGATAAGGCATTTGATATTCTTGTAAATAGTGCTGGAATGGGGCGGCATTCAAACGCATTAGACACTACGGTTGAAGATTTTGATGCTGTTATGAATGTTAATTTAAGAGGGGCATACTTTATCACTCAAGCTGTCGCAAGGAATCTAGTTAAAGAGAAAAAGGCTGGGTCTTTGATAAATATTTCTAGTCAAATGGCTCATGTGGGCGGAATTGATAGATCAGTGTATTGCGCCTCCAAATTCGCAGTGGAGGGGTTTACCAAAGCGATGGCTTTAGAGTTTGGACCTCGTAAAATACGTATTAACACAATTTGTCCCACATTCATCCTGACACCTATGACACAACCAACTTTTGATGATCCGGAAAAGAGAAAGTGGATTAATAGTAAGATTAAATTAGACCGTGTTGGAGAAGTAGAAGATATTATGGGCGCTGTTTTATATCTTGCTTCAGATGCTTCATCATTGGTTACGGGATCATCGCTGATTGTTGATGGAGGGTGGACAGCGGATTGATAAGAAATTTACTTAATTAAATATATTGTTGAATAAGGTTTTTTTATTTAAAACGAAAATCCCACTGTTTGACAAAGTTTTCCTGTTCAATTGTTTCAATACTTCCTGGACGAATTTTACGTATATGCTCTATGGAAACCTTTGCCTCTAATCCTAAGGATACTAGAAGTGTTGTGGCCAAGAGCCCCGTTCTACCAAGTCCGGCATAACAATGGATTAGGACAGATTTATCATCGTCTAATAGCTTTTTCATGTGAACTAAAAGTTTTATGAGTAGATTCCGCTCAGTAGGTATTCTTAGATCCTGGATAGGGAAATGCTCCCAATAAATATTATTTTCTTTTAGAAATTTGCCAAGTGTTGAAATATCTAATCGGGTAACTTCAATAGTATCTAGTAATGTTACTACCAAACTAATATTATCGTCCTTAAATGTGGCTATAAGCTTTTGAAAGGATAAACTTTTGTATTCTTTATTAATTTCTGGACAGCTAGATAAAACTAGTTGGCCAGCCCAGTCTTTATTAATGGTTGATAGGGAAATGTTATTTTTATTAATCAACGGAGTGCTCTCATTAGTATTATTTTCTATTTATAAATTGCTAACTAACATTTTATAATAGACTTTGGTTAAATTTTATTACAGAATTTTTACTAAAGGTAACAGTATGCAATATTCTATTTTAGTTATAATTTTTCTAATTCCTTTTTTAAAGCTCACTTTTTCAGAGAGCTGTAGTCGAGACTATCAATACACTGGTGATGCTTTTGTTTAAGCAAGTGGAAATACAAAGACAAAACTTATCAAAGGTATGGATATTGATGATCCCAAAAATAAAATCATACTGATATTTAATAAAGGTTCTTGGGGGTTTTATAAGGGAGATGTTAAATATATTAAGAGCCAGATTTAAACTTATAAAACTATTTTATAGAGAATGTTAACAATTAATATGATAGCCCTTTAATAACTTAGATGAGCCTCAACCGGCTCTTACCAGAGAGAGTTAATATGAAAAATAATACAGATTTATCTTTTCGAGATAGCGTTAATGTAATGTTTAACAGGGCAGTGTCATTAATGGATCTTTCTCCGGGTTTAGAGGAAAAGATCCGTGTTTGTAATGCCACCTACACTGTTAGGTTTGGTGTTCGTCTACGTGGTGAAATTCATACATTTACTGGATATCGATCAGTTCATTCAGAACATATGGAACCAGTTAAAGGTGGAATACGATATGCACTCAGCGTGAACCAAGATGAAGTAGAGGCATTAGCTGCTTTAATGACTTTTAAATGCGCTCTTGTAGAAACACCATTCGGTGGTTCAAAGGGTGGACTTTGTATTGATCCTAAAGAATGGGATGAGGAGGAACTAGAGCAAATTACGCGTCGCTTTGCATATGAGTTGATTAAAAGAGATTTGATAAGTCCGAGCCAAAATGTTCCTGCACCAGATATGGGGACAGGTGAGAGAGAAATGGCTTGGATAGCAGATCAATATCAAAGAATGCATACAACGGATATAAATGCAAAAGCATGCGTAACTGGGAAACCAATTAGCGCGGGAGGAATTTCTGGTCGAGTGGAAGCAACAGGGCGTGGGATTCAGTACGCCCTTAGAGAGTTCTTCAGGCACCCTGAGGATGTAAATCGAGCAAAATTAAGTGGATCACTGGATGGAAAGGATATTGTTATCCAAGGGTTTGGTAATGTTGGATACCATGCAGCAAAATTCTTAAGCCAAGAAGATAACTGTAAAATAATAGCAGTTATTGAACGTGATGGCGCTGTAAGAAATCAAGATGGTTTGGATGTAGAGGCACTGTATACCCATATGTCGAAAACTGGGAGTATAAAAAATTTTACTGGAGGGAAATTCCAAACAAATGGTATGACTGCTTTAGAGATAAAGTGTGATATCTTAATTCCTGCGGCAATCGAAGGGAGTATTAATCTTCTTAACGCAAAGAGAATTAAAGCACCCTTAATTATCGAGGCGGCCAATGGCCCAGTCACAGCGGGAGCTGATGACATCTTACGAAATCGTGGAACGGTAATTATTCCAGACATGTATGCAAATGCTGGAGGAGTAACAGTTAGTTATTTTGAATGGGTAAAAAACCTGAGTCATATTAGATTTGGACGAATGCAAAGGCGCCAAGAGGAAGCGAGACATCACCTGTTAGTTGAGGAGTTAAATAGAGTAATGGAAGCCTCTGGTTTAGGGACTAAATTGTCAGATAAATTTAAAGAAGCGTATTTGCGTGGGGCAGGTGAGTTGGAGCTTGTTAGATCAGGGTTGGACGACTCTATGCGGACGGCTTATCAACATATGCGAAAGATTTGGCATGAAAGAAAAGATGTTGATGATTTAAGAACAGCGGCATATTTAGTAGCTATCGAACGAGTTGCTGAAAGTTATCGAACAAAGGGTTTGTAAATGCATAAGATTAAAATTCCTCAGAATTACATTGATAATTGTATCGCAAGGCGTGGCAGAAAGTATATTTTTGAAAAAATTGATCCAAAGAAGACAGCATTACTAGCCATTGACATGCAAAATTGTTTTATACTTCCTGGTTTGTCTATGGTTGAGGTTCCTGGAGTTGGTGCCATTGCTCCAAACATTAACACTCTTGCAAAAAAAATTAGAGAGGTTGGAGGTAAGGTTATCTGGACTGAACATGTTTATACCCCCGGTTGGTCGTCATGGTACGAACATTTTACAACAGAGGAATCTCGAGAAAAAATTGTGAATGATACTGCTGAAGGGTCTTTTGCCAGAGAGATTTGGTCTGGAATGGATAGAAAAGATGAAGACCTTCTAATTACAAAGACTCGGTCAAGTGCGCTTACACCAGGTTCCTCTAATTTAAAGGAAGTATTAGATGAACTCGCAATTGATACTTTAATTATTACTGGTACTTTAACTAATGTTTGCTGTGAGTCTACGGCAAGGGATGCTATGCTTTTAAATTATAAAACGATTTTTATTGGTGACGCAACTGGGACACGCAGTGACGATGAGCATAATGCAACGCTTATTAATATGATGCAGTTTTTTGCCGATTTGAGGATGACTGAGGATACGATTGATTTACTTTCAAATTCAAGTTAATTGTTCTCTTGTAGATTAACTAAGTGATAGGTTTTATACCTTATAAGAACACTTAATTGATTGTGTCGGATAGGTTATTTTAAATTAATTCACAGGATTTTAAATGATGAATAGTCAACTTGGATTTAATGAAACGGTCTCGCCTGATGAACTAGTAGTAAGGAATGGTATTTTTTACAAAAAATTTACCGATACACCATTCATTGGAGAAGTATCCGGTCAACAAAATGGAAATATAAAAAATGGCCGAAGGGATGGTTTTTGGGAATCATACTATGAAGGTGGTCAACTGAGCTGGAAAGGCTCTTACGAAAACGACTGCTTGCATGGCCCGTGGGAGCATTATTACGAAAATGGCCAATTAACCTTTAAAGGAAATTATAAGGCTGGTAAGGAAGACGGTGAGTTCGAATATTTTAAAGAAGACGGCTCATTTGAAAAAATAGAAACCTGGAAAAATGGTAAATTAATTTTCGATTAATCACCTTTGGGAAAATGAACAAAAATGAATAAAAAAGAATTTACAGTTTTTGGTATGAACATGGAGATTATATCAATAGTATATGGGATTATTTTAATTACGTGGGGTTTGATCGTTACCTCTATAAGCAGTAGTAATTCTGTAACGTCTCTCATACCAACAATTATTGGATTTCTAGTATTCCTATTGGCAGTGTTGGCACTGACATTACCTAAATTTAAAAAATTACTTATGCACATCATAGTTATTGTTGGATTAATTATTTTCTTAGGTGGTTTAGATTTTTTACGAGGTTTTGGTTCAGATAATGGTGTGTTTAGTAATTTTTGGGCAAGTATATCGAAACTTATGATGTTAATCACTGGGTTTATATTTTCGTTTCTTTGCGTGCGATCTTTTATATTCATTCGTAAAAACCGTGAACATTAATTTAAAAAACTTAGTATGTTATTTATGAAATAGTAATATAATTTGTAAGTTTAAATGATTGTATTAAAAGAAATCATTAACAAAGTATTTGAAAAATAAATATCTCTTGAAACTTGATTACTTTTCTTGTGCTTTCAACGTATACAATTTTGAGTTTTACGTTTTACTATTTCTTAACGGCAGCCTGGCTGTTACCAAAGATTAATTATGAAAATTAGCATGAGGATTAATATGGCGTATGATTTTGATACAGGGACCTACAGTCGGAAAGTGTCAACGACCTCAGAAACTGCACAGCTCTGGTTTGATAGAGGTTTAATTTGGGCCTACGGGTTTCATTGGGAAGAGGCGGTAACTTGCTTTAAGGAATCTGTTAATGCAGACCCCGAATGTGCTATGAGTTGGTGGGGAGTGGCCTACTCGATAGGCCCTGAGTATAACAGAATGTGGCATCAGTTAGATGAAATTGAGCTACCATTAGTTTTAAGTGAATGTTTTAATGCTTCACAGCGAGCCTTGGAACTAAGTTCTGACGTAACCCCTGTGGAAAAAGACTTAATCAGTGCACTTGCAACTCGGCATCCTTCTGACTGTTCCCCTGATAATTTTGATGATTGGACGGATGCATACGCAGATGCGATGAGATTTGTAAAAAATAAGTACCCCAAAGACCCAGATGTGAGCGCACTATTTGTGGAAGCTTTAGTTTCAAGGACACCTTGGAAGTTATGGGATTTAAATTTGGGAAAACCTGCTGATGGAGCCTCCACGCTTGAAGCCAAAGACGTTTTGGAAAAAGCAATAGCTGACGTGGAATTAAATGGCTCTCATCCACATGCTGGATTACTTCATTATTATATACATGTGATGGAAATGTCCCCAACCCCAGAGGCCGCGTTGAGGGCAGGAGATATAATGCGAACCCTAGTTCCGGATTGTGGTCACTTACTGCATATGCCGACACATATTGATTTCCAGTGTGGAAATTATAATGATGTTGTTGAACGAAATTCAGAGGCAATTGAGTCTGATAAAAAGGTGATTGCTCGAGATGGAAATCTAAATTTATTTGCGGGTTCTGTCTTACACAACATTCATTTTAAACTTTATGGTGCAATGTTTATGGGGAACTATTCTTCTTCAGTCGAAGCTATTAAGCAGTTTGATGAGCTAATACCTGAAGAGTTAATACGAATTAAAAGCCCTCCAATGGCAAATTTATATGAGGGTTATTATGGTTTAAAATATCACGCTTTAATTAGGTTTGGAAAGTGGCAAGAAATTATCGACCTAAAGGTTCCAATTGATCCAGGTTTATATTTAGTAACAACTGCAATTTGTCGCTACGCCAAGGCCTTAGCATATGCTGCTTTAGGAGATGTATCTTCAGCAATAAAAGAGCAAAAACTATTTAAAAATTCTTTTAAAAAGGTCCCAGAAGATAGAGTGATGTTTAATAATAAATGTGTTGATTTATTAAAAATTGCAGATGCGATGTTGAATGGAGAAATTGAATATCGCAAAAATAATTTTAAAGAAGCCTTTGAATATTTAAATCAAGCAATCAAAAATGAAGATACGCTACCCTATGATGAACCATGGGGTTGGATGCAGCCTGCGAGGCATGCTTTAGGCGCGTTGCTTCTTGAACAAGGTGAAATAGAGAGGGCTGAGGCTGTGTATAAGGCTGATCTAGGATTTGATAAGTCTCTAATAAGGGCAAGAAGACACCCAAATAATGTGTGGAGTCTGCATGGATTAGCTGAGTGTTTAAAGCGTCAAGGCAAACAAACTGAGTTAGGTTTGATTTCACAAAGTTTAGATTTGGTTATGGGTCGAACAGACATTCCAATTAAGGCATCTTGTTTTTGTAGGTTAAATCACGGATGATTAAAATTAATAATTAACGACAAAAATATAAGGAAGAAGTAATGGGTAATTTAAAAAAGTTTTATATAAATGGTGATTGGGTAACTCCTAATTCTAAAATTGAGTTTCCTGTTTCAAATCCAGCTAATAACAGCCAGGTCGGTACAATAATTTTAGGTAACCAAGCTGATGTTGATAATGCGGTAGCGGCCGCAAAAGAAGCTTTTAAGACATACTCAAAAACTACCAAAGAAGATCGTCTAAAGTTACTAAACAATTTATTAAAAATAACTAAAGAACGATTTGAGGAATTAGCTCAAGCAATTACAACTGAAATGGGTGCGCCAATAACAATGTCTCGTGAGGCACAAGCAGATGCTGGGATTGGTCACCTTGAGGGTTTTATAGAGGCACTAAAAAACTCAAAAGATCGAGAGATTTTAAGTAATGGTGATACTATATTAAGAGAGCCTATTGGTGTCTGTGGCTTGATTACTCCATGGAACTGGCCAATTAATCAAATAACTTTAAAAGTAATACCTGCCCTTGCGGCTGGAAGCACTTGTGTTTTGAAGCCCTCAGAGCACACACCGCTATCTGCAACACTATATGCGGAGATGCTCCACGATGCGGGCTTTCCAAAGGGAGCATTCAATTTACTACATGGTGATGGACCTACAGTTGGTTCTGCAATGTCCTGTCATCCGGATATACAGATGATGTCTTTTACCGGTTCTACTCGGGCGGGTACTTCAGTAACAAAAGATTCGGCAGATACTGTAAAAAGAGTAACATTAGAGCTTGGTGGAAAGTCTCCAAACTTGATATTTGCTGACTGTGATTTAGAAGAGCGTGTATCTGGTTCAGTTTTAGAGTGTTTTTACAATACCGGCCAATCTTGTGATGCCCCTACTCGATTGTTAGTTGAAAGGTCCTGCTATGACGAGGTTTTAAAAATTGCAAAGAGCACAGCCGAAAATCAAGCAGTGGACGAACCAACTAAAGAAGGTGAGCATTTGGGGCCCCTATTTGACAAAATCCAATTTGACCGTGTTCAAAATATGATAGAAGTTGGATTGGGCGAAGCTGACCTTTTAGTAGGCGGATTAGGTAAACCTGAGGGGTTTGAGGGTGGGTGGTATGTTAAGCCTACGATTTTCAAGGATGTATCAAACGATATGAGAATTGCTCAAGAGGAAATATTTGGTCCAGTCCTCGTCATCATTCCGTTTGAAGATGAGAAGGAGGCAATTGAGATTGCGAATGACACTCCTTATGGGCTAGCTGCTTACTTGCAGACTGGAGATAGTGCAAAGGCAGAAAGGGTAGCCGCGCAGCTAAGAGCAGGTGCAGTTCACATAAATGGAGGTGGTTTTAATTATGGATCTCCTTTTGGAGGCTATAAACAGTCTGGAAACGGTCGTGAAGGTGGAACTTTAGGCCTAGAAGATTTCCAAGAAATCAAAACTCTACACTTTTAGATATGTGGTTTGATAAAATAAAGAGAAGCTTAAATGAATTTAAACATAACTCCAGAAACTTCGAAATCTTGGATATCTGATAAAGAAGAGGTTGCTTTTATTGATGTCAGAGAAATAGGGCAGCACACGAGTGGGCATCCATTCTTTTCTATATCAATACCCTATAGTTTATTTGAGTTTAATATAGAAATACTTGTTCCCAATAAAAAAACACGAGTTATTTTAATTGATAATAATAATGGCATTTCTAATTTAGCATATAATGCAGCATATCAAATGGGTTATTCTAATATTTCTATTATAGTAGGGGGGATTGAAGGGTGGATAAACGCAGGGTATCGATTATTTGATGGTATTAATGTACCAAGTAAAAGCTTTGGTGAATTAATTGAAAAAAATTTCCATACACCTTCAATCACTGCTAAGGAATTATTTCAAAAACAAACTAATGATGAAAATTATATTGTTATAGATGGTCGACCGTTCGAAGAGTATAACAAGATGAGTATACCTAAGAGTATTTGTTGCCCAAATGCTGAACTACTATATAGAGTTTCATCTCATGTAAAAGACATCAATACTGAAATAATTATAAACTGTGCTGGAAGAACACGATCCATTATTGGAGCACAGACACTTATTGATTTTGGCATTGAAAATAAAGTAAAAGCTCTTGAGAATGGAACACAAGGGTGGTTTCTATCTGATCTGAGTTTAGAACATAATAAAAATGAATACCTGGAAGTTAATCCTGATAATATAGAAGTACAAAAATTACAAAATAAGGTTTTGAAATTAACAAACTGCCTTAATATTGATTTAATTGATTTTGAAGAAGCTCAAGCACTAATTATAGATAAGGACAAATCTACTTTTATTTTTGATGTCACTACTTCCAAAACAATTAATAATACGCAAGATGTTATTATGAACGTCCCTGGTGGCCAACTTGTTCAAGCTACCGACAAGTATATAGGCGTTTGGAAAGCGACAGTAATCCTTGTAGATGATGGTGACTTAATTAGAGCGGGAACAACATCTTTTTGGTTAAAAAAAATGGGATATCAAGTCTACATATTAAAAGATGGATTGTTAAAAGCGAAAAAGTTAAAATTCCAAAAGAAAGTAGTCTCTAAAATAATAAACTTAGATTTGATAACTTTAGAAGATCTAGGCAGACTTAAAGCTCAAGCTTTATACGATATAAGGCCTAGTAATGAATTTTGTAAAACCAGAATCAAAAATTCTATTTGGTTAAACCGTGTCAATTTAAGTAAACAAAATATTAAAATGGATGATCAAATTGTAATAATTACCGATAAACTTGAGAAAGCAAGTTTAGTTGTTAGTGACTTAAGAGAAAAGGATAAAGAAGTAATAATTAAAGTTTACAAATGGAACCAAATTGAAATTAAAAGTCACCTTTCTATAATAGATGTAACTGCTAAGTTGCTTTCAGAAAAAAATAATATCGACTTTAATTTTCATACGCATATGCGACACAAAGGAAATAAGGAACACGCTAAACAGTATCTTGAATGGGAAATAAACTTAGTAGATAAAATGGATGAACAAGAGTTATCTTTCTTCAAACTATAACAACCAAATTTTTAATAGTTAAATCAATTTTAAGTAACATCGTTTCCTTTTTCTGCCTTGATATTAGATCTTTGAATATTATCTAAATTTACACCTTCAATTCTTAATAACCGTACAGGTGCTTTTCTTACTGGAGAATGAACATCTCCTACATGATAAAAATGAACATCCCCAGTTTTCATTGTATAAGTTTTATTAGGTTTAACATAAATAACTCCTTCATCAGGTTGAGCTTTTACAATTTGCCAGTCTGTCATTTCTGTTTCACCTGAAGCTTGCCCATACACCGCCCAACTTGATCCATGATCATGAGGAAATCCAATAGCTTTAGTTGCATAAACGTGCCCACAGATACAAAATCCAGTATGATCATCCTCATAAAGAACTTCTCTTGGAGGGCTCCCTTCTTCTCTATCAGGAAGATTATGTGATACAAAGCTTGGATCCATTAATGCTTTTGATACGAAATAGCATATTTTATCTGAGCCATCAGGACCCTTATTAGTTTGAAGGATATCTTTAATATCATTAGCTAGTTCATTTAGTGTATAGGGCATTTGTTACTCCAAGTTCTAGATTGTATTAATACAATAATTTTTAATTCCCAAATTAAACCATCAGGCTACAGTGACCAAAGCAGGGGACAGATATGTAGGATGTACTGCAGATATACCCTACTGTTTGTCTCTCACTTTCAGAACGCCTCTTTTTCAACTTCCAGTATACTCAGATTACTAGGTCTTTCTTTATGAAACAACCGTTGAACAGAGAAAAAGGAGAAACTTTTAATGTGGTCGGTGAATAGTAGAAATGGAAAAGAATACCAAACAGTTCGAGGACCTGAGTTTAAGTGTGCGCATGTTTATACAATATCAAAGAAGAAATTAATAAAAGAAGGGTTGCTAAAACATCAATAACAAGTGAGATCAGGCTTCGGCATGGAAATGTTTTATAAGACTATCTTTATAAGTGACTTTGGTTCTCCCAAATCTGAGAAATAAACGTTCAACTAACTTAAATGTATCTAAAGAACGGGATGTTTATTTAATAAAACAACGCTATTTATCTCTGGCGGATCAAATGCGAGAATGATGTCTATCACTTCAATCTCTGATAGGTTTGGATATCATAGGCTCTAATATTAATGGACTTAAAATAATCCCCCATCAACTTTAGAGTTTCAACATTCGATTTTCGACTTGCATTACTTGAACCGCTATCCATCGCACGATTAATAAGTCTATCAACTAGAAAATCACCGTCATTATTCCTATAGAAACCATCCAAATTTCTTTCACTTCCTTTTCTTTTATTTGCTTGATATTCATTAAGAGGACGTTTAATGACCGCAATTTTTTTTAATTTCGGTAGAGTGGAATAAATAATGTAAGCATGGAAGTTATTGGAAGCACCATAAGACGAGACACTAAACGCTAAGTGAGGAAATCCTCTAGGGACCTCAACAATGTTTAACTTATCTCCACCACCAATATAATCCTCAACGATCTTATTATTTTGATCAATTATTTGTCCAACATATGAAAAGCTGACGTTATAATCATCAACTAGTTTTACCTGATCACCATTTTCATAAAAAATCCCATTAATGATCTTACCGCCTCTTGTGCATGCATACTTTGTTATAACTACTCTATAATCATCAACTTTGGTGATAGATATTTCCATCTCCCACAAGTTTGCACCACATTGTTCTTCTGCATTACGGATGACGTCTGAATTTGCGCCACTAGCAAAAATAACTATCAAAAATATAAGAATGGAATTGGTAATAAATTTTATAAAGAAAATATTCATCTTTTACCTTACTGCTGAACTATTCCACTGTAATGAGTTAAACTTAAAATAATACTCTAAGTGATTGTTATTATGAATTTTCATTTATAACGATTTCTGACTTGCCATTGATAATTTTATAAGTTTTTAATTTTAGCGTACCCTTCAAATATATCATTAACATAAGGTAATTTAAATTATATTTTTAATTTATGTTAATTTTCTCAACTGGAACAAAAAATATGATCTAGTTGTAGTCTTGATAATCTTCCAGATATAGAAAATCAAAATTAGTTTTAATAATTTATTTATTTAAAAATGGGAGGCTAAACATTACTCGAATTACTTAAAATCCTTAGTAAGTTTTCTTTTTCTTTAACAACTTCCACAAAAGACTTATTACTCTCTTGGGCAAAAGTTTCTAAATCAAAATAGCAATTTATACATAGTTCAATTCTTTTATTATTAGTCTCAATCTTAGTTGTAACAAGAGGTTCATCAAAGTCAGGATGGGGGTTGGCAGTTCTGTGGCAAAAACAACAAGTTGAATTGGGTCTATTGTAGGTAAAGTTAGGTTTTGTCATTACTTGTAATGCTCTCTTCTAGAGCCCATTTCATTTACTCTCTTTCGCCATGCTTTGTAACTTCCTGGCTTAAGGTTTTGTCTCATTAATAGTTTAACATCTTTTTCGCTAATATTGTGTTGTGACTTTATATTTGAAAAAGATATGTGATCACTCAGAGCCATCTCTATAATTTCACTGACGTCACTTTCTTTCATTAATTAACCCATGGAAAGTTAATTGCATTGTTAAGGTCGATAACTTTGCATGGAACAAATTCGTTATCATTTATTCTCTTTTTTTGACAATCATTTTGTACAACGTCAAATTTCTGATCTGGCATAAAAGATCTTCGTCCTGATGGGTCACACGCATCTAACATATCTGTTCTGCCAGTCCATTCAAATATTTGCGATTGTATCCATTCTTTTTGAGTCTGAACTAATTGTAAAATTTCATACATATATTTACCATCATCCATGCCATTGCCATGTAAACCATGGACTACATTCTTGTCACATTCTCTATAAATAACTGGACTACCAGAACAGTTTGCAAAAAGCATTGGTGGATTATCAATACCATCATGTTTAATGATTTGCCTTGAACATTGAGTTGTTTTGGCGCCGTAAATCATTCCGTTTAAAGTGTGCGGCATTGATATAATTCCTTTGCCGTAACGCTTAGTCTCAGGAATACAAATATGCTGTGCTTTCGTTCCAATTGTTGGAATAGTGTTTGCCAAGGGAATTGGTTCAATTTTGATATCCTTATATTTTTGACATTTCTTACAATCTCTATCGATATGCAGTAATAACAAATCATATCCAGGTGGGTGACCATTAACACGGCCCGCAATATCTAAAACTTTACCAATAATTTTTTGTTTACCTTGGGAGCTGTTGCCTTCAACAACATACATACTGTTTTTAAATCGTTTCCAATCATCGGCTGATTTTTTTATTTCTTTGGGTGTGCAACATATTTTCTTTTCGTTGTTAACGCCTAAAACATGGGCTTCAGTAATGGCAATATCATCTTCTATAAATGTTATATTTCCACCCCACCCGTCATAGTCCATTGAAAGTTTTGCTTGGAATGAAAACTCACCTTTTGTGTCTGGAGTTCCACAATTTTTTTTACATTTTAGGACATTGGGTTCCGCAAAACAAACCCCAAACCAAATTAAGCCAATAAACATAATCCCAAAGATTTTTTTCATTTAATTACTCTTCACACGTATTCTATGGTGATTGATTGTTTCAGTAAGGGGGTAGGTGGATACCCTAAACCTTATATTACTTATAAAATAAATTTTCTACAAATTATTCTAGAATTAAAAAATAAGAATTAATTCGGAGTTCGTTAATCCTTATCAAGAAAATTAAGTCCTTCATTTTTATTTGGGAAAAATTTCAAAGGAATAATACTTGGTCCAAAATTTGGCAAATCAAAAAACCCATAGATACCAACAGAAGAGTACCACCCCATTGTTCCATCTGAGTAATCACCCACACTAACCAAATAACTTTTTTTGCAGTCAACCCCAATATGTGGTGCTAATTCTGAACATCTATTATCACTTAATGCCCCAAGAATTGTGTAATGATATACGTCGTCATAACCACCAGACGATTTCTTAGTCCAAACTGTCCCAACACCCTCTTCAAGATCAAAATTCTCTGCCGAGCATTGTTCCAGTTGTGCCACCCACGAAGTACGCCAACATTCACCATCTTTCGAACACCAACTCGGTCTCATTGGAGCAAAACTGGTAATCGTACTACCCATGAATAGTCCAGGGTCACTGTAAAATTCTTTTTTGATAGCGGTTGCAGAAAGTTCTTCAATAGACGGTCGGTTGAAACAAAAAGGGTGAACAATTCTTTTGTTTATAGTCCACCCTGGAGATGGATTCTCAAATGTCTCTTGTGCTGCGCCATGTATTTTACCAATTTCCCATCCGATTTTTGATGTATAATACCAAATACTACCGTTACCAAGCATGAATCCACGCCATCCTACCGGTGAGCAAGGTGCATCATTTGACAACACTAATTCTACCCAACTTTCATCAAATACTTCATCGAAGGACTTACTGGCAACGAAACTTTTTCTTGGACCATCGTATAATTCACCCCTAACCAGTGAAAAGATTCCTGAGAGGTTTTTATCAAAAACTAAACGTTGGATTTTCCTGCCAAAATCACGTGCTTCCTGTGGAGCATAATAATTTCCCCAGGAGTTAGCGTAATCGCGATCTTCTTTGCTGCAATCATTTGCAATTGCTGGCGAAATCCAACAAACAAATAAAAAAACTAGAAGTGAAGATCTTGTAAAATACAATATTGCCTCTTAATCGATTTAAATTAACTTTGCCCATACTTGAGAGATATCTAAGGTGAGAAAAAAGAGTGCAGGTATAAGTGTGGTTAGCTGTTTCATAATAGAACCCTATCTGGATTTCCAAAAAGATCAAATGAACGGGATTACAAAGACCGATATAATAAGAGTAAGGGATATAAAGTTAGGGAAGGTAAGACTGACTTAATTGGAGTGGTTACCCCAACTCCTCGTGAAAAAAGAACGCACCCCTGTTCCCTTATTCCGTAACCGTGGAGTAAGTGAAGTCTTCCCTTTCATCTGACCTTTTTAGGAATCTATCTGAGGGTAGTTTGTGGAACTACCTCATTCATTTGATCTTTTGAAAAATCCAGATAGGGTTCTACTATGAAAAACCAATTCTTACCCTTTGTCTGATCCTTATGGTTCTTGGAGGTTGGGGTAATAAATGTAAAATATGAAGGGACAACTACCATGAACTTTTTTGATGCTGTAAAAATATGTTTTGTAAAATACACAAATTTTTCTGACAGATCATCTAGGTCAGAATTTTGGTTATTTACGTTATTTATGACCATCATAACCGTGATATTATCATTTATTGATCCATTGATCGCCGGAGAGTCGTTCTTGGAATACGATGAAGTATTTGCGCCTTTGTCTACTATTTTTATATTGGCGACAATAATTCCAGCGATTTCTGTATCAGTAAGACGCCTTCATGATGTTAACAGATCGGGATGGTGGTTGCTTATCGAATTGACCATCATTGGAATGATATTCCCAATCTTATACTGGTGCTGCAAGAAAGGGGATGAAGTAGAAAATAGATTTGGATCTAAACCCCTTGCGTAGGTGTTTTTATTCCAAGTTCATTTAGGTGATGAGATATCTTTCTATAACCCATTCCAGAGTCATGTAATGATTTTATTAAGTCGTGTGTCTTCTGTTGCTCATCTGACCAGAGATGTTTGTTTCGTTCTAAAACTAGTTTATTTGTTGAACAAAAGACGGAAAAACACAGATATTGGGAGTAATTTTCTGAAAAATAAACACTCTTTGAAACTACTCTACTGTAACTGATTTAGCTAAATTTCGAGGCTGATCAACGTCTGTGCCTTTAGTTATCGCCGTATAGTATGCAAGTAATTGCATTGGGATAGCGTAAACAATTGGTGCAAAGAGGTGAGTAATTTTTGGCATTTCTATAACTTCCCATAAACCCTCAGAAGCAACTTTGGAGCCTTCACGATCTGTTACAAGTATTACCTTACCATCTCTTGCCATAACCTCATGCATGTTTGAAATTGTTTTCTCAAATAAATCATTAGTGGGGGCAATTACGACCACAGGAACTTTATTATCTATTAAGGCGATTGGTCCATGCTTTAATTCTCCAGAGGCAAAACCCTCTGCGTGTATATAACTAATTTCTTTTAGCTTGAGGGCACCCTCTAACGCTAGTGGGTGCATCACCCCTCTACCAAGGAATAACATATTTGTAATTTTTGAAAGTTTTTGAGAGATTTTTTCGATTTTTGGACTCGTATCTAAAACATCATTCTGCAAACTAGCTAAGTGGCGTAAGTTTGAGAGTTGGATTTGCAATTGCGGAGGAGACATGTTTTTTTGCTCTGTTGCAATTTTTAAAGCTAAAATTGCAAGTACTGCTAATTGATTAGTAAAACCCTTAGTGGATGCAACACTGATCTCTGGACCTGCTAAAATTGGAATAGCTAGGTCACTTTCTCTAGCAATCGAGCTTTCAGAAACATTTACGATAGAGATAACTTTTTTAGTATGTATTTTTGCGTATCTTAAGGCTGCTAATGTATCTGCTGTTTCACCTGACTGGCTTACAAAAATTGCGAGAGTATTTTTTGTGAGTGGTGGCTCTCGGTATCTAAACTCTGACGCGATATCGACTTCAACAGGAATGCGTGAAAACTTCTCAAACCAATATTTGGCAGTCGCACATGCTAGGTAAGCGGTTCCGCAGGCGACCATGGTAATTCTTTCGATTTTTTCTAAATCTATTTCAGAACAATTAATTGTAATCGAATTTCCATCGGCTGAGATATATCTATTGATAACTCGGGAGAGAGCTTCAGGCTGCTCAAATATTTCTTTCAACATAAAATGTTTAAACCCATCTTTATTGCTCCGGATCTGATCAGGTTCAATTTTATTTATTTTGCGTTCAACAAGATTATCGGATTGATTAAATATCTTAACACTGTTTCGCTGGATAATAGCACAGTCACCTTCTTCTAAATAGGAAATTCTGTTTGTTAGGGGGGATAGAGCAATAGCGTCAGAGCCGACGAACATTTCGTCATTACCATAACCGATCGCTAAAGGAGACCCTTGTCTCGCAGCAATTATTAAATCAGGTTCTTCTGAAAAAAGGAAACATAGAGCGAATGCCCCCTGCAATAGTGGCAAAGTTTCTTTTACTGCCTTAGTTGGGTGCATGCCACTTTTCATAAACTTATGTACTAGATGAGAAATAACTTCTGTATCAGTTTCAGACTCAAATTTTGCGCCCTCTGCTATCAGCCCAGACTTTAGATCACTAAAGTTTTCGATTATTCCATTATGGACCACCGCAACTGATGTTCCTGATTGATGTGGGTGAGAGTTTAAAATTGTTGGTGCTCCATGAGTGGCCCACCTAGTATGCCCAATACCCGATTTACCTGATAGCGGATTACGTACTAAATGATCTGAAAGGTTCAGAAGCTTTCCAACAGATCTTCTCCTGTCAAGCTTTCCTGAATTAACTGTTGCTATTCCAGCGCTATCGTACCCCCGATACTCTAAGCGTTTTAGTGACTCCAAAATAAGGGGAGATACTTCATTTTTACCTAATATTCCTACTATGCCACACATTCAGTTATCTTTTGATTTCTTTTTTGACTTAAGGAGAGCAACCAGTTTTTTAACATATCCGGGCTTATTTACTTGCTTCACTCTACCAATAGCAAGATTACCACTTGGGATGGACTCAGTTACAATAGTTCCTGAGGCAGTCATGGAGTTATCCCCAACTGATACAGGAGCCACAAGTAAAGTATTTGAGCCTATAAAAACGTCATTTCCAATTTCTGTAGTATGTTTACTTATACCATCATAGTTACAAGTTATCGTCCCAGCACCTATATTGGAATTTTCTCCTATAGTGGTGTCACCAATATAAGATAGATGATTAATTTTTGATTTTGTACTAATTGTTGAATTTTTTATTTCAACAAAGTTACCCACTTTTACATCTTCGCTTAACTCGGTTCCTGGACGCAATCTCGCAAACGGGCCTATCTTTGCTCCTTTAGAAATATGACATCCTTCTAAATGACAAAATGGTAAAATTTCAGCCCCAGATTCAATAGTGACCCCTGGTCCAAAAACTACATTAGGCCCTATACAGGCTTCACGGCCTATTTCGGTGTCAAAAGAAAAATAGGTGGTGTCCGGTTGGCTTAATGTCACACCATTTTCGATTATACGTTCGCGCGCCCTTATTTGAAAAGTAAGTTCAGCACTGGATAACTCAGAACGAGTATTAACACCTAATGTCTCCAGCTCATCACAACACACTACCTTAATTGATAGATTTTGATCTTTTGCAGCTTCAACAATGTCTGTAAGGTAGTACTCTTGGTTGGCATTTTCATTAGTAATGTTACTCAGTAATTGGAAAAGAATTTTGTTCTCTGTATAAAGTACCCCTGAGTTACAAAGGGTGATCTTTAATTGTTCAGTAGTTGCATCTTTGGCTTCTACAATGCTAATCAATTGATCATTTTCTATTATTAACCTGCCGTAATTACCGGGTTGTTTACTTTCGAAGCCTAATACTACGAGGTCAGTTCCGCTCTCTTTTTCTTCGATGAGCAACTCGAGAGTATCCGGTGAGATAAAAGGAACGTCTCCATACAGTATAAGTGTGTTTCCAGTAAAGTTCTTTAGCATTTTCTCAGCGCACTTAACTGCGTGACCAGTGCCTTTTTGCTCTATTTGTCTGACAAAATCTATTTCAGGCTCAAGTTCACTTATCTCTTTTTCAACTTGTTCGGCACCATACCCAGTTATTACAATTATTCTATCTGGATCTAATGATTTTGCTGTTCTAAGAGTATGCATTATCATCGGTGCACCAGCTATTTTGTGCATCACTTTTGGGGTCTCTGAATTCATCCTTTCTCCGCGCCCGGCAGCTAATATTATTATTGCATGTTCCATTTGAGTGCTCTTTTATAATTTCCTATGTTCATAATCTTATCATGCTAGTTTGCAAGTATTGATCTGTAACTTCTGGTTTCATCATATTACAGTGAATGAAAAATTTGTAGAATGGAAAAATTAATGAAAACAATAATTTTTGATCTAGATGGTACATTAGCTGATACCAGTGAGGATCTACTTAATGCCGCTAACAATTGTTTTAAAAAACTTGGATTTGATGGGACACTTAATTTGGTAGACCACTCCCATATAGCATTAAAAGGTGGACGAGCCTTATTGAAAGCAGGATTTGACTTAGCTAAGGTTGTTTATAATGAAAGTGATATCACTCGAGAGTATCCACTTTTT
>Ga0308009_10000274_pt1 | contig 41716 bp, 47 predicted proteins | sample Neamet127_FD_203134 | JGI IMG/M metagenome (GOLD analysis project Ga0308009, IMG submission 203134) | Marine microbial communities from water near the shore, Antarctic Ocean - #127 | ecosystem: Environmental > Aquatic > Marine > Unclassified | place: Southern Ocean | collected 2014-07-24 | reverse complement strand
AATGGCAAGTAGTGGTGCAGTTGGCACAAAACGCTGGAGAACAGTTAAAAGGCATTAGCATTTTAACTGTTCTCCGCAAATAATCTGGTGTAAAAATCATTCATGGTCATTCGATCAAAAAAATAGATCAAAGGTGTTATAATGGCTGACCCTGATGAAATCATGCTTCACCGACAGATTAGTGAGCTGGGTGCGAAGGTAGAGCGTTTGCAAGAGGATGTGCAGAGGTTGTATTCTATTGTGACGAAGCAGAACCAGTCATTGAACCGTTGGCGAGGAATGGGTGCAGCTTTGACGATGATAGGAGTGGTTTTTGTGGGTGCGATAGGAGGTTTGGTTGGTGTGTTGTTTGATAAGTGGACGAAGTAGCTGAGCGTTTGAACTGGACACGAAAAAGAGAGGATGCGATATGCTTAGAGATATGAAGGGTGCTTGGACGGATTGGTGTGAGAAGGGGAAGCAGTTTAGAATTGCTTCTGCGATGATTGCTTTGTTTGTGTTGTTGATGATTGCGATATGTGTAACCCAGAGCCCTGTGCCGATGGCTTGGTAGGATTATGCCGGATAGTTTGAGCCACCAGTTAGATTCCATTCCTGAGGATAAGTTGAAGATGTTTGCGCATTTGCTTGATAGAGCGAAGCGCACGGCTGAGAGTGAGGCGGCGCAGCTTGACTTCTTGGATTTCACGAATGCTGTATGGCCTGATTTCATTGGAGGTATGCACCATACGAAGATGGCTGCTGCGTTTAAGAAGATTGCTACGGGTGAGTCTAAGCGTTTGATTGTTAATATGCCGCCGCGCCATACGAAGAGTGAGTTTAGTAGTTATTTGTTGCCCGCTTGGTTGATAGGCCGCCGACCGAGTTTGAAGATTATCCAGACGACGCATACGGCTGAGTTGGCGGTGCGGTTTGGACGTAAGGTAAGAAACCTTATGGATACGGAGGAGTATAAGGCGATATTCCCGAAGGTTGAGTTGCGCGCTGATAGTAAGGCTGCGGGCCGATGGGAGACGGGAAATGGTGGGGAATATTTTGCTGCTGGTGTAGGTGGCGCGATTACGGGCCGTGGTGCGGATTTGTTGATAATTGATGACCCGCACAGTGAGCAGGATGCATTGAGCCCGAGTGCTTTGGAGAATGCTTATGAGTGGTATACTTCTGGCCCGAGGCAGCGCCTCCAGCCGGGAGGAGCGATTGTCATTGTGATGACCCGTTGGGCAGAGAACGATTTGACGGGTAAGTTGGTGAGACACCAGGGCCGCGATATCATGGCGGACCAGTGGGAGGTGATTGAATTTCCTGCGATATTGCCAAATGATGAGCCGGTGTGGCCGCAATATTGGAATAAAAAGGATTTATTGTCGGTTAAGGGTAGTTTGTCGGTTGGTAAGTGGGAGGCGCAGTGGCAGCAGAACCCGACGAGTGAGACGGCTGCGATATTGAAGCGCGATTGGTGGCAGAAGTGGGAAGAGGACGAGTTGCCGAAGTTGAGTTATGTTATGCAGTCTTATGATACGGCTTACAGTAAGTCTACTTCTGCGGATTATAGTGCGATTACGACGTGGGGTGTTTTCCAGCCCGATGAAAACGGACCTTTTAATGTGATTTTGCTGGATGCGCGACGAGGACGGTGGGATTTCCCGGACTTGCGCCGTGTGGCCTATGAGGAGTACAAGTACTGGGAGCCTGAGAGCGTTCTTATCGAAGCGAAAGCGAGTGGTATGCCTTTGACCCACGAGCTCCGAAACATGGGCATCCCGGTTATGAATTATAGCCCGAGTAAGGGGCATGATAAGATCTCCCGTGTAAATTCTGTTTCCCCTATGTTTGAGTCTGGTATGGTGTGGGCACCGGACACGACTTTTGCAGAAGAGGTTATAGAGGAGTGCGCGGCGTTCCCTGGTGGGGAGCATGATGATTACGTTGATACGGTAACTCAGGCCTTGAGACGTTTCCGTGAGGGAGGTTTTATTGCTCATCCGGAGGATTACCAGGATGAAAACGATAATTACCGCCCCCAGGTTGCTTATTACTAGGAGCTTTTGAATGGCTGCTCGCGATACGATGATGGACCAGGGATTAGTCCCGGCCCCGGAAGGTTTGCCTGAGGGCTCGTTGGATTTGGAAGAGTTGTTTCTGGGTTCTTCTGAGGGAATGGAAGAAGAGGACATTACCGACGTTGAGATCACGCAAGATGAGGATGGTGGTGCGACGTTGGTTTTTGGAGAAGAGGAACTTGAGCGGCCTGAGGGCGAGTTTGGAGAAAACCTTGCCGAGGTGCTCCCTAAGGATGAGCTTTCTAAAATCAGTAGTGATTTGCGGGGCCATTATGATGATGACCGAGTTTCGCGCGCTGATTGGGAAAAGCAGTATACGGATGGTTTGGCCCTTCTAGGGCTGACTTATGAAAACAGAACGGAGCCGTTCCAGGGTGCTACTGGTGTTGTGCACCCAATGTTGAACGAGGCTGTGACGCAATTCCAGGCGGGTGCTTATAAGGAGCTTTTGCCGAGCAGCGGGCCGGTCCGTACGACGATTATTGGTTCGCCTACCCCTGAGCTTGAGATCGCTAGTCAGCGCGTTCAGGACTACATGAATTATCAAATCATGTACCAGATGCGCGAGTATGAGCCTGAGTTTGACCAGATGTTATATTATCTGGGGTTGAGCGGCAGTGCGTTCAAGAAGGTTTATTTTGATGAGCAGTTGGGCCGTGAAGTAAGCAAATTTGTTCCTTCTGACGACCTTATCGTGAATTATGCGGCTACGGACTTGCGTACTGCGGAGAGAATCACGCATGTGATCCGTATGTCCCAGAATTCGGTTCGTAAGCTACAGGTTTCTGGTTTTTATGCCGATGTGAACATCATGGGCAATAGTGATGAGTTCCGCAACGATATCCAGGATACTTACGATAAAATCGAGGGTCGCGAGGATATTGGTGAAAACGATGAACTGACCCTTATAGAGTGCCATTGTTATTTGGATCTTGAGTCTTATCCAGATATGGATGAGGAGGGTGAGGAAACGGGCATTAAATTGCCGTATCTTGTGACTATTTGCATGGATACGGACCAAATATTGTCCGTTCGCCGTAATTATGTGGAAAACGACCCCCGTAAGGACCCGGTGGAGTATTTTGTCCAGTATAAGTTCACGCCGGGGCTTGGTTTTTACGGATTTGGTTTGATTCACCTGTTGGGGAACAATTCCCGAAGTGCGACGAGCACTTTGCGCCAGTTGATAGATGCGGGCACTTTAAGCAACCTTCCGGCTGGATTTAAGGCTAGAGGGCTGCGTATTGCAGATGATGCGAACCCCATTCAGCCTGGGGAGTTTAGAGACGTAGATGTTCCTGGAAATGATTTGCGCGGGAGTTTGCTACCGCTGCCGTACAAGGAACCGAGTGCTACGTTGTTCCAGCTGCTTGGGTTTGTGGTTGGCAGTGCTGAGAAGTTTGTGGGTACGACGGAGCTTGGTGTTGGCGATGCTAACCAGGAGATGCCGGTAGGTACGACCATTGCGCTTATGGAACGCGGTGCGAAGGTCATGTCGGCGGTGCATAAGAGGCTTCATGCGAGTTTGAAGATTGAATTGGGGCTTTTGGCGGGATTATTTGCTGAGGGGGCTGGTAATTACCCTTACGATGTGTCCCCGGCTACGCCTGAAATCAAGAAGGCTGATTTCGATGGCCGTGTAGATGTTTTGCCGGTTAGCGATCCGAACATCTTTAGTATGTCGCAGCGAGTGAGTTTGGCGCAGGAGCAGTTCAAGCTCGCTACTGGTGCACCCCAGATGCACAATATGTACGAGGCTTACCGCCGTATGTATGAGGCATTGGGAATTGCGAACATTGATCAGTTGCTTACTCCTCCGGTGGATGCGCAGCCTATTGGCCCTTTGTTGGAAAACAGCAATGTTTTGAGTATTGCTGACGGAGTGCCTCCGCCACAGGCGTTTATGCAGCAGGATCATAGGTCGCATATTTCGACGCATATTGCGTTTATGCAGACGCCGATTATGCAGACTCAGCCCATTTTGGTGGCAGCTTTGCAGAAGCATATTTTCGAGCATTTGACGATGTTGGCCCAGCAGATGGCGGAACAGCAAGTTGGACAGCAGGGTGTTCAGGTTCCCCCGGAGATGATGGCTAATGTGGTTGCGCAGCAAGAGGCGCAGTTGATGCAAGAGTTTGCGCAGATGTTGCAGCCCCCACAGGCAGAAGACCCGATTATAGCGTTGAAACAGCAGGATCTTGCTTTGCGTGAGCAGGAATTGTTGACACGCACCCAATCGGAAGAGGATAAGCTGGAGGCCGCGATACAGAAGGCCCAGAACGATGATACGATAGACAGGGAGCGTATTCAGTCGCAGCAGGATATTGCGAAGCAACGTGCTGATGTGGCCTTGTACCGTACGGATCTTGCAGCCGATCAGAAAGAGCGGGGGCTGTAGTGGCTGAGCCCACTCCCATTCAGAAATACATTGCTCTTTTTCAGGGTAAGGCGGCTAGAGATCCTGGAAAAAAATACGGTGAAATTTTCCCAACCTCTCTTATTCAGGCAGAAAAATTATCTGGGCCAGAAATCGAAGGCCCACTTCCTCTTCCTAAGGCTGATATCGCTGGTGGGCCTTATTTAGATCTTTTAATAGATGCGTTAAACCTAGGAAAGGCTGCTGGAGGAGAATTTGATCGGAACGATCCTCAGTCTGCGAAAACGATAACTGACGCAGCATTAGGAATCTTTGGGGGCTCTCAACTTTTGAGAAAAGGGCCTGTCGATCCAAACACGCTGGGAATGTACCTTGGTCCAGTTGGCGCAAAAAAGATATTAGGAAAATCGGGCGTAAAACGAGCTGCTCGTGAATTGGAAGATGCGCGGGAGGAAGGGGGCATCTTGAGGCTGAATCAAGGCCCTAACCAGTATGCGAGTGTCGTTGTTCATAAGGCTTCCCCTGAACTTCAACAATATGCGAAAAGAAATGTGAATGAGGAGCTTCGAGATACTGAAGCACAGCGGAACGCTCGTTTACTCGACAATTTGAGCGGACCAGAAACTGATACTGCAGATCTTCAAACGCTGGCTCAACAAAAAAAGATTTCAGAGCAACTGCCCGCCAGCAAGATTGTGGCTGAATTAAGCGATGAATCAGCACTTTTTTCTAAAAAAGCGACGCGAAGTATTGATGAGTTCCTAGAAAGGGCTGATCCAGCTGGTGATGTTGCTCTTATGAAAAAAGCGGGACATACGGTTTCTCTCTCGCCCGAGGAGGAAGCAAGTAGGGTGACTACTTTGGGGAAGATGATGGGTCACCCTCAGTTGTTCGAAACCTATCCAGAACTCATAAACTTAAAGGTTCTTTTTGTAGATCTTCCGCCAAACGTTTTAGGTGCGTACAATCCATCAACCAAAGCTATCGAACTTGATCCGTACCGAATACGTCAGGCTCGTGATTCATTGGGTCCAGAATCTAAGAACCTGTATTCAACAGAGACGAATGATGATGTGATGGGTGTGGTGCTTCATGAGGTGCAACACGCTGTTCAAAACCTTGACCCTATTTCTCCAAATCTGATGTCGCGTGCCGGAGATTTGACGGGCGGGTCTAACCCGGAAGCGTTCAAATCAGCGAAACAGCGTGTTCCGAAATATGTGCTAGAAAACGAAGATTTTGTCGACCGCTTTTTCGGCGATAACCTATATGATCCCCAGGAAAACTACCTGAGGTCTTCAGGAGAGTTTTTTGCACGAAGCACTGAAGACCGTAGACTCCAGTCTTTGTTGGAAAGATTACAGAACTCTGACCCAAAAAAGATGTTAGAAGATGTTGGTGCTACACGGATAGCAACAGAGAGACGTGAAACTCCTATTGGTCAGGTGACTACACGCATATGGCAAGCCGAACAAAAAGGGTTGATATCTCCTGGAATGGAGCCAGAAAAACTTGACTCCATACTAAAAAATATTTTAGACGATGTTGGCGAGCAGTTCAGAGGTGAAAAAGTAGAAAAGTTTAGGAAGGGTGGTGAAGTGCCTATACCCAGGACAGTAGACGATCATTTTCTATCTTACATCAACCCGCAAGAGGCTTCTGCTTTGAGGGATATGGGTGGTGGAATCACTGCCTCTGGTGGCCAGCGGATGATGAACGGGATTCCTAGCTTTAGGCCCAGTGACAATGCGGCGGAGGCGAATGCAACGACGAATGATGAAACAGCTGATCCTCATGGTGTCGGCCAACCTACTTCGGCGTCTCCCTTTGGAGGAGTACCGGGGGTAGACCAAGCCACTAGCGAACATGATGCTAGGGCAAGGGCCAATATGAGAGAGCGGGAAAGAAAGGCCGCTCCGCGTTCATTAGCAGAGACACTAGACCATGTGAGTTTTATGGCGCAGGTAGAGAGGGAACAAAGGGAGCTGGATCGGGCGCGGGAAAAAGCTGAACGGGAAAGAGCTAGACAGGCGCGGGCAAATCCTTTTCAGGGTGTTTCCTACAGTATTGGGCTTTTGCCAGGTATTTCTATTCCCGTTTCGAACCCTTTCTCTGGCCTTTCTTCAGTGGCCTCCGACCCTTCCGAGGAATCGAGTCAAGCTGAATCGAACCTTCAAAAAGGTGGTGAGGTTAAGGTCCCCGAAAAGGTGAGTGACCATTTCCTTGCCTACATCAATCCGCAAGAGGCGGCGATGTTGCGAGGTGCCGGTGGTGGAATCACCGCTTTGGGCGGACAAAAGATGAAGAATGGGATTCCCACTTTTGATCCGAATGACCCTCCGGATGTTGAAGGCTCTGCGGCGGCGGAAACGGCGGCTGCTTCATCCTCTGCGGCGGCGGCTGCTTCGGCTCAGGCGGCGGCGGCGGAAACGGCGGCTGTCGCAGCAGGTCCCTCTAGTGCTCAGTCACTTGGTAAGCCAGATTTTGTTGGCGTAACCGGTCCCGTGTCCGGTATTGTGGGCCTTGTAACGGACCCATTGGGCACTTTTGGAAAGCTGTCCGGAATTCCTGACGCGGTCGTAGACGCTGTTAAGGCTGCTTCGGCTGTTGGTACCATCGCCGGTGGTCTTGTGTCGATGCCCGCGTTTGGACCTATTGGGCCTTTCATGGCAATGAATACTCTTGTGGGTCTAGCTAGAGACTATGGATTAGATGTAGACGATGATACGAGCAACCCGGACACTGAGGGTATGTTCGGACAGTAGTTTAACCAAAGGAGAGTGAGATGCCCAAAGCTAGTGCACCAAAAGTAGAAGTGAACAAAGAAACGATTGTTGGCCGTGCCACGGGCGTCCGAGGTTTTGCCGATAACCAGACTGTAAGTTATGGTGGTCCGGTGGAAGTTTCTAATTACCCGCCTCAGGGAACGGAAAAGTCTAGCCGTGGCCGTGGTGCGATGGTGAAGGGGTTTAAATTCAGAGGCGTTCATTAATGGCTGATTTAGACCAAGATGGTGTGGTGACCGCTGAAGAGCTAGCGGCACACGACACGCACCTTAAATTCAAAACGCAGAAGCACATAGCGGTGGGCTCTTTTGTTTTTATGCTCATCTTGACTACTTTTTTCTGCACCCCCTTGATTTCTGAGGCGCGATTAGTTGCCCTTGGTGGTCTTGTGAGCACGATGTATATCGCTTTAGCTGGTATTGTTGGAGCGTACATGGGGATGACTGCTTGGATGTCTAAGAAATAATAGGTCATCTTCTCTTTTTGTTAGATGAGTATAGGAGCTTTCCTCGTGCTGAGCCTTCTGGGTACTTTGCTTGGATTCGGAACTTCTATCGTCCCCGAAATTCTAGGCTACTTCAAGCAGCGCCAAGCAAACCAGCAACAGTTGGACATGCTACAGGCGAAAGCGCAATATGCAGCGCAATTGAGCGAATTAAAGCTCCAAGAGCTAGATGTAGAAGCGGAAATCACCGAAACAAAAGGGCTTTACGAGCATGATCAGTCTCTCGACTCTGGATCTTTTGTCAACGGTCTCCGGGGTTCTGTGCGCCCTGTCCTTACTTACCTTTTCTTCGTAATGTTTGCGACGGTTAAGGGCACGTTGTTGTTTGCAGCAGTTCAAGACCCTGCCGTAAATTTTGAGACTGCGATCTTGATGATTTGGGACGGTGAGACCCAAGCGATCTTCTCAGCCATCATAGCGTTTTGGTTCGGAAACAGAGCAATGTCTAAAGCAAGGGCGAGAATAGATAAAAATGCGAGATGACCCCAGTTTCTTTCTGTTTGAGCGTATGCTAAAAAGATTAAAGGAACGACGCCAAGGGATACAAGACGCGATAAGCTACGGTGTTGTTCCAGACTACACTGCGTTTCGAGAGCTGAGAGCTAGTCTTTCAGAAATCGGAACAACCGAACAGGATCTCAGAGACCTGCTAAAAAGGATAGATGATGAGACCGAAGCTGATTAAAGACGCGTATGTTAAGGAAAACAATCTAGTTCTAGACCCCACACAGCTCCCAGACAGCACGGTAGAGCGGCTACCTCAGCCTACCGGCTGGAGAATCCTTTTGCTGCCCTTTAGAGGGGCTAAAAAGCAGGGTTCGATACACCTCCCGGACCAAACCATAGAGCGTGAAGCGTTAGCGACTGTTTGTGGCTTTGTGCTGCGAGTGGGTCCGCTGGCTTATAAGGATGAGAGCAAGTTTGACGGCATTCCTTGGTGTAAGGAAAAAGACTGGGTGATATTCGGCCGCTATGCTGGATCCAGGTTTAAGATAGAAGGTGGAGAGGTGCGTATCCTCAATGATGATGAAATCATTGCTACGATTTCAGACCCCACTGATATCGTTCATATGTGAGAGAGTGAATCATGTCTGTAACAGAGCACATGCACGATCTTCCCGTTGAGGAAGAAACGGATATTGAAGTAGAAGAGGAGACAGAAGAAGAGGAAGTTGAAGTTTCCCCTTCTGGAACGAGCACTACTTCAGAGCCTAAAGAGGACGCTGCGGAAGAGTATTCTGACGGGGTCAAGAAGAGAATCAATAAGCTTACGAGTCGAATGCGCGAAGCAGAACGCCGCGAAAAAGCAGCGTTGGATTATGCGCAAGGATTGAAGACTAACTTCGATCATGCGGAAAAAAGGGCAAAGCAGTCCGATCAAGGCTACTTATCAGAGTATGATACGCGCCTTAAACTCTCAGAGGGATCCCTAAACGATAAGCTTAAGAACGCTATTGAACGAGGGGATGTTGATGCGCAGGTAGAACTGCAAGGTGAAGTTGCAAAGAACAAGCTAGAAGCTGAGCGGCTGAGTTATGCCAAGCGGCAGATTGAGGCTCAAGAAGTTGCGGTGCCAGATGCGCCACAACAGGCCGCTCCGCAACAGGCCGCTCCGCAACAAGCCCCTCCTAGCAAGAAGGCTGAAAGTTGGAGTTCTAAAAACGATTGGTTTGGAGCGGACGAGCCGATGACGCTCACCGCCTTTAGCATTCATAAAGACCTTGTGCAGAACCAGGGTTTTGATCCTGAAAGCGACGATTACTACGTTGAGATTGATCGTCGAATGCGGGATAATTTCCCCCATAAATTTTCAGAAGCGGAAGAAAGTGCGAGTACCCCTCGTCGTTCCAATGTCGCTTCGACGGGACGAGCCAGCTCTTCTTCCCGGAAAAATGGGAAAAAATCTGTGAAACTATCATCAAGTCAGGTTGCTATTGCCAAGAAACTTGGTGTATCTCTAGAAGACTACGCAAAGCAAGTTTCTTTGCTAGAAACACGGAGCCAGTAATGGTAGATAAAACACCCCGTGCCTCGTCATCGAGAGCAACTGACTCTCGCCGCAAGCCTTGGACCCCTCCATCCTCTTTGGATGCTCCGCCTCCCCCGGAAGGGTATATTCATCGTTGGATCCGTGAAAGTGTCATGGGTTACGACGATAGGAAAAATATTTCCGGGCGTATTCGTGAAGGCTTCGAACTCGTTCGCAGCGACGAATACCCAGACTTCGAAGCCCCAAGTGTTCAGGATGGTAAGCATTCTGGCGTTATTGGGGTAGGTGGCCTCTTGTTAGCTCGGTTTCCTTTGGAGACCAGAAACGAACGCTCCGCTCACTTTCGTGAGCGCACTCGGCAGCAGATTGAAGCTGTTGATAATGACTTAATGCGAGAGGAACACCCAAGTATGCCTATCACTACTGATAGGCAATCTCGTGTGACTTTCGGCGGAAGACGACCTTCTGCTGAATCTGAAACCTAGCAACAAAGGAAGGATCCAAAAATGGCTAATATTGATGCCGCGTTTGGACTTCGTCCGTACAACATGCTTGGTGAAGGTGTCAACTCGAACGGGATACAAAAGTTCAAGATCCAGCTTGCGGGAACTGCCGGTACGTCCAGTGTGATTTATCAAGGTACTCCTGTTATTCCTCTAGCCAACGGTCTCATTGATATCGTTGGTGCGGCGGCTGGTGGAACTGTCCCCCTTCTTGGCGCGTTCATTGGGTGTGAATATACGGATTTGAATGGTACCCCCACTTTTACCAATAAGTGGCCCGGTACTGCTTCGATTAAGTCCAGCACCGAAGCCATCGCTCATGTCTCTGCCAGCCCTGATCAGCTCTTCTTGATCAATTGTGACGCAGCGGCTACTGATGCGGCGGTTCATGCGAATGCTAACTTTGCCAGCGGAACGTCTGGAGATACCACGACTGGTATTTCTTCGGCGGAATTGGCCGTGTCTACACTGGCTACTACCAACACGTTGAATCTTCGTGTTGTTGGTTTCAGTGATAGCCCGTCTAATTCTGACCAGACGGCTGCGGGTATGTTGGCTATCGTCCTCCTCAACAATCACTTTTACCGTTATAATGCGAACGGTACGGGTGCTGGTATCTAGGGAGATAAACGATGCCAATTAGTCGTTCACAATTGATGAAAGAGCTTGAGCCCGGTCTCAATGCTCTTTTTGGAATGGAGTATGACCGCTACTCAGATGAGTGGTCGGATGTTTTCGAAACCGAAAGCTCTGACCGTGCATTTGAAGAAGAGGTTATGCTTAGTGGTTTTGGGCAAGCACCAGTTAAGTCTGAGGGAGCAGCGGTCTCGTTTGACACTGCGAACGAAGCTTATACGGCGCGGTATACGCACGAAACTATTGCTCTTGCGTTTGCGATTACTGAGGAGGCCGTTGAGGATAACCTTTACGACCGTCTTAGCACTCGTTACACCAGGGCTCTAGCTCGTTCGATGTCCAACACTAAGGAAGTCAAAGGCGCTAACATCCTTAACAATGCCTTTGATAGCACCTTCACCTTTGGTGATGGTAAGGAGCTTTGTGCTACGGACCACCCCACGGTTGGTGGTGGAAACTTCCGTAATGAGCTCACTACCTCAGCAGACCTTAACGAAACTTCTCTTGAGCAATCTCTCATTGACATTGCCGCGTTCATTGATGAGCGCGGTCTGTTGGTGGCTGTTCAAGGTCGTAAGCTTGTCATTCCCCCGGCGCTTCAGTTTGTTGCCGACCGGTTGATGGCGAGCACCCTTCGTCCAGGAACTGCTGATAACGACATCAATGCGATTCGCAACATGGGTATGTTGGCGGATGGCTATACGGTCAACCACTATTTGACCGACACTGATGCGTTTTTCATCAAGACTGATGCTCCTAACGGATTCAAGCACTTTGAGCGTTCACCAGTGAAAACGTCTATGGAAGGCGATTTCGATACTGGTAATGTTCGCTACAAAGCGCGTGAACGTTACAGCTTCGGTGTTTCCGACCCTCGTTGTGTGTTCGGTTCACCGGGTGCCTAGTTCTAGGTTTTTGCCTAGCGAGAAGGGAGGCTTGTGCCTCCCTTCTTTTTTGCCTATGATACGGCTACCCTGACAGCACTTTCGCTGACACTAGCCACGACAGGAGTTTTCACATGGCTGTTCATTTCACTGGCCCGGTTCTATACGCGGGTGTCAATGGTTCCAAAAAATGGTTTGCTGACCTTCCCGTTGGTGTGAACCCTGACTACGTTGTTCTCATGGATGACTTCACCGGCATTGCGTTGGATGCAACGAGTGACTGGACAGTTGTAAAAGACTCTGGTGCTTCCGCTGCCATTGGCGCTGATGCAGAGAGTGGGACGTTGGTTCTTTCTAGCGCCGCTACTACCGACAATGATGGCGCGAGTGTTCAAGGCAACGAAATATTCAGAGCGGACTCTGGTCGAGATATCTGGTTCGAAACCAAGTGTTGGATCACTGACGCAGAAGGCGACAACATGGATCTGTGCGTTGGCCTTACAGTTAATTTCGCTACGAATCCAGAAGCAATGCTTACTGCTGCCGACCGTATAGTCTTTCAGATCAATGATGGTGGCAGCAGGATCCTAGCGATCACAGAAAAAAATGGGACCGAGACTTCGACAGACACTGGTCTTGATGCCAAAGCGTTTTCTCAAACCCTAGGGTTTCATGTCAAAGGAACCGGCTCTGTCGAGTTTTTTGTCAATAGGGCCAAGGTTGCCACCCATACAACCAACATTCCGGATGATGAAAATCTAGCGGTTGCGGCCATGCAACTGTCTGGATCGGCCACTGGAACCAAATCGGCAAACATTGATTATCTCCTCGCTTCTCAGACGCGATAGAGATGACTCATGGTAGAGCGAACTCGGGCGAGAGCTACTTCAGGACATTTTGTTGCGGATGATCCGAGCACTCCTGAAAATGAGGCTTGGGTTAAAAACCCCCCTGTAGCTAAAAAGACCCGCAAGACGGCAACTGTTCTTCCCCCCGTGGGAAGTGCAGCCCGTAAGGCGATGGTCTTGCGCGGTGAAATAAAGGAGTAGGCAGTGGCAGATGTAGTAGCCTCTCAAACGATAATTGATGGTCAGAAAACGGCTGTTTTGAAGCTTACCAATGTTTCAGACGGCACTGGCGAAGCCAATGTGGTGAAAGTAGATGTTTCTGCTTTGACTGCTCTCCCTAACGGAACGGTTTGCACAGGTGTTGTCATAGAAAAGATCTGGTGGCAGTGCATTGGCATGAAAGTTAAGCTGCTTTGGGATGCCTCCACCAACTTGTTCTGTATAGAGCTGGGTGAAAATCAAAGCGGTCATCACGACTACACTGATTTTGGCGGCTTTCCTAACAATTCTGGTAGTGGCAAAACAGGAGATTTGTTGTTCACCACGATAGGGCATACTAACGCGGACACATATACAGTCATTCTGTATATGAGGAAAGAGTATGGCTAGGAACTGGATCGGCAAAGCAATTAAAAAGCCTGGAGCATTGCGAAAATCTTTGGGTATAAAGAAAAACCAAAAGATTCCAGCGAAAGCACTCGCTGCTGCTGCAACAAAACCGGGTAAGTTGGGACAACGGGCTCGTTTGGCGCAAACATTTAAGAAAATGAAGAGGACGTAAAATGCCCAGAGCAGCACCAAAAATTTCAGGCGGTAAAAAACAACTGAAGCCTAAGAAAATGATGGGTGGTGGCCCTGTTCGTTACGCGGGCAATAAAAAGGGCGGTAAGGGCGGACAAACCCGAATGGCCGTTAAATACCGCTAGGATGGCTAGCACTAAAAATGTAGAACGGTTAAAGAGCGGTCGATTAAAGTATCGAGGCGAGACGTTTGGCGGTTTTAACAAGCCTAAAAGAACGCCCAGTGCGAAAAAGAAATCGGCCGTTCTAGCTAAAAAGGGTGACGAAGTTAAGCTGGTTCGTTTTGGAGATCCTAACATGAGCATCAAAAAAGACCAGCCCGCTAGAAGAAAAAGTTTCAGAGCGCGACATAAATGTGAGTCTGCAAAAGATAAGTTTTCTGCTCGGTACTGGTCTTGTAAGGCTTGGTGAACAACATGGCTTTTTCTAATTCTAAAGATTTTTCCCTAGAAATATCTGACTACATAGAAGAAGCCTATGAGCGGTTGGGTGTTGTTCCTCGTACGGGATACGATTTAGATTCTGCTAAACGATCTTTGAATCTTTTGTTTGCTGATTGGGCAAACAGGGGGTTGAATAGGTGGACGATAGAGCAAAAGACCCTTCCCTTGGCTACTGGAATAACCAATTATCCTGTTGGAACTTTGGTGGCTACGGTCGCCGCCAGCACTAGCTTTTCTGTTGCGGAGCTTGTCACTGGAAGTGTCAGCGCGGCTACCGCTAACATTACTTCAAAACCTTCGGCTACTCAGCTCGCCCTGACCCTTCCTACCGGAACTTTCTCATCAGGAGAAACTTTAACAGGAAGCACCAGTGGAGCAACGACAACGCTTTCTGCGGCGCTAATTTTTGAAGACATAGAGGCTACGATAGATGTTCTATCTGGCGTTTTGCGTCAGAACGCAGGAACTTCTACCCAGTCAGACACAACTTTGAATAGAATCAGCCGTGATCAATATCTAAACCTCACCAGTAAGCTCAGCACCTCTCAACCTACGCAGTTCTATGTAGATCGTCAGATACAGCCTTCTATTCGGTTTTTCAGCACTCCAAATTCGAATGATTACGAATTCGTTTACGACAGACTCGTTCGTATGGATGATGCGGATACGTACATAAACGGGCCGCAGGTTCCGTTCCGGTTCTACCCTTGCCTTACGGCTGGACTGGCTTATTATCTTTCTATGAAGAAAAATCCTCAGTTGACCACTATACTAAAAGCGGTTTATGAGGAAGAGTTTGAACGGGCCGCAGCGGAAGATCGCGATCGGGCTAGTTTGAATTTGATTCCAGCTAAAGACTTTTACGGGTTCATAAGCGTATGAGCGGACTTTACGCCACTGGGAAACGCTCTAAAGGTATCTGCGATAGATGTGGACAGCAGTACGATTACCTGTCTTTGCGAAAAGAGTGGACGGGTTTCAAAGTCTGTTCAGAGTGCTATGAGCCGAAGGCGCCACAGTTGCAACCGCACAATCCTCCTCCCGATCCCCAAGCTCTTAAGGATCCTAGAGTAGACAAAAAAGAGCCTTTTACAATACCTGTAGGGGATGGGAAAATCTTTCCCCCATCTAGCTCTGCGGCAGGATTAACAGGAATAACCTCTCTTGGAACCGTGGTGGTAGTGGCATGAGTTATACACTTGACCAGATGAAAACTGCTATTCAAGATTATACAGAGAACACAGAGACAACCTTTGTAAGTCAGCTTACGAATTTTATCAAAAATGCGGAGCAGCGTATTTTTACAGAGGCGCAGTTGTCTATCTTTAGAAAAAACGTTCAAGGAACTTTCACTATAAGTTCAGAGTTTTTAGCCTTTCCCATTGATTATTTATCAGCGTACTCTCTTTCTATCACTAGTGGTTCTACGAAACAGTTCTTGCTTCGTAAGAACGTCACCTACATTCAGTCGGTAAATCCTGCTAATCTTGATGGAACGCCTAAATACTACTCTCAGTTCAATAATACGAACATTATCGTGGCCCCAACACCTGACTCCAATTATGTGACCGAACTTCACTATTATTTTCGGCCAGACTCACTTACGGCTGGGGCAGGAAGCGGAACAACGTGGTTGAGCATAAATGCTCCTTTGGCTCTTCTCTATGGCTCTTTATACGAGGCGTACACCTTTATGAAGGGCGAGCAGGATTTGCTTACGAACTACCAACAACGATATGTGGAGGCGTTGGGGCGGCTGAAAACCCTTGGTGAATGGGACGAAGTCACAGATGCTTACAGGATGGGCCTTGTTATGCAGCAAGGTGGCACCTGATGTTTTCGGTAGAAGTTTCTTCCTCTGTTGCCTCTGTTTCGGTTTCATCTACTTCTAACAGAGGGCATACCCCTGAAGAGGTGGCGGACCGCTGTTTAGAGAAAATAATCCAGATTTCAGATGATGCTCCTCCTGAGATCCAGCAGCAAGCTAGAGCATATTGTGATGCGTTACGCAATGTTTTAGTGTACTACATGAAACAAGCGGTTGTTTCAGACAGAACAACTCTTTTCAACCTGTTGAAAACGCAGGGGCACAACGATCTAGCGGAGCTTTTAAGGAGACTTTAATGGCCATTTCACAAGCGATGTGCACTTCGTTCAAAAAAGAGTTGATGACCGCGACGCACAACTTTACTAACAGCTCTGGCAACACTTTTAATCTTGCTCTGTACACGAATTCAGCGAGCTTGGGTGCTGCTACGGCAGCGTACACCTCCTCAAATGAAACCTCCGGAACGGGGTATTCTGCTAAAGGGGCTGCTTTGACGAATGTAACCCCTACGAGCAGCGGAACAACGGGTCTTACCGACTTTTCGGATCTAACCTTCAGTACCGTTTCTATTACGGCCCGAGGGGCCATGATCTTCAATGAATCAGCTACCGGAGATCCGGCTGTCTGTGTCTTAGATTTTGGTTCGGACAAATCTGCTTCTTCTGGAGATTTCACTGTTCAGTTTCCGATAGCGAATTCTAGCGCGGCGATAATTCGTATTGCCTAAGGAGTAGTAAATGGCTCTTATAGTCAAAGATAGGGTTCGTGAAACCACTACGACGGCGGGAACCGGGACGTTTAGTTTGGCGGGAGCGGTGACAGGTTTTGATGCTTTTTCTGTCGTCGGAAACAGCAATACGACTTATTACGCGGTGGCGCATAGAACTGCAAATGAGTGGGAAGTAGGCATTGGAACGTATACCTCTTCAGGGGCGACGTTAGCCCGAACAACTATCCTGGCTAGTTCTAACTCGGGTTCGGCCCAAAGTTTTGCGTCAGGAACTAAGGACGTTTTCTGCACTTACCCTTCTGGGAAATCTGTTTACGCCGATGCTTCCGGTGTAGTCAATATTTCTAGCGTGGCCATTAGTGGTGGCACTGTTTCTGGGATCACTGATTTAGCCGTTGCTGATGGTGGAACGGGTTCTAGCAATGCTTCTGGTGCACGATCTGCTCTTGGTCTAGGCACCATCGCTACGCAAGCAGCTAATAGTGTGGATATAGATGGTGGAGCGGTAGACGCCATAACGCTCGGGACCAACAGTGTCGTTACTGATGCTCGTATTGATAATCTGAAGTTAGATGGAAACGAACTCAGCAGCACTAATACGAATGGAAACGTGGACCTTACTGCAAATGGTACAGGATACCTTGTAGTTAAAGGGAACACGAATTCTGCCAAAATCATGCTTAATTGTGAAAACAATAGTCATGGCGTTTCTTTATCTGCTCCTCCGCATAGTGCAACGGCCTCCTATAATTTGGTTCTTCCGACCGCCTTAGCGGCGGGTGCGCTTTCTACAACTGGCGGTGGACAGTTGTCTACAGGAGACCTAGCCGTTGCTGATGGTGGAACAGGACAAGGTAGCTACACGAACGGTCAGCTTCTAGTAGGAAACACCACTGGGAACACCTTGGCGAAAGCGACTATCACCGCTGGAACAGGGATTTCGGTGACTAATGGGGCCTCGGCTATCACGATAGCCAACACCCAATCCGCCGGAATCTCAATGGGCAAGGCGATTGCCGCCGCTATAGTATTCGGCTAATAGGAGAACCTCATGTCAGCGCCTAATATTGTCAATGTTGCCACGATTACTGGCAAGATCTTCTACGATGCTTTAGCAGATACGAACTTGACTAGCCTAGTATTGAACCCGGCCAGTTCCTCTAAAGTTTTTAAGATTAATTCTCTAACGGCTGCGAACGTAGACGGCTCCAGTGCGTGTAATGTTGACGTTTCGTATCACCCATCGACGACTACTGCGGTAGGCTCGACCGTTTCCTCGACGGGATATGCGCTCGCGAGCACAATTGCAGTTCCAGCGGACGCGACGTTGGTGGTGATTTCTAAAGACACTTCCATATATATGGAGGAAAGTTCCGTTCTTGCAGTGAAGGCGTATACGGCAAACGACATTCACTTCGTAGTTTCCTACGAAGAAATATCCTAATGGCTGGCAATGGCGGAATTATTGGGCCATTAGGTCCTGTGCCGACCCGTTCGGCGGCTGTCGGCATTTGGTCATTACAGGAGCAGCAGCGAAACCAGTCGACTTGGCCAATCTTTACGATTGTTATTGATTATTTGATAGTCGCCGGTGGTGGCGGTGCGGGAGGCAGTGGATCGGCCAACAGTGGCACAGGTGGTGGCGGTGCTGGAGGTATGCTTTCTGCCGAGGATCTCACACTTGTTCAGGGAACAACCTATTCGTTCACGGTAGGTGCGGGTGGTGCGGGCGGTCCTGCGGCGGACGCCGGTGGAAATAAAGGCGCTCCGGGGGCAAACAGTGTTGCGTTTTCGCAAACGTCGGTGGGTGGTGGCAGTTCTCCTAATTCTAATGACGCTTATAGTGGTGCTGACCGAAACGGCGGCAGTGGAGCAGGAGGGACGGGTAATCCATCATCCGCATCTGGATTTCCTGGCACGGGCACGTCGGGGCAAGGACTTGCGGGGGGTGGATCCGCTTACGGTGAGCCCAACTACCCAGGCGGCGGCGGTGGTGGTAAGGGGACGACTGGCGCATCCGCAACAAATTCCGCCCACGCAGATGGTGGGACAGGATTAGCCTGGAATAACGGCGCAGGAGGCGGCATTTACGCTGGCGGCGGCGGAGGCGGGGTCTACAACACAACCTCTTTTTCTTCTGGGGGCACTGGCGGCGGCGGTAATGGCGGAGGCAACTCCACTACAGCAGGTCAAGCTGGCTCGGCCAACACTGGCGGCGGTGGTGGCGGGACTGGCGGGGCCGCAAGTCCTACCGCCGCACAGGTTGGAGGTGCCGGTGGATCTGGAGTCGTGGTTCTCAAAATTCCAACAGATGTTTATTCCGGCACTTCCTCGGGAAGCCCTACGGTAACCACGTCTGGTAGTAATACATTCGTGAAATTCACTTCAAGCGGATCGTACACGGCATGACACATTTTGCTCAAGTAAATAATGATGGAATAGTTACAAATGTAATCGTTGCTGAACAGGATTTTATCGACCACCATACAACAGGAACATGGGTGCAGACCTCGTATAACACCCGAGGCGGCGTCCATTACGCACCTGACTCAAACACGCCAGATGACGGTGTGGCTTTGAACAAGAACTACGCTGGGACAGGGTTTTCCTACGTCGATGGCGTAGGGTTTCATGCGCCGCAACCTTTCCCTTCCTGGACGTTAAACGACGATACCTTTTTATGGGAGCCGCCTGTCGCGTATCCCGATGATGGGAAGCGATATGCCTGGGACGAAGACACGACTGCATGGGTGGAGGTTGAAGCTTAATGGCGGGACGACGCAAAAATGGCGGGATTATGGGCCCCAGGCAGCTTACGACAACCGTTTGGTCTAGTGGTGATTCTACCGGCGTTTGGGATTTGTCCGCTCAATATCTCCTAAAAAGGGCGAGCATATGGCCCGTGCCGCCAATATACGAATTCCGAATGGTGGGCGGCGGCGGTGGAGCTGGATCGGGTTATTTAGGCAACTATTACGGAAGAGGCGGCGGCGCTGGGTACACTATTTTTGTGACCACATTTGCGGGGCCTTGGTATGTCATCGTTGGTAAGGGCGGATCAGTTGGAAGCGGCGCGACAGGAGGTGCCGCTGGGACGCTCAATCAAGGTGGTGGCGCTAAAGGTGGCAACGTCCAACAGCCTTACTACGGCTCTGGAGCAGGGGGTGGGTTCTCGGGCGTTTTCAGCTCCTCGACCATTAACCAAGGAAATGCTCTCGCAATGGCTGGCGGCGGCGGCGGCGGTTCTGGTGATGGCAGCAGCTACAAAAGCGGTGGATACGGCGGCGGGACAAGCGGCGGAGACGCCCCATCCGGCGGAAGTTACGGTAAGGGCGGAACAGCCTCCGCTGGTGGTGCCCGTGAGGGAGCAGCACTCGCTGGTGGTGCCGCCAATGAGAACACGGTCTATGGGACCGGCGGTGGCGGTGGTGGCTATTACGGTGGAGGCGGTGGGCAGAATAACGGGGAGGCCGGTGGCGGTGGATCTGGGCTCCTGCTTACGTCCATGACGGGGTATGTTTCCGGCTCCATGGTAAACGGTGTGGGGGCAGATAGCGGTAATTATCAAAATTCCGGAGCCCAAGAATCATCGGATTCAAACTTTGGGAATTATGGAAGAGGATCAAACGCGGTAGCTTCTGGTACTGACGGTCGCGTTATGTGGCGGACAAGCGCTGACGGCGGCGTGTCGTGGGGCAGCTTTACCCAATTATCAATGACAGGCGCAGTCCAGACGGTGACACCATGATTTATCAATGGATATTCAGTGATTCTGGTTTTGAACTGTCGTGGACTTTACGAGGCACCGAGGGGGATGCCGTGGGAGAGATTTCTGGGATGGTTGCCATTCCAGGCACTGATCCGGCTTCGATGACTGATGACGAAAAAATTGATCTGGTTACGACGTCTTTGAGCATCTCGGAAGAGGATTTGCAATCTAACGTGACGCTAGATCCATCTGTAGACATCCGGCCCGATCCGCCTGAAGATGGGGTGTACTACTACGACGCAGACACGACTGCATGGGTGGAGATTGAAGACTAGTGCCTGCTCTGAAAAATTGTTTTGAGATAAAGGGGTAAAAGAGGTTGTCCTTTGGTATTCAACCCTTTTCTACGAACGGTTTCAGCTCTATTGGCGAGACTGAATTCGTAGATGTCACCACCGTTGTGGGTACGGGAGCGGTTGGTAGCGTTTCAGTTGATTTTTCATCCAGACCAATTGTCACCGGTGTAGCGAGTACGAGTGCCGTTGGCAGTGCTACGGTAGGTTTTGGTTCTTCTGTTTCTGTGACTGGTTTGGCTGGCACGGGAGCTGTTGGAAGTGTTACCACCTCTTTCACAGCGGTTATGTTCCCTACCGGAGTATCGGGCACAGGCCACATAGGGGACGATGAAACTGTAAATGTCTGGGCAAACATGGTACCGAGCACTACGACTACATGGATAGAAATTGCGGCCTAGGGGTATGTGATGAGCACCTATACAACAAACACGGGAATTGAAAAACCGGCCACAGGTGCGCAATCTGGTACATGGGGTGCAACGGTAAACACGAATTTTGATATCATTGATCGAGCAATCAATGGTGTTGGTGCGGTCACGCTAAGTGGGGGCACGCACACGTTAACCACTAGCGATGGTTCTACAAGTGATGGTCAGTACAAGCTCATTGTTTTTGGTGGATCTTTGTCCGGAGCTAATACGATAACTATTAGCCCGAACGACGCAGATAAAATCTTCTTTGTGTACAACAACACCTCTGGTAGCCAGAACATTGTTTTTTCTCAGGGTTCGGGTGCAAACGTAACCGTTCCCAACGGAACTACGAAGATCATCTATGCTGATGGCGGTGGGTCTGGTGCTATTGTAGCTGACCTTACTGATAAGTTCGCTATGGGCAACGTTAATATTGATGGTGGCGCTATAGACGGCACGGTTATCGGTGCGAACAGTGCGGCAGCGGCAACCGTGACAACCCTGACAGGTTCTGGTGATGTAACGATCGATACCAATACGTTGAAGGTAGACACGAGCAACAACAGAGTTGGAATACTCCAGGCCAGCCCAACGGTTCCATTAGAAGTTGGGGGAATCGTTTTTAGTAGCACTGGAGGGTTTAAATTCCCTGATTCCACGACGCAAACATCTGCTTCTTCTCCATATACGGGTGCATATGCTGTTACGACAGGAAGCAGCAACGTTTATGCACTGGCCCCTTCTCCTTCTTTATCGGCATACGCTGCTGGAAATCGAGTGTTTTTTGAGCCAAACCACACGAACACCGCTGCGTCTACTTTGAATGTTAGCGCTCGTGGGGCTAAAGCGATAAAAACGGTTTATGGGGAGGCTCTTGCTGGAGGCGAGTTGATTTCTGGTGGCATTTACTCCGCTATCTATGACGGAACAGATTTCATCCTCGTTAATTCAGAAAAGAAACTTCGCGGGTGTGTGGTGGTTGGAAACGCTGTTTCAACAAGCCATGACACATGGACTCAATTCACGTTCGCTTCTGGAGACGTAAAGTACGATACCAGCAGCATCGCAGATGACTCTAATAACTACTTTACTATTCCCACTGATGCTAACGCTGTTTTGATGACGGCAAGCACCATGCTCGGAACATCTTCTAGCGTTGTCGCCGTAGGCGCAGCGGTAGCTGGTTCTTCTGGTATTCCTGGAACGGGGAGTTCTGGAAACTACAATCTGGTAGCAGCCAACATTTCCGATAATGGCACCTACAACTATCGAGGAATCAGGGCCATTTCTGCTTCTAATGTTTTTGAGATGCCTTTGATAAATTCATCAGCTACTAACTCTAGAAGGCTGTATGCTTGGAAGTACATGGCTTTATCGGCTGGTTCTGGAACAGGGAATCTGCCCCTCACGGTTGCCGTTACGATTTTGGAGTAGGTTATGTCCGGAGATATACTACAGACCTCTTTTGTATCGGTGGATTTAGAGTGGCATATGCCAACCTTGGCCACGCTTGCAGGGACGACGATTGAGAATTGTTTCATTCGAAATGGAAACGTGTTCTACGCACCCGTGACTCAAGGGGCTTTAGAAACGGCTAAACAGACGTATGAAAGCAATCCCAGCCTGTACCTGTCCCAAGCGCAATGGGCTCATGTTCGTAAAGTTAGGGATGTAAAGCTGTACGAGTGTGATTGGACACAGGTTGCAGACGTTGCTCTAACGTCTTCAGAAGTCACTCAATGGCAAACGTATCGGCAGCAACTTAGGGATATAACCACATCACAGTCTGATCCGACTAACATAACTTGGCCCACTGAACCTTCCTCCAGCCCTTAAGAGTGAAGAACAATGCCACTAACTAGACTTCAGTTTAGACCGGGCGTAGATCGAGAGAAGACTTCGTATTCTAACGAAGGCGGCTATCGATCGAGCAACCTTATCCGTTTTCGGGAAGGATTTCCGGAACAAATAGGTGGTTGGGTAAAGCAGTCGGCTAACCGATTTTTAGGCACTTGCCGCGCTTTGCATCCGTTTGTCACTCTTGCCCGTACAACGTACATTGGGCTTGGCACTCAGTTAAAATACTATTTGGCTTCGGGTGGTGCTTACACTGATATCACCCCGATTAGAGAAACGGCCACGTTAAGTGGTCCTTTTGCTGCTTCCAATGGGTTTACCACCCTTACTGTTACGGATACTTCTCATGGTGCAATAGCTGGTGATTTTGTCACGTTTAGTGGCGCTACTTCTCTTGGAGGAAATGTAACAGCGGCGATCTTGAACGCAGAGCATGAAATTGCTTCTATTACTTCCTCTAATGTGTACCTTATCACCCTTAGTGTGACCGCTAACGCCTCTGCTTCAGGAAATGGTGGTACTGTCACCGCTGCCTACCAGATTAATATCGGGTTGAACACCGTTGTTTTAGGCTCTGGCTGGGGTGCGGGAACATGGGGTGCCGATGGTTACGGAAGTGCCAGTACGGAAAGTGTAGAGACTGGAACGTTAAGGCTTTGGTCACATGACAGTTTTGGTGAAGATCTGTTGATCAACCCAAGAGATGGTGGCATTTACTATTGGGATGCGACCTCTCCAAGTAATAGAGCTACAAACATTACGGCGGCGACGGGCACAAGTCAGCCACAGGTTGCTAAACAAATTCTGGTTTCAGACAAAGATCGTCATGTTCTTGCTTTTGGATGCGATCCAGAAACCAATGCTGGTGTGCAAGACCCCTTGCTTATTCGGTTCAGTAACCAAGAATCGTTCACTGATTGGGCTTCGACGGCGGATAATACGGCAGGGGATTTGCGGTTAGGTGTTGGAACGACTTTCGTTGCTGCGGTGGAAACGAACCGTGAAACCTTGGTTTTCACTGATGTGTCCCTGCACAGTATGCAGTTCATCGGCCCTCCTTTCACTTTTGGCATTAACCAGATTGCCAGCAACACTACGATCATGAGTCCCAATGCGGTGGAAGCCGTGCAAGACCTTGTGTTTTGGATGGGGATAGAGGATTTCTACGTTTATGCAGGAAACACGGCTAAGTTACCCTGCACTTTGAGAGGATATGTTTTCAACGATATAAACCTTTTGCAGCGGGAAAAGATTTTCGCTTGTAGCAACAGCTCTTTCGGTGAGGTTTGGTGGTTCTACCCTAGTAGCGCCAGCGATGAAATCGATCGATATGTCGTTTACAACTATGAGCAGAAGGTTTGGTATTATGGAATTCTTACGCGAACTGCTTGGATTGATCGTGGGGTCGAAGACTTTCCCATTGCCACTGGGGTTGACAGGTACCTTTATCTTCACGAAAACGGACTCAACGATGGTAGTAGCGATCCAGCTTCCGCTTTAGCTTCTTCTATAGAAACGAGCCAAATAGATATTGGCGATGGTGAGCAGTTGATGTTTGTTCGCCGAATGATACCTGATGTTACGTTTGATGGTTCGACAGAGTCTTCTCCTGTAGTGACATTTAGTTTGTTGACTAGAAATTTCCCAGGAGCGACGTTCAATGAAACGAGCAACAACACAGTCACTAGAACTTCTACGTCGCCAGTGGAACAGTTCACTAATCAGGTATTTGTGCGTATGCGGGGGCGGTCTGTTGCTTTGAAGGTAGAAAATTCTACGACGAATGTTCAATGGCGGTTGGGCACACCCAGAATTGACCTACGACCAGATGGAAGACGATGACTAGTCGGCTTTTAAATTTCAATCAGATACTGCCGGTTGCGCCGTTGCAATACACGCCAGAGTCGCAAGCGGCTTTAACTCGTGCTATCTACAATTTGCAGCAGAATTTGCAGAACCCAGGCGAGATGCGGGGTACGAAAATTACGCTTACTGACCTCCCTACAAGTGACCAAGGCTTGGAGGTCGGGGCGCTTTACCGGTTGGGGAATCAAGTTTTCATTGCTTTAGGAGACGTTGTTTCCCCGCCGGGATTATTTGCCACTGGCTCTGTCGGGTCGGTGACGATTGCTATAACGTGATATAAACCGTATGGTGTGGTCATGAATGGAATCGCTTCTTACGCTAATCAGGAGATAGTGCCCCCCGGCGCGATAGCGAATATTCGTGGTGCGGCGGATATGCTCGAGCGGTTTGGTCGTGAGGGCGATATTTACGTTGTTCATGCTGCCGAGGGTGAGACTGTTGTGCCTATGGAGGTGCTGGACAGCTCTCCGAACCTGAAAAAGATGCTTTTTTCCCAGATGGAAGAGATGGGATTAAAGCCGGAACGTTACGTTGTTGGTAACGAGCTTAACAGTTTGAACCCCGTAACGGGTAAGCCGGAGTTCTTTTTCAAGAAGCTGTTTAGCAGCCTTAAAAGTATCTTTATAAAGGCTGCGCCTATTTTGGGTGCTATTGCCGGGTCGTTTATTGCTCCTGGCATTGGTACGGCTTTAGGAGCTACCTTTGGATTAGGGGCTACGGCTGCGGGAATCGCTGGAAGTGCTATTGCCTCTGGAATTGGCAGCTTTGCGGCTTCTAAACTAACGGGTGCTTCTACTAAAGATGCCTTGAAAGGGGCCGCGTTTTCTGCGGGCACGGCAGGACTCTTCAAAGGATTTGGTGGGTTGGACCTTGCAGAAAGTATACCTGGATTAGACGCTCCTTTTGAAGAGTTTAAAGCGTTTCAAACAGATGCTGTGGGAAATTTCTTTGACCCTATAGATCCTATTCAGGCAGTTCCTATTCAGGCTGCTCAGGTAGCTCCTGTTGCATCCCAGACATATACCGGCACCGCACCCTTTAATTTAGATGGTAGTGCGTTCAAGCCCGGTCTTGCTGGGACGACGGTCAACACGCCTACGGTTGCGCTTCCACGGGTTGCGTCTTCAACGATTTCTGGGGCCACCAATCTTCGTGACTTCGGAGTACCCCTAGAAGACCTAGCTAATGCAAAATTACCGAATGGAGGTGATTTGACATTTGCACAGAAACTAGCAGCATTTCCTTCCGATGCAGTGGACTTCGTCAAAACCGCTGCCCAAGAGCAACTGGACAACAATAAGCTCGGTATTCTTGGTGGAGGGGCACTTGCTTTCCTCAATTACCAAGAACAAGAGGAGGAAAATGAGCGGATAAAGAAGGCTAAAGAGAAGGAACAAGAAGCAAACAGCCTTTTTGCTCAAGCGTTTAGGGTCGGGTCACCTGGAATCAACCTTGGCCAAAACCCTGATTTCCGCCCACCACAGCGACCGATGCTCGTTAAAAAGGGTGGGGAAATTCCTAGCAAGGGGTTAGGAGATATTGTACCGGCGATGTTGGAACCTGGAGAGTTCGTTATGACTAGAAATGCTGTTGCGGGTGCGGGAAATGGCAGTCAGAAAAACGGTATAAAACGCATGTACTCTATGATGAAAGATTTTGAGAGGCGCGTGTAATGACCAGTTTTGCAACTCGGGCTGACTATGAAGCAGCAGCGGCAAAAAACTCAGAAGGAAAAGTCTACGGAGATAGGGGTTACGATCCTAGCAAAGATATCGATGGCGGTATGTTTGGCGATTTTGATAGGTCCAGGTTTCCACCACCCAGCTCGGGTATGTTCGACAGCATACTTAGAGAACCTAGAGAACCTAGAGAGCCTAGAGCTCCGTTATCTTTTGATAAGGATAATTTTCCGGATTTTTCCGACCTAGATGCTAACCAGCAGACTCAAGGTAGACAGATAGGCTACGCAAAAACCCTGGAAGATTATCTCTTCCCTAAAGATGAAGATGGAAATCCGCTACCCTATGAAGATCGCGCACCAGATTCCTACGTCCCCACTTTGGTTGATGCTCCGGGATTTTTAGAAGCTCTCGACTCTTCTAGGGAGGGATTGGGTGCTTATGATTCTTACTTCCAAGAGGGAAGGGATATCCTAAATCAAGGCAAAACCTATTTTGATGACGCAGCAACGATGATTGGCAATGCTCCTGCCCGTTCGGAAGAGGGGCTGACGTTAGCTAAAGAAGGCATTATGGGTGCGCGAGCAGCCGGGGATAGAGCAGAGCAATCTGCTACACGCGCCCAGAATCTAGCCGACTCGTACATCTCAGATGCTTTTGGCAAGGTTGGTGGCGATATCTCTCGCGGAACGAGCGCTGCGCAAGGAGCTATGACTAGAGAGGAACAACTCACGGCGGCGGCGGTGCAGAATGCACAGGCTACGCAAGAACAAATGAGAGCACTTTCTGGTCCTGGCGGTGGTGCAGCGTTTATGGACCCATATCAAGATGCTGTTATAAATGACAATTTGCGTCGATTGAATGAGCAGGGTAGGTTCGCGCAGAATCAAGCAAATGCAGAGGCAGTGCAATCGGGTGCGTTTGGTGGGTCCAGACAGGGCGTTCGGTCTGCGCAGCTAGCTCAAAGGTTGCAGGACACTAAGTCTGATTACTTGAACCAAGCGCAAAGCACAAACTTCTTGCAAGCTCAAAGAGCGGCACAGGCCGCTGCGCAATCGGCGCAGGGTGGCGGTGGCTTGGTCCAAACGGCGTTAGGAACAGGCTCTGGAAGAGCTATTGAAGGCGGCAATTTAGGTGTGAGCGAGGCAGGACAAGCGGGAAGCTTGAATCTCAATACTGGTCAGGCCGGTGCGAACACGGCCATTGCAGGAGGAAATCTAGCTTCTGGTGTTCAGAACACGGTGGCTGGTAATGAGCTTAGAGCGGGGCAGATTGGTAGTGGTGCCGCGCAGCAAGTAAGTAACACCCTATTGAATGCGGGCCAGGGTATAGGCGCTGTTGGCCAAGGCGTGACTGCCGTTGGCGGCGGCATAGCGGATATCGGTGTGGCTGGAACTAAAACGAGTATTGCTGAGGATCAGAATGCGGCCAAGCTGGGGCTTATTCCTTTGGATATTCTTGAAGCGCGGGCAAAAGCTCAACAGGGGAACTACGCTGCGGATAAGTACCAACCTGTTAGGGATCTGTCTACGATAACAGATATCTTGCAGGGGATTCCTAGCACCCAATCTGTAGGAGCGGTTCAGGCCACTACAGGAAATGTCAATCCTTTCGGGGCGGCGCTTGCTGGCGGGATCACAGGACTTCAAGCAGGACAAGTTTTAAATCGGTAGTATAAAGATTGTACGGGTGAAATGAAATGAACGCTTTATCTCGTCCCTTGTTTAGTGCTCCTCCTGAAATGGTGGAGGGCTCTGGTATCACCAGTATGGCCATGGGCGAAGAGCAGGGTATGCCTATGGGCGGTGAACAAGCTGCCCTTGATATAGGCGGTATGATTGCTGGACAGCTTGCCGCTGGCATTGACCAAACCGAGCGGAACATTGATGCTGTTGCAGAGGACGACACGGGCGGTTTGATGAACGCTTTGCGTGATAAGAACGCTAGTGTGGAAGACTACCGCGATGAGCTTGCCGACATCGTCGGGCCAAAAGATGCCGCCGCTACCCCGGAGAGCGTATTGGCTCTTGTGCAGCCCACCCTGGCCATGATGGAAATGGAGCAGGGCATTGGGGCCATGGGCGGCGCTATGGGCGACATGGGCGCTATGGGCGGCATGGGTGAGGATATGGCCCTTATGGGCGGCATGGGTGGCGGTATAGGCGATATGATGCCCCAGGGGCTTCCGCAGGGCCTCCCAATGCCTATGGGCGATGATATGGTAGCGGTTCAGGAAGAGGTTGTAGGTAGGATGCCCCCGGTTGAGGGCATGCAGAGGGGAGGGGTGGTTTCTATCCCTGCTGGAAAAAAGTCCTTACCGTTTGATCCAAACGACCCTTTAGTGCAGCATTTCGGTATCGGAGGAGCAGCCACTTTCGATGAAAGTGTTCAGGAAAGAATTGCGGCGCGCGAGAAGTATTTTGGCGAAGCCCCTCTTCTTGAAGGGAGAGATAAGCTCACAACTATTCTGGGCATGGCCGCACCATTTGTTGAAGGTCTTTTAACGCCTAAAGAACAGGGCGGAGGTATTGGGGGAGCAACCGCTGCTCTTTCCCGAGCGGCAGTAGCCGAGCTGAAGGACCAGGAAGCCCGTAAACGAGCGAACGATCAGCGACAATTCGCCCAACAACAGACCATTGCTCAAGGTGCGTTTGGGGCAGAAGAAGCGGCAAGGACAGCGGATAACCTTGCCAAAAGCAGAATTGCTGCGGAAATAGCGGGAAGAAAAAATCCAAAGATTACTTCCACACAATCTGAAAGAACTCTTGAAAGATTGTACGCCGAGGGAACAATAACGGCAGAACGAAGAGACGAACTTCTTCTTGACATTGCGGAAAAAGCAGCCCAGTCGCGACAAACAGACCAAGAAATAGCTACAGCAGGTACTGTGGCCGCTGAAATAGCGAAGGCGGATATAACAGATTTTCAAGATTATGGGAATGAAATTAAAACGGCCACTGAAGAAGCGGTATCGATTGCTCAAAAAGGCAGAAACTATTTGGAAGCCATGGAAGGCTTAGAAAGTGGTCCTTTCACAGGCACAGTAACCGCTTTTTCTAACAAGATTCGTCAATTATCAAGCATGGCCGGAATAGATTCTGATAAGTTCTTAGAGATGGCGGGTCTCGGGGAGGCTTTCGACGTCTCTAAAGCACACGCGGCTAAAGTAGCTTTAGGAGCTGAACTAGGTCGACAGTTCACCCTTTTGTTTGCTTCTAATGTAAAAGGAAACCTGAATCAGTCTGAGTTTAACGAAGTTCAGAGCATGGGTCCTGATGTTAGAAACACACCAGAAGGAAACGCAAGGATTGTTGAACTCTATGAGAGAGCCGAAAAAAGAGCCCTAGAAAGGCAGCAAATTTTCAGGGATATCTCCAGAGCAGCACCTAGCGGTCAGTCTCGCAAAGAAACGATGTTCCAGATTCAGGAAAAGATAGCTGAGTTTGATGAAGCCTATAAGGGTGACAAAGGAATAGAAAAGTCTAATAAGGATCCAAACAGGATTTTCCCCACCTATGACTTCGCAAGTCTGCCGCCTGTAAACGTAGGCGCGGCGTTGGGGACTAAAAAAATGAAACAGATATTTAGTGATTCAAAAGCAGCGGTTCATGACAGAAGTATTCTTATCGAGGCGCTTGGTTCCGGTGATAAGGAATTGACCGACAGAGCCGTTAGGTCTCTCATTGGTGGAAAGTATGCAAGACCAGGAAGTCTTCAAGAAAAGCAGCAGTTCACGTATTTCGCTCCAGTCATTGCTGCGGCGATGAGGCAGATGGGCATGTCTGAAGAACAGGCTAACGACGTTTTAGAAAGGTATTCTAAATGACTGCTTTGGAAGACGTAAGCCTACTTGACCAAATGAATGTTGACGCAAGTCGCAAAGCCGAAGAAATAAAAGCAAAGCAACCCGCTCCTATAATAGAACAAGACCTCATGGCCGAAATGCAAGAGAACAGTTTTTTAGCTGAGGGGGTAACCGTTCCGGGTTCCCAAGGGCTGGGCGCTGCGCTTGGAGGCTCTTTCCTCGGGGGCACTGTAGAATCAGAAAGGTACATCGGCCCGTTCGTTAAACGATTTATGGAAGATAACCCGGATGCGTTCACGGGTTCTGATGATAATTATTTTCAAGCAGTTGAATCAACTTTGGGCTTGTTTGAGACTCAGTCGGCCAGGGTTCGGAAAGCGATACTCCTTGGGGAGATAGATATCCCAGGGTTTAATCACAAACTATACGATCAGCTACAGTCTGAAGGGGATGTGCCAGCAAACGCCGAGCAAAAAAGAATAGACGCTATGGTGGCTGACGACTCTGCTTTGGGGCCTAGGTTTTCTGCGGGAGAATCTCCTTTGTCCGCTGGCGATCGATTCAATTTCGCTACGTTAGACACAGCACAGGAAAAAAGGAAGTTTTTCGAAAACCTTTATCCTGATGGAGAGTTCTACATCAAAGAAGTAGGACAATCTTTTGAAGACCCAAGCCAAAGGGCTACGATAGAGATGTTTTCTACAGAGGCCGGTGGACCTTTGTATCAGGTAGATAGGTTTGACTACCAGAATACTTTCTCTGGAAGAGGTCTGGTAAAACTTTTCACTGAAACAAAGAAAGCTTTTGAAGGGGATGTAGAAGCTAAAGCTCGAATAGCACCGATATATAGCGATATGGGCCTTGATATCGTAGATGTAGCAGGACAGCTGACTAACTTTCAAAACTTGTTGCCCGCTTTGGTCGATGTCATGCCATACAGCAAACAGAAGGCGGCTTTTCTCAGGGCTGCTTCCGGTATTATAAAAGGCGGCGCTGCTTTTGGGCTAGATAAACTTGGACAATGGCTAGATGATGCTACCTCTTTAGATGAGGTCCGTGGCGAAGGGGTTGCAACCACGGACAACATGGAATCAGCCATGGCTGGTGCCTTCACGGCTTTTGGCCGGTTAGCTGGAGGCGCTTTTGGGCTTCTGTCCGGCACTCCACAAGGAAAAGAAGCTTTCAAGGCGCTGTTTTTATCCGGAGCATCAAAAGATCAGGTGGATATCCTGAGAGCAGGAGCAAAGACAGGTGTTCCCATTACGGTTTCCAATTTAACGGAAAGCGGAATCATGAAGCGTCTGTTGGCTCAAAGCCAAGCTTTGAGTCCAGAACTCTATGGCCCAGTTAGAAAAGAGCAGTCTGAAAAGCTTCTTCAGTACCTAATGGATAAAGTGAGGCAAAACGGGACGATAGATGGCTCTGTGACTGCAAACCAAGTAGGAGAAATAGTGGAAGGAATGTCTTCCAAAATTCGAAAGGTATTGTTTCAGGATCCGTTAGACCCTACCGACGCCACAATAAATTCTCAGTTAAAAGCTGAGATGGCCGGTAGGTCTCTGAAGGACATCGAAAAATTCGACAGAACACTCCGAGACGATATTTACAATCACCTTCTTCGATCTTCTGAGATTAAAAACGCGACGTTTGATATAAACACAACCGATCTAAGAGGCGTAGCAAAATCTGTTCAAGAAGGGATTTTGGGAACTCAAGAAAAAAGGGTCACTATAGATACTGAAGCGGGAACGATTCTTGGTCCAGATGGACGTCCTTTAACCCCTGGAGGGACTGAAGAGGTTACTGAAAAGGTTGTGGAATCGATTGGCGGTGGACCATCTGCCCAGTTGGCAAAAATCGCTAAGGAGTTAGAAACGGCCCTTTTCGATGATCCTGTAGCTTCTAAAGTAGACTCTAAAACAGTGTTCAGCGTTTTGGAACAGGTGGATGCGTATAAGAAAAAGCTGGCGGAAATAGTGGATGTCACTTCTTCAGAAAACAGGTACGTCCAACAGCTACAAGAATCTTTAGACGGCGTTTGGGATCAAACTTTAAAGCAGATTGACGCACTAGGTGTTACCCCAGAAATAGCGGCACAGGCGGCTCAGGCTAAGTGGTTAAGTCAATACATGACTCAAACGTTGAGAACGGGCTATATAGGAAAAGCCTTGCAGGGCGGGAACACTAGACCGTTTGAAAACTTGATACAGCCTCTTTTAGACGGACAGAAAGTGTTGGGTCCGGACGATTTAGCTGCGTTAACGAATCTTGTAGAGGGGGCCCCAGCAAATATCCCTAAACGATATTTAGACAACATTTCTGGGGAAATTGTCGCGAAGATGACTCGGGCGGAACGGAAAAAGGTTGTTGACAGATTTAGAAGCCAGCTGAAAGAATCAACCACTCTTGCATTACAGGCAGAGCCAGGGAAACTTCCGCAGAAAATCTTACAAATAACCGGATTTGATGATTTATCTAGAACGAAAGATATCATAGATAATCCGAACTTGAAATGGTTCTTCCCTAGCATAGAAGAAAGAACAAGGATCGTTGCCCAAGCCCAGGTTTTAGAAAAATTTGAAGCGGGGCTCCAACCTTTCGTTGATGCGACAAAGGAAGCTTCACCAGGGGTTGGAGCGTTTTTCGGTGAGGCCGTGGAAGAAGCGGCAGAATCTGGGGGCATTATGGGCGCTATTTTGTCCAAATTGTCCTCCAAGAGTTCTCCTGCGTCGCCGGGACAAACATCTGCACAAGATATCAAAACTGTTTTCAATCAGTTGACCGGAGATTCTCGTGCTGCGGTGAAAAAACAGCTCCAGAACCATTTCTTAGGGAATTTATTAAACGAAATCTCAAAAGAATCGGTGTCAAGTGGAGCTACTCTTGGAGTGGCTTACAACAAGGTGAGCAAAGCCATCGCTGATTTGAGGGGAAAAAATTCCCCTACGAGTGCTCTTTATGATTGGGTCATGGAAGATGTCCCAGAATTAGGAGACGTTGTTTCCACTCTCAGCAGACTTAGCTCCGTGTTTAAAGATGCTGAGGATATGGGTGCGAGTATTGCCGCTGCGGCAGAGGCCTCAAACGTTGGTGATCTCGCAATGACAGGCCAAGTTCCAGAGTTGTTGAGAATACTTATGAGACAAAAGGTTATGGCTGAGGTGTTTACATCTCCTGTGACTTTGGCTCAGTTAAACAACATTCTTAGACAAGATAAGTTGGGTCAAAGAGTTAAAAGAGCCGTTGGTCGTTTGATTACGAAAACGGCGACTAGAGCTGCTCCGAGAAACAGTTATGAGCTTGATTCGTTAGGAGATGGTGTTAGACCTGTTGTTGTAAGACCAATGTCAGGAAAATCGATGGGCACAAGTTTCCGAGACTTGTCTGAAAAGAGAACGGAGTCTTCCCCTTTAGGGTCTCGGTTGGACGAGTTGCTTCCAGGGGGCGACATGGAGCTGTTTGAAACGATTCCTTCCTCTTCTTCAGCTACCCCTCGCCGAGCCTCTCCTCCGCCAAAAGCCACTTCTTCCCTTGGGTTGCTGCCTAACTCTCCTCCTGCCGCCCAAGGGGGAATCGCTACCCTTGCAGGTCGAGTTAAAACCGACAATACTCTTGCAGGATTAGACAAAATGGGATTGCCTCTGTTTACATAGCACTGGATGATTAAATGGATTACACGAGGTTAATCGCTCAGCTGCGTAAGCATGAGGGTGTGGAGCACAAACCGTACACTGATACAGTAGGCAAGCTTACTATCGGTGTAGGGCGAAATCTTGATGATCGTGGTTTGTCTGACCACGAGATAGATTTCCTATTGCAAAATGACATACAGTTGGTAGAAGAAGAGCTGGATCAGTGGTGGTCACATTGGCGGTCGCTTAATCAAACAAGGCAGTTGGTGGTAGCGGACATGATGTTCAACATGGGTCGTCCAAGGTTGTCTCAGTTTAAAATGTTTTTGGCCGCATTACAAGCTGGTGACTATGAAATGGCCTCTACAGAAATGCTGGATTCTAAGTGGGCAAGTCAAGTTAAAGGTAGAGCTACTACCTTGGCTGACATGATGTCTACAGGCGATGGATGACTTTTTAAGCATAATAGAGGCCACTTGGCCTATCTTTGCTGCGCTAGGCGGCATCGTCTACGCATTGATCAAGTTGCATGTAGACCAGGAAAACATCAAAGAAAAAATCAAGGTCCTATTCGAGCTTTGGAACAGCAAACTAGACAAAGATAAATGATGAACACAATTCCTTCAGAAGAGCTAGACCAAATATTTTGCTTGCGGTGTTATAAGCTCTGCAAACCTGGACGAGTTCCAGAAACGCACTATGTGCATGGACATTTGGCTTGTGCAGAGTGCGGCAAGGTGCTGGAAGACTGCTGCCAAGGGGAGTGCTTTTCCTGATTACTCGAACTTTGCTATATAGATGAGATAGCGGAGGGTGGGTCCGAAGGAAAAATAAAAAAATCAAAATCGCCGCGCGGCCCAGAGAAAGTCCTAAGTTACTGAACCTGTTGTATACCCAGATATCTGATATTGTGATATCCTAGACAAATAATTTATTAACACCTCCTTATATCTCCGCTATCTCATCTATATAGCAAAGTTTGTCTTTTTGATAAAACAGCGGTTAGTGGGGTTGCTCTGCGGTGCTACCGTAAGGGCTACAAGCAAGTTAGGAATTTTCATGTTCTTCACCAAAGAAGACATCATCTTTTTATCTGTCCTTACATTGGTGTCTTTCTCTCTAGGGCTAGGAATAGGGATGCTATGGCAGTGACATATCAGTTTAAAACGCAACCGTATGAGCACCAGTCAGATGCTTTGAGCAAGGGCGCAGAGGCGCCGTTTTTCGCTTACTTCATGGACATGGGCACGGGAAAAAGCAAGGTACTACTAGACAATGTGGGCCTTTTGTTTGAAGAAGGAAAAATTACGGGTGCTTGTATAATAGCCCCCAAAAGCGTGTATTTGAATTGGGCCGCAAACGAGGTGCCCTTTCACCTTCCTGACCGGTTTAGTTTAGACATGCTGTGCTGGGCACCTTCCAATTCTAAGCGCAACCAAGAGCAAAGAAAACAATTCCTGCAAAAGGAAGAGGGCAAGCTCAAACTCCTGTTCATGAACGTTGAGTCGTTGAGCAGCAAAAAAGGAACAGTGTTTTTAGAGTCCGTTCTCCGCACCCATTCCCCTAACCTGCTGGCTATTGATGAAAGCACCACAATAAAAAGCAGAACGGCAGCGCGGACCAAGACCCTGCTTCGGTTAGCGCAGTACGCGGACTATCGCAGGATACTTACGGGTTCTCCTGTTACGCAGTCCCCGTTAGATCTGTTCACGCAATGCGAGTTCCTGCAAAAGAAAAGTTTAAACCAGAACTCCTACTGGGGGTTCCTTAACCGCTATGCAAAAATACAACGAAAAACCATGGGCGCTCATAGCTTCCAGCAAGTGGTGGGATACCAAAACCTAGAAGAGCTGAACCAGCTTATCCAGCCGTTCAGTTTCCGAGTGCGCAAAGAGGACTGCCTAGACCTCCCAGATAAGATTTACCAAAAAAGAGAGGTTGAGCTGCACCCCGAGCAAAAAGCAGCCTATGAAAGCATGAAACGTGCTGCTATGGCCTTTTTAGAGCAGGGTGAGGTTACGGCAAGCACTGTGCTGACCCAACTTATGCGCTTACAGCAAATATGCTCTGGACACGTTAAAAACGACCAAGGGGAAATCGTGGTCTTTCCGTCGCCCAAAGTAACTGAGCTCATGAAAACGTTGGATGAAATAGAGGGCAAGTGCATCATTTGGTGCAATTTCACACATGACCTATTGCGCTTGGCCGGAGAGATAGAAAAGGTTTACGGAAAAGAAACGTATCGCCTTTTTTACGGCGCGGTAAAAGCTGAAGACAGGCAACAAATTGTTAAAGAGTTTCAAGATCCAAAAAACCCTTTTAGGTTTTTCCTGGGGCAACCCCGCTCTGGTGGCTATGGCCTTACTTTAACTCAGGCGCAAACGGTGATTTACTTTTCCAATGGGTTTGACCTTGAAATACGCTTGCAGTCAGAGGATAGAGCACACCGCATAGGTCAAACCAATAAGGTCACTTACATAGACTTCGTGGCCAAGGGAACAGTTGACGAAAAAATCCTTTACGCTTTACGCAACAAGATTAACCTTGCCTCCCAAGTTATGGATGAAGGCTATAAAAAATGGTTAGTCTAAAGATAAAACTTTTGTTGCGCCGGTGTTCTTAGGCCCTACAATAAACCATAGGCAGTAACGCTCGTAGAAAGGGGCTAAATCATGTGTCTAACTATACTCTCCATTTTAGTTGCATTGCCGGTATTGGCAAACATTCTTGCCGTAATTCTATCGTCATGACCGTGTACATCGTTCAAGAAATGCGGGGCCGTGACATAAGTGGTGCCTTTGAATACGGTGATGTGAAAACCGTTGTTCCAGTAAGTGAACAGGTTACTTCCAAAACCTGCATTGGTCCCATTTGTAGAATAATTGAAGGGCAGTTGGGCGAGTTCAAGCCCATGGCAGACTACCTTTTGTTGTCTGGAGACCCGGTGATTATAGGAATTGCTTGCGCCTTTGTAAGCGATGTGACCAGCGGGTTCTTTAGAGTGTTGAAATGGGACAGGTTGGAAGAACGCTATTACCCAATCCTTATAAACTTATGGGGGACGAAACATGAGTAATGAACAGATTGAAGTCTCTTCTGTCTTAGAAGAAATGGATAATTTTTTCAACCTTGGAGATGAAACCAAACTTGGAACAGTGACAGCTCTTGCTCGTTCACAGCTGAAGCTGCATGAAAAAGTGTTGGCTTCTGAAGCAGAAACAAAAAAACTTAAAGAAGAACTGCGCTCTGTGCAGGAGGACCTTCTCCCTGCTGCTATGACAGAGCTTGGTTTGAACAGTGTAGAGCTAAACGATGGCAGCAAGGTGTCTGTGAAACCTTTTTATGGTGCTTCCATAAACAAGGAAAACTTAGACCAAGCTTTTGATTGGCTTAACAGCGAAGGGTTTGGCGACCTTATTAAAAACGTCGTAACGGCAAGTTTCAGCCGTGGAGAAGAAAACAATGCTCAGCTTTTGGCTGATGAACTGGAAGGTTCCGGGCACCGGATAAATACTAAAAAGTGGGTGGAACCTATGACGCTTAAAGCTTTTGTAAGGGAACAGGTAGAAAAGGGCAGTGACTTGCCGCAAGACCTGTTCAATGTGTTTATCGGTGAAAAAGCTAGCATCACAAGAAAGGGATGATAATGGCTATAGCAAAAAAGAGTGAAGGCGAGGTCATTGCGTTTGACCGAAACTCGGTACTTGAGGAGTTTGCTGGGGAGGGCTTGGAAGAGGTAACGGCAGAAGATCTAGCCATTCCCTTTCTGCGAGTTCTAGCGCAACTCAGCCCGCAAGTGAACAAACGGGATGGCGCTTATGTAGATGGCGCTGAAGCGGGTATGATTTACAACACCGTGGCCAATGAAGCTTACGACGGTGAAAAGGGCATTTTGGTTGTTCCTTGCCACTACAATAGGAAGTTCATTGAGTGGCAACCGCGTTCTTCTGGCGGGGGCTTTGTTAGCAGTCATCCTATAGACAGCAACCTGCTTAAAGAAACCACTAAAAGCGACCGTGGTGAGGATGTGCTTCCCAATGGAAACGTACTCACCAACACGGCTCAGTTTTTCGTAGTGTTCGTAGAAGGTGAGCAGTTGCATAAGTGCTGCATAACTATGAGCAGTACTCAGCTTAAAAAGGCTAGACGCTGGGTGGCCCTTCAAGCGGGTTTTAAGGGCAAAAAGAGAGATGGTTCTTCCTTTACGCAGCCGAGTTTCAGCCAAATGTACCGGTTGAAAACTGCTGCAGAGTCTAATGACAAAGGCGATTGGTTTGGCTGGGATATTAGCCATGAACGTGCACTAGATCTTTCTGCCGAAGGCGGTGAACTTTCCCTACTGCATGAGTGCCGTGACTTCAAAATTGCTGTTGCAGATGGCAGGGTAGAAACCAAGGACAGTACTGAAAGTTCTAGTGCTGAAAGTCCTGAGGAAGACGAAGTTCCGTTCTAATGAGCACATTGGCAGAGCAGTTCTTAGAGCTGTTCTGGGGGAGCGAAATAGCTCACGGCACTTTCATCGTCACCAAATCTGCGAGCCTAGGCAAGCAGAAGGGAGATGCAAGTGTCGTGAGGCAACCCGCTACTCTAGAACTATGGCATAAGCATTTAGAGGGCGGAACGGGCCTAGGGGTTATCCCCATTTGCACAGACAATTCCTGTCGTTGGGGTGCAATAGATATTGACGATTACACAACGGTCCATAAAACGTTAATTCAAAAGCTGCGCAAACACTCCGTCCCTGTAATGTTGGGAAGAACTAAATCAGGGGGTGCCCATGTCTGGCTGTTTTGCCAGGAGGGCGTTCCTGCTGCTGATATGCGGCGAAAACTTACCGAGCTAGCTGCGGTCTTGGGGTATGCCCGAAGTGAGATTTTCCCTAAACAAGAGGAAATCTTGATGGACCGAGGAGATACAGGCAATTTCCTCAACATGCCCTATCAGGCAAATACTCGCACGGTGCGCTATGCCTTTGATAAAAAGGGTGAGTCGTTAACGGCAGAAGAGTTCTTAGAAGAGTCCTTTGAAAAGAGGCTTTCTACGGATGAATTCTATGCCTTAGATATCCCTAAACTATTTGCGGGTTCAAAAAAGGTAGAAATCCTCGAACAAGGTCCCCCCTGTCTCCAGCACTTATGTGCCCAAGGGTTTTCAGAGGGCAGTAGGAATAATGCTCTTTTTAACCTTGGTGTATATGCCAGAATGTTTGATACGGAGAACTGGGAAACCCTGGTTCAAAAATACAATGTGGAACACTTGGTGCCCCCACTCGGCCATAACGAGGTGGGCACTATTATCAAACAGCTTCAGAAAAAAGATTACTTCTACCGTTGTGACGACCAGCCTATAAATGCCCACTGTGATAAGGTTCTGTGCAGGGAAAGAAAGTTTGGAGTAGGGCCTACGGGCATAAGCTCTGACTTGTCTAGCCTAACCAAAATAGATGGAGACCCTGCTATATGGCTGTTGAATGTGGATGGGCAGCGGTTAGAGCTCACTACGACGGGGCTGACTATACAGTCTCAGTTTCAGAAAGAGTGTGTATCACAAATCAATAAGTTCCCCGTTACGGTAAACCAACGAGCTTGGCAAACTAAAATTCAAATCTTGTTAGACAGCGTAACCATTGTGGAAGTGCCCCCTGACGCCACCCTAGAGGGCGAGTTCGAAGACCTGTTGTTTTCCTTCTGCTGTGAAAGAGCGCGGGGATCTGAAAAAGAGGACTTGTTACAGGGGATTTCTGTTTGGATAGATAACCGTGTGAGCTTTCAGGTGAAGGATGTGCGCAAGCACCTTCAGGCCAATGATTTTGCCCACTACTCCTCCAACAAAATAACGTTGAGGTTGCAGGATATGTCCGCAGAAAAAACCTTTTGGAGGGTAAAGGGGAAAGGGCTTCATGTTTGGTCATTACCACAGCAAATGTTCGAGAACGAAGAGCTTCCCCTTGAGCTGCCGCCGTTGGCAGCGGAGCAAGATATACTATGATTCAAATATTTCTCGGACCCCCCGGAACGGGAAAAACAGAAACCAGTATTCGCATCGTAGAAAAGTATCTGGAAAAAGGCGTCCCTCCAGACCGCATAGCCTATTTGGCCTTTACTAGACGAGCGAGCTTAGAAGCAAAGCACAGAGCGATGGAGCGGTTTAACCTGAGTTCTTCAGAGCTTCCTTATTTCAGAACGCTGCACAGCTTGGCGTATTTGCAGATTGGCATTTTGCGTAACCAGATAATGAACCGTAAAAACTTTGAAGAAGTGTCTCAATGGTTAAAGATCGGTACCTTCTTTGGAAATGAGCAAGAGTCGGGGCCGTTTAAAGATTTTGGTTACGGAGACAAGTACCTAGAGCTTATCAACATAGCTCGAATCACACAGATCCCTCTAAAACAAATCTATAAGGAAAGCCCTTCTAGGCACCTAGTGACTTGGCAAAACCTAGAGTATGTGGCGCGGGGATTGTCCCACTACAAAAAAGTCCATTCGTTGTTTGACTATACGGACATGTTGGAGCAGTTTGTTTTAGGAGGGTTCTCCCCCAAGCTTGAGGTGGTCATAATAGATGAGGCCCAAGACCTTTCCTCTTTGCAATGGCAGATGGTCCATCAGATTGCGAAAAAAGCAGACCATGTGTACATCGCGGGAGACGACGACCAAGCAATTTACCGATGGGCTGGCGCAGATATAGATCACTTTATTAATTTAGACGGTCAGGTGCACACGTTAAGTCAGTCGTTTAGGATACCTAAATCCCACCATCAACTAAGCCAGCGGTTGATTAAAAGCGTTTTCAACCGGAGAGACAAACAGTTCCTTCCCAGAGAAGAGGAAGGGGCTGTTAGTTGGTATCGACACAGTGAACAGGTGAATTTGTCTGACGGGGAATGGCTGCTCCTTGCTAGAACGGTGCGAGGAGCCAACCAGCTTGAGGAAGAGGTACGAAGCCGAGGGTATCTTTATGACTATGAGGGAAGTTCCAGCGCGGACAGTAAGGTTATCCAAGCCATAACCATCTGGGAAAAAATGCGCGACGGCAACAAGTTTCCCGTCGCTGATATACGCAAAGTGTACAAGCTCATGAGAGCGCACGATCAGGTGGCTTATGGGTTCAAGGGTTTGCAAGGCATAGAAGAAGATGGGCTGTATGGCATTGAAGATCTTCAGGAGAGTTTCGGCTTACTGGTGGACTCGCCCTGGGAAACGGCTCTCGGTCTAGTTAGTGAGCGTGACTCAAGGTACATAGGTGCCTGTTTGAAAAAAGGGGAAAAGCTAACCGGAAAACCGCGTGTTAGAATTTCCACCATTCATAGAGCCAAGGGTGCCCAAGCAGAAAATGTCTGCCTAATGACTGATGTAAGCAAACGATCTAACTCGCGTTGGACCTCTTCAGAACAAGATGACGAAGCCCGCGTTTTCTATGTAGGACTGACTCGAGCAAAGCAAACTCTGCATTTGGTGCATCCCATGCACGGGTCGGGTTACGACCTCCCGGCCTAATTTATCAGAAGAGCAAACCCTGCTACCACCCGTTGTTCGTAGGCGGTACCTTTAATTATAACCAACTTAAAGGAGAAACCCGTGGCTGTAGAAATAACTTATGCAACTAAGGGGCTTTTGCGTGACATAAACCGGCAAGCCATACAAGGAGGCTACAACCGGGCTTGGGACGCTGGCTTTTTAGAAACCCTTCCAGAAGCCCATTACCCTGTTTATAAAAGCATGGTGCACAATGACCACCTTGTACGCGCCGTGTTCATGCTTGACCAATCAGGCACAGAAGCACCGTTAGATATGTCTTACGAAGAGTTTAACAACTTACCCCGTTCAATGTTTGAAGACGAGGAGGAAGAATAATGGCACACCTAGTAGAAACAATGGCCTACGCTGGGGAAGTTCCTTGGCACGGCTTAGGTCGGCACGTTGAAGCGGACATGTCCCCAGAAGAAATGCTGGAGGCTGCGGAGTTAAATTGGACTGTTTCCAAACGGCCATTGTATACAATTAACAAG
>Ga0308009_10000268_pt1 | contig 42249 bp, 44 predicted proteins | sample Neamet127_FD_203134 | JGI IMG/M metagenome (GOLD analysis project Ga0308009, IMG submission 203134) | Marine microbial communities from water near the shore, Antarctic Ocean - #127 | ecosystem: Environmental > Aquatic > Marine > Unclassified | place: Southern Ocean | collected 2014-07-24 | reverse complement strand
AACCCCTAAATTCTAGCCGCAAAAAGATGCAGCACCGTTTTCGGCAGACGCCTTGTCAACCGTTTGCAAACGGCCGCCGTTACGGTGAGGCCTCCGGGAATTCCGGGGTCTATTCCAGACAACACATTACAGAGGAACTCACATGAAAAAAGTCATCGCCGCCCTGATCACAGGTCTGTTCGCCGCTGGTGCTTTTGCACAAGCTACCGCACCCGCCACACCCGCAACCCCTGCGGTGACTGCAACCCCGGCCATGCCCGCTGTCAAAGCCGAAGCGAAAGCTGAAGTCAAGGCCGATGCCAAGGCTGACAAGGCTGCTGCTGCCAAGGCAGCCAAAGCGGAAAAAGCCGCAAAAGCCAAGGCCATGAAAGAAGAAACAGCGGCCAAGGCCAAAGCCGCCAAGGAAGAAAAAGCAGCTAAAGCCAAAGCCGCCAAGGAAGCCAGGGCCGCCAAAGCCGCTGCTGCCAAGGAAGCGAAAGCTGCCAAAAAAGTAGCCGCCCAGACCGCAGCCAAGGTTGAAGTCAAAGCCGAAGCCAAGAAGTAATTCTTCCGCCGAGACCGAAATGCCCGCATTGCGGGCATTTTTCATGGCGCTCGTTTATGCTGACCGTCAGACCCACACCTGGTGACTTCATGCTGCCTCACACCTTCTCCCCGCCAGGCCGCCTTCGCGGCATGGCCTGCGCCGCTTTCCTGGCCGCATGCGCGCTCACCGCAGCAGCCCAAGATACACCGCAACTCAAGCTGCAGCGCATCCAGCTCTCGGCCGGCATGCACCAGATCGATGCACAAGTCGCGCAAACGCCGGAGCAGCGACAAATCGGCCTGATGTTTCGCAAGGACATGCCGCAAACCGAAGGCATGCTGTTTGTGTTTGAAGAACCCACCAAGCAGTGCTTCTGGATGAAAAACACCTTGCTGCCGCTGACGGCGGCCTTTGTGGCGGATGACGGCACGATTGTGAATTTGGCCGACATGAAACCGCAAACCACCGACTCGCATTGTTCGGACAAACCGGTGCGTTATGTGCTGGAGATGAATGTGGGCTGGTTCGCCAAAAAAGGCATCAAGACCGGCAGCAAACTCTCAGGCCCGCCGTTCGCAAAAAACCGCTGAACGCCAACCGGCGCCGGTTCGGCGACCATGAAAAAGCCGGCGCGAAGCCGGCTTTTTTGTGCCCGCAAAAAGGCTTATGCGAAGTTGGCTTCGGCGAACGACCAGTTCACCAGATTGGACAGGAAAGTCTCGACAAACTTGGGTCGCATGTTGCGGTAGTCGATGTAGTAGGCATGTTCCCACACATCCACCGTCATCAGCGCTTTGTCGGCAGTGGTCAGCGGTGTGCCGGCTGGGCCGGTGTTGACGATGTCCACACTGCCGTCGGCTTTTTTCACCAGCCAGGTCCAGCCGGAGCCGAAATTGCCGACAGCAGACTTGACAAAGGCTTCCTTGAAGGCGGCATAGGAGCCGAACTTGGCGTTGATGGCTGCAGCCAGCGCGCCAGAAGGCTCACCACCGCCGGCAGGTTTCATGCAGCTCCAGAAGAAGGTGTGGTTCCAGATCTGGGCCGCATTGTTGTACACGCCGCCGCTGGACTTTTTGACGATCTCTTCGAGCGTCATGGCTTCAAACTCAGTGCCTTTTTGCAGGTTGTTGAGGTTCACCACATAGGCGTTGTGGTGCTTGCCATGGTGGTACTCAAAAGCTTCCTGGCTGTAATGCGGCGCCAGGGCGTCGATAGCGTAAGGCAGCGGGGGCAGTTTGTGTTCCATTGTTTTTCCTTGTGGGGTGGGTGTGATGATGTTGTGATGATAAGGGTGGCTGTCCAGACCATTGTAAAAAACTAAATCAGCCTCGGTGCTGAAACGGTCAAATCGACCTCGCCGTCGGCAAGGGTAGCGCGCAGCGCCTGACCAGGCGCGGTGTCGGCCGCACGGGTGATGGCGCTGCCCTGCAGGTCGGCCAACCATGCGTAGCCGCGCTGCAGCACCAGCTTGGGGTCCAGCGGCGCCAGCCGCAGTTGTGCGCGCTCAAGCCGGCGCTGCTGCTTCAGCAGCGCTTGTCTCAGCGCCTGCGGGAAAGCCAAACTTAACGCCTGTAAGGTATTTTTTTCGCGCTGGATGCCGGTCTGCAGCGCATGGCGCAGGCCCTGCGCGTGGCTGGCCAGACGTGCATGCTGGCGTGTGACCAGGTGCGAGGGTCGGCTGACGCGGGTCGCTGCCCAGTCCAGGCGCTGGTTGCTGGATTGCAGTTGCCGCTCGACACCGTCGTGCAAACGATCCTGCAGGTCATCAAGCTCGCCCAGCCCCACCTTTTGCGGCTGCGCACACAGCTCGGCAGCGGCCGTCGGCGTGGGCGCACGCAGGTCGGCGCAAAAATCGGCAATCGTGAAGTCGGTTTCATGGCCGACGCCGCAAACCAGCGGCATCGGTGCGACCACGATCAGGCGCGCCAGTTGCTCGTCGTTGAAGGCCCAGAGGTCTTCCATCGCGCCGCCGCCGCGCACCAGCAGCAACACATCGACCTCGGCGCGTTCGTAGGCCTTGCGCAAGGCCTGCCGCAACTCCTCGGGCGCCTGCGCGCCCTGCACACTGGCCGGGTAGATCACGACCGGAATATGCGGCGCGCGGCGTTGCAGCGCCGTCACCACGTCGTGCAGCGCGGCGGCACCCAGCGAGGTCACGATCCCGATGGCTTTGGGCAGCAGCGGCAGGTTCCGCTTGCGACCGGCATCGAACAGGCCCTCGACTTCAAGCTTGTTCTTGAGCTGGAGAAAACGCTCGAACAGATTGCCTTCGCCGGCTTGCTGCATGGATTCGACCACCAGTTGCAGCTCGCCGCGCGGCTCATAGACACCGAGCCGGCCGCGCACCTCGACCAACTGCCCGTCGCGCGGCGCGAAGTCCAGCAGGCCAGCGGCGCGGCGAAACATGGCGCAGCGAATCTGGCCTTGCTCGTCCTTCAACGAAAAATAGCAATGGCCACTGGCCGCACGCGAAAACCCGCTGATCTCGCCCTGCACCGCGACCGGGTTGAAACGCGCTTCGAGACTGTCGGCGATGGCGCGCAGCAAGGAACCGACGGGCCAGATGCGCACGCCCTCATGGCCACCGGGCGCTGGCCGTTCCGGTTCGAAGAAAAACTCAGACACGGCCAAACCCCCTGATTCCATGCGGGTAATACTCCACAGAGGCCCACTGGCAGCAGGCAAAACCCGTGGTTTGCTGGGGAGATTCAGATGACTTGGTGCAAGTCATTGATTTTAAATAAGTTTATTGTGCTCAATTTTTCATCGTTCTGTCACATGCACCAATTGGCGCGGCCTTGCGGCCCATTGCGGACCACTTGCTCACAAAGTTATGCACAGCTTCTGTGGGTTATGTCCTACGAGCCGACGACGGCGCCCCAGCGAACAGAAGCAAAACACGGGGTCGGGTTCGCCCATCGAGGTGGGCCATAATCCACAGCAATTATCAGCTTGGAGATTTGCCTTTGTTTTCGATCATACAAGCCGCAGGCTGGCCGATTTGGCCCCTTATCGCCTGCTCGATTTTGGCGCTGGCGCTGGTTATCGAGCGTTTTACCAGCCTGAAAACCGCCAGGATCGCACCGCCCAAATTACTGGACGAAGCCATCACCGTGTCACGCGGCGGCGTGCCTGCCACCGACGTGGTGGCGCACCTGGAACAAAACTCCCTGCTCGGCGAGGTGCTCGCCAGTGGTTTCCGTGCGCTCAACATCAACCCGCGCATCAGCGAAGATGATTTGCGTTCGACCCTGGAAAGTGCAGGCCGGCGTGCCGCTCACACGCTGGAGCGTTACCTGGCGGCACTCGCCACCATTGCCTCGGCGGCGCCACTGCTGGGCCTGTTGGGCACGGTGATCGGCATGATCGAGATTTTCGGCTCGCAGGCCGGTAGCGGCGGCGTTGCCAGCGCCAGCGGCGGCAACCCGGCGCAACTCGCGCAGGGTATTTCAATCGCGCTGTACAACACGGCCTTTGGACTGATCGTGGCGATTCCGGCATTGATTTTCTGGCGCTATTTCCGGGCCCGCGTCGATGGCTACCTGCTGACCATGGAAATTGCTTCTGAGCGGTTTGTACGGCATCTGAACACGCTGCGCAAATCATGAAATCCGCCCCCACGCTCGTGAGGAGCGCCCAATGAACTTCCGCAGAAGCTCCCGCGATGAACCGGAGATCAACCTGATCCCCTTCATCGACGTGCTGCTGGTGGTGCTGATCTTCCTGATGCTGTCAACCACCTACAGCAAATTCACCGAGCTGCAGATCAAGCTGCCGGTGGCCGACGCTGAGCAGCAGCGCGACTACCCCAAGGAAGTGATCGTCGCCGTGAGCAGCGACGGCCGCTACATGGTCAGCAAGATGCCGGTAGACGGCCGCAGCATCGAGGCGCTGAGCGCCGCCCTGACTGCGGCGGCGAAGGCCGGCAAGGACAGCGTCATCATCATCAGCGCCGATGCCAGCGCCAGCCACCAGTCGGTGATCACGGTGATGGAGGCAGCCCGACGCAGCGGCCTGACCCAGATCACCTTTGCCACCCAGAGCGCGGCCCAGGCCGGCGCCAAATAAGCGTGAAAGCGCTGCTGCAGCGGGCCTGGCTGCGGCGCGGCCTGCTGGCCTGCCTGCTCTGGCCGGTGGCGCTGTTGTTCGGTGTGCTGGTGCGCCTGCGTCAGGCCCTGTACCGGACCCATCTTCTGCGCTCCGAAAAAATGCCTGTACCGGTGGTGGTGGTCGGCAATGTGGTGGCCGGCGGCGCCGGCAAGACGCCCACAGTGATTGCGCTGATTCAGCATTTGCAGGCGGCTGGCATCCGTGCCGGTGTGGTCTCGCGCGGATACGGGCGCTGCGGCGATGGCTGTCTGGAGGTGTTGCCGACCACCCCGCCCGATCAATCCGGCGATGAACCCGCGCTGATTCATCGCGCCACGCAAGCACCGGTGTTCGTGGCTGCGCGCCGCATTGATGCCGCGCGCGCCCTGCTCGCCGCCCATCCATCCACGCAGGTGATTCTCTGCGACGACGGCCTGCAACATTACGCGCTGCAGCGCGATATCGAGATTGCCGTCTTTGACGAACGCGGCGCGGGCAACGGCTGGCTCTTGCCGGCCGGGCCCTTGCGCGAGCCCTGGCCGGAACGCTTGCATCGCGGCGCAGGCCTGGATGGCTGCGGCATCGACCTGGTGCTGCACACCGGGTCCCTGCCCGCCTTCGACGGTTTCAGCTCGACCCGGCGCCTGGCCGAGCACGCCCTTCGCGCCGACGGCAGCCGTGTGGCCCTTGGCAGCCTGGCTGGCACCACGCTGATTGCGCTGGCCGGCATCGCCAAACCCCAGGCGTTTTTTGACATGCTGAAAGCCCGCGGCGTGAGCCTGGCGGAGACGCGGCCGCTCCCCGATCACTATGATTTTGATAGCTACCCACGCCCGTCCGACAAGGGTTACACCCTAATTTGTACCGAAAAAGACGCGGTCAAGCTGTTTCCCCGGCAAAGCAATGCCCTCGCGGTGCCGCTGCTGTTTGAACCCGAGCCGGCCTTTTTTGCCGCCTTCGACGCGCTGCTGGCAAGCCGGCTTTCTCTATTACCATCGTCCCATGGACACCAAACTGCTTGAACTGCTGGTCTGCCCTGTGACCAAGGGCCCGCTGGATTACGACCGAGAAAAACAGGAGTTGGTCTCGCGCAGTGCGCGCCTGGCCTACCCGATACGCGACGGCCTGCCGGTAATGCTGGAAAACGAAGCCCGCGTTCTCACTGACGAAGAACTCGGCCTCTGATCTCTGCGGCATGAGCTTCACCGTCCTCATTCCCGCCCGCCTCGCCTCCACCCGCCTGCCCGACAAGCCGCTGGCCGACATCGCCGGCATTCCGATGGTTGTGCGTGTGGCGCAACGCGCTTTGCTCAGCGGCGCCGCGCGTGTTGTGGTGGCCACCGACAGCCCGCGCATCGCCGAAACCTGCGCGGCCTTCCAGATCACGACGGTGATGACCCGTGCGGATCACCCGAGTGGCAGCGACCGCCTCGCCGAAGCCTGCAACCTGCTGCAACTCGGCGACGACGAAGTGGTGATCAATGTGCAGGGTGACGAGCCGCTGATTGATCCGGCACTGATTAATGCGGTGGCTTCCCTGCTGGCGGATCGGCTCGACTGCGCCATGGGCACAGCCGCACACGCGATCAACACGCTGGCGGACCTGCACAACCCCAACGTGGTCAAAGTGGTGCTTGATGCGCGCAACACCGCGCTGTACTTCAGCCGCTCGCCGATTCCCGCTGCCCGCGACGCCGGCGGTCAGGCCTGGTGGGGCACCGGCAGCAACCTGCCACCGCCGCTTCGGCATGTCGGCATCTACGCCTACCGCACCGGATTTTTGCGTCAATTTCCCAACATGCCGCAGGCACCCCTGGAGCAACTGGAGGCGCTGGAACAGTTGCGCGCACTCTGGCACGGCCACCGCATTGCCGTGCACATCACCACCGATGCGCCGGGACCCGGCGTGGACACGCCCGAAGATCTGGAACGCGTGCGCCAACTGTTTGTGTAAGCCTGTCGCAGGGCACGCATGCTATCCTTGAGAACAAGAAAAAAGTGAGGCAAGTGCCCTGCAACAAGCCTGCGCTCAGCACTGAATTCATAAAAATCCGAGGACATCCATGAGACTGATTTTGTTGGGCGCGCCTGGCGCGGGCAAGGGCACACAGGCCACCTTCATCTGCCAGAAATACGGAATCCCCCAGATTTCCACCGGCGACATGTTGCGCGCCGCCGTCAAGGCCGGCACACCGCTGGGCATCGAAGCCAAGAAAATCATGGATTCAGGTGGCCTGGTCAGCGACGACCTGATCATCAACCTGGTCAAGGACCGCATTGCCCAGCCCGATTGCGCCAAGGGCTTTCTGTTCGACGGATTTCCGCGCACGCTGCCGCAGGCCGACGCGATGAAGGCCGCCGGCGTCAAGCTTGATTACGTGCTGGAGATCGACGTGCCTTTCGAGGCCATCATCGAACGCATGAGCGGTCGTCGCTCGCACCCGGCTTCGGGCCGTACCTACCACGTCAAGTTCAATCCGCCCAAGGTCGAAGGCAAAGACGACGTGAGCGGCGAGCCGCTGATCCAGCGTGAGGACGACAAGGAAGAGACCGTGCGCAAGCGCCTGGAGGTCTACAGCGCGCAAACGCGACCGCTGGTCGACTACTACTCAAGTTGGGCCAAAGCCGAGCCCGCAGCGGCACCGCGATACCGCGCCATCAGCGGCATGGGCGGTGTTGATGAAATCACAGCCCGCGCGTTCAAGGCGCTGTCCACCTGAGCTGTCACTTCTACAAAAAAGGCCGTCAACTGACGGCCTTTTTTCATGCGTCCTGCTGCAGCGCCTTCATGCCGGGCTGGAGCGCAGGCCATAGACCTTGCCGTCGGCAAACAGGTACTCGACGCGCAGGATGGCTTCGCCCTTCTCGCCGGTAAAGGTAAAACCCAGCAGCGCAATCTGCGCGCCGGCCTTGAGCTCGGCCACATTCCAGGCCTGCATGCGCGTCAGGGGCGCCAGTTCGATCTCCCAGCGTTTGTCCTTGCGGGTCGGCACCACAGCTTTGGCCAGCAGCGCCTTGCCGTCCACGGGTGCGCTCTGCGCGGGCAAGGCCCGCTGCGCCAGATCGGCAGGCAATTTCAGGGTGGGAGAAACTTCGAGTTCAAGCTCGGCATGCGGGTTGCGCCACATGGCCTTGACCACCCTGCCTTCCAGATAAATCGGCCGGTCCTGGTCAAAACTGCTCCAGCCGTGGTGGGCCTGGGCCCAGGGAGCGGCGCCTGCGACAGGCAGGGCCAGGGACACTTTCAATACATCACGTCGCTTCATGATCAACTCTTTGTTTGCTCGTTTTACACATACGCAATCCATCGGCCACAAGCCACCACGGCCAGCCAGATCAGCGTGGACACCGCCATCTGGGCATTGGCCAGGCGGTCGAGTTTGTCCAGCGAGCCGCGCTCATGGAACCAGGCTGCATTACAACCTGCCGCCAATAACAGCAGCATCTTCAGGGTGAACGCCCGATTGGCCAGCAGCTCGGCCGGCTGCGAGGCAAACATCAGCAGCCCGGAGGCGGCCACCACCGAAAAACCGGCCAGCGCGATGCCCAGGCTCAGCCGCGACAAGGCCTTGACCGGCAGCGCCGCGCCCAGGCCGAACACGCGCATCTCCAGCAGCACCAGGTTGCCCAGCAGCAACGCGATGCCGATGATGTGCACCACCTCCAGCGCCGGATAGGCCCAGACATGGGACCGCAGCGATTCGAACATCTCAGGGGCGATCCATCAGCGCCAGCATCAACGCCACCCGCGCCTTGACCGGGCTCAGGCCCTGCGAATCGGCAAGCACATCGCCCGGTTTGGGTAGCACGCGGCCATCGAGGCAGCGCGTGGCCCGGACCACCCGCACCCCAGCGGCCTGCGCCTCCAGCAAGGCCGCCTCCAGCGCATGGTGCAAAGAGCCGTTGCCGGTGCCCGCCACCACCAGGCCCTGCACCCCGTCAGCCACCAGCGCACGCACGGCACGGCCATCCGCACCGGCGTAATTCATGACGATGTCCACACGCGGCCAGGGTGGCTCATCCGTGCCAATCGCTATTATTTTTATAGCTGCTTGCGCTTGTCCGACCAGGGCTGAGGGCCAATTCCGCAACAAACGCAAGCGCCCCTCCTCCACATGGCCAAGCGGGCCGGAATCGCCGGAGCTGAAGGCATCGAGGCGGTAGGCATGGACCTTCTGCACGTCAAAAGCGGTGTGCACCACACCGGCGCAGACCGCCACCACACCGCGCGCGCCGGTCTGCGACGCGACCGCCACAGCATCCAGCATGTTCTGCGGACCGTCGGGCGCCAGGGCCGTCGCCGGCCGCATTGCGCAGGTCAGCACCACAGGTTTGGCGGGGTCCAGCACCGCCTGCAGGAAAAACGCGGTTTCTTCAAGCGTGTCGGTGCCATGCGTGATGACCATGCCCTGCACATCGGGCTGCGCCAGCCAGTGCGCCACCCGCTGCGCCAGCGCGCGCCAGATGCCGAAGTCCATGTCCTTGCTGTCGACCTGGGCCACCTGCTCGCTGAACAGTTCAAAGCGGCTGTTCGCCAGCGCTGGCAAAGCGCGCACCAACTCGCCGATACCGACCTGCGCCGCAGTGTAGCCGAGGTTGTCACCGGCCTGGGCTGAGGTGCCGGCAATCGTGCCACCGGTACCCAGAATCACGATTTTTTTGTTTTTCATCTCGCCAGACACTTGCATTCCTTAAAAAACTGGATGAAAATACAGCTACTGGTTATTAAAACAGCTTTCACCGATTTTCCACGTCGGTCACTGTTTCCCAAGGAGCCTATGCCATGAGCCTCACTGATTTTTCGGAAATGCCCAAACTCACTGCACGGCAGCAACAAATTCTGGAGCTGATCCAGAGCGCGATTGCTCGCACCGGCGCGCCGCCGACACGCGCCGAGATCGCCAACGAGCTGGGTTTCAAATCCGCCAATGCCGCCGAGGAACACCTGCAGGCACTGGCCCGCAAAGGCGTGATTGAACTGGTCAGCGGCACCTCGCGCGGCATCCGCCTGCGCAGCGACGCTTTGCGGTCCATCAACGAATCGCGCATCAAACAGTTTTCCCTGCCCTTGCAAAGCCTGGCCCAACTCGCCCTGCCTCTGGTAGGGCGGGTTGCTGCTGGCAGCCCCATTCTCGCGCAGGAGCATGTGGACCACACCTACTATTTCGAAAGCAGCCTGTTCCAGCGCAAGCCCGACTACCTGCTCAAGGTGCGCGGCATGAGCATGCGGGATGCCGGCATCATGGACGGCGACCTGCTGGCCGTGCAGCAAACCAAAGAAGCCAAGAACGGCCAGATCGTGGTGGCGCGCCTGGGCGACGAAGTCACGGTCAAACGCTTTCGCCGCAACAAACACCTGATCGAGCTGCTGCCCGAGAACCCCGACTTCAAAACCATTGTGGTTGAGCCCGGCGAGCCTTTCGAGCTGGAAGGCCTGGCGGTTGGTCTGATTCGCAACACCATGCTGATGTAGAGACATCAGCTTGCGGACGGGCACGACTTCCTGGCCATTCGCAGCTTCTCTTTCCGCGCAGCAGGTGGCGGGCGTTTGGCCAGAAGGTTGGCCAACACCCTGGTGCAACGGATATGTTTTTTGAATCCTGCCTGTGTTTACCTCTACCTCAGGAGTTCTCATGGGAATCGCCAGTTTTTCACGTTCACCACTGCTGTCTGTGCTGCTCGCTCCACTGCAGGCGCTCGCCACCATGTGGGTTCCGGCGCAGCCAGCGGCTGCCGCACCGTCCTGCAGCCCGGCCCCGGCCTTCAAGCGCTTTGCAGCCAATGATTCCTCTGCTACAAAAAGCATAGCTGGCGGCGCCCGCCATCCGTGGGCTGCAAGTCCAAAATCTTGCCAAGTCATGGCCAAATCCGGCGCCCCGCGACGCCTCAAGGTTGTTCGCGAGTTTGAAGCCGGTATCAGCCCCTCGTGCGCCGGCCGCATGGTGATTTCAGGTCGCATGGCCGATGTCTGCGCCGAACTGGACCGCATGGCCCAGCGGGAAGCCACATTGGCACACGCCGCCTGAGACAGGGCCTGCGCTCGCTGCGGCCCTGGCCGTGATCGAAAGCGCGCGCAATAGCAGGCTCATGAAGATGGTCGGGCATTTGCACCGGCGCACACACTGACGGGATTGCGTTCTGCTACATCTTGCAAGACGTTCGCCCGGTCGCGGCAGAACTTGCAGGCACAATATCGGCATGAATATTGTGATCCTTGACGACTACCAGGATGCGGTGCGCAAACTGGCTTGCGCAGCCAAACTCGATGCTTACCAGGCCAAGGTCTACACCAACACCGTCAAGGGCATAGGCCAACTTTCCGTGCGGCTCAAGGATGCCGATGTGGTTGTGCTGATCCGCGAGCGCACCCATCTGCAGCGCCAGCTGATCGAAAAACTTCCCAAGCTCAAGATGATTGCGCAGACCGGCCGTGTCGGCAGTCATATCGACGTCGGCGCCTGCACCGAACGCGGCATCGTGGTCGCCGAAGGGGTGGGCTCGCCCACGGCGCCGGCCGAACTGACCTGGGCCCTGATCATGGCGGCGGTGCGGCGCATCCCGCACTATGTGTCGCATCTCAAACACGGTGCCTGGCAGCAAGCCGGCCTGAAAAACGCGTCCATGCCGCCCAATTTTGGCGTCGGCACCGTGCTCAAGGGCAAGGTGCTGGGTATCTGGAGTTACGGCAAGGTCGGCCAGCTCGTCGCCGGTTATGGCCGCGCCTTCGGCATGCGGGTGCTGGTCTGGGGCAGCCAGGCGTCGCGTGCACGCGCCCAGGCTGATGGCTTTGAAGTGGCATCGTCCAAAGCCGAATTTTTCCAGGAAAGCGACGTGCTCACCCTGCACCTGCGCTTGGCCGACGACACACGCGGCGCGGTCACGCTCGAAGATCTGGCGCGCATGAAACCCTCGTCGGTGCTGGTCAACACCTCGCGTGCCGAGCTGATCGAGCCGGAAGCGCTGATTGCCGGGCTGAACCGCGGCCGGCCCGGACTGGCTGCCGTTGACGTGTTCGAGTCCGAGCCGATTTTGCAGGGGCATGCACTGCTGCGCCTGGAAAACTGCATCTGCACGCCACACATCGGTTATGTGGAGCAGGAAAGTTATGAGATGTATTTCGGCGCGGCTTTCGACAACGTGGTGAACTTCATCAAGGGCACTCCCACCAACATCGTCAATCCCGGCGCCCTGCAGGTCCGCAGGTGAGCCATCGGCATCTGGCCTCTCAGGTTTTGCCTAGATCGTCCGGCCTGAAACCGGTGTCATAGTCATCAAAGTCCACCAGAGAGTCGAGCACAGTGGGCTCTTCGGGCGCACGAGCTGCGGCAGACACCGCAGCCGCACGGCCCCGTCCACCCAGCGTTTTGATGGAACTGTCGCCGCCTGACAACTGATTCAGATCAATGTCCAAACCCAAGCGCGGCGAAGACCTCGGCTGCATGGCCAGATCGGGCCAGTGCGTGTCCATCGTGCTGTCGGGGGGGTCAGCCTGCAGGTCGATAATTTCGCGGGCCACGGCATGCAGCAGCAGCAACTCACGATAGGCCTCCAGGTCCAACACCTCGGTGGGGTTGCCCGGCTCACGGAAAAGCGTGTTGTCGATGATGTCAAACACTCGCCGAGTGGGCCAGGCCGCCTCGATGCGGCCCATGACCGCTGCGTAAGCCGCGGCATTGGGGCCAATGGTGCTATAGCTGTCAAAAGAAGCTATCTGTGTATTGAACACCCGGTTGAAGTCGAGGCGAAGGTCCTCGTAGTCCTCCCGGTTGCCGGTCTGATGGTACAAGTCCAGCAGATCCAGATAAACCAGGGCACTGGTCCTGACGTTGTTGACAAGGTGCTTGCGAAGCAGGGCAATGGCTTTTTCCTGCTGCCCCAGCGAGCTGAAAAACTCCACCTGTTGCTGCAAGTCAAAGATTTCCGGCACCTTGACGGTGCGAGGAACAAAAGGCACGCTGACAGAAAATTTTGCGCGGTCGCGCCGTGCCAAAGGCGGTACCGAATCTTGCGGGGGGCGGGTGGCAGGCGCCGGACGACGTTTCAGGCCGTCAAACAACGATTCGTCAATATCCAGATCCACCCCGCTGGGCGCGGGCGCGTCAGGCAACATGCCCGGCAGCGAGCTTTGCTGCGGCTGACCAGGGGTGGCCCGGCGCAAAAGGAGAAAAAGCAAACCGGCCAGCGTCAAAAACAGCAGAGCGCCCAAGCCATATACCCATTGCTTACCGTAGAGCCCGCTCTGGGCCTGTTGAAGCTGCGCATGGCTTGCATCCAGCGTCGACTGGGTTTTCTGCAGTTCATCACGCAACTGGCGCAATTCGCCCTCCAGGGCGTGGATCTTTTCAATGCCTTGCGGCCCCTCTTGAGCCGCCCCAGGCAGGGGGGGGGCACCCGCCTGCGACGAGGCATCTACGCCTTGGGCAACTGACCGCTTGGCGGCTGCAAGCACCACATAGCGGCGCGTGGTTTTTTGCACGCAACCGGCGCGCAGATGAACCGTGACCACCGGCCCCTCAACCGGTGGCGCAGCGCGAATACGTATCAGTGTTTGCTGGGCGTCGGACAATTTTTCGAGCGACACCTGAACCTGCGCCCGGCCCACTTGCTTATCTACATAAAAAACACTCGCCTCCAGACACAGGTCCTGTTGATCGTCCCCGGATTCAAGCATCATCTGCACCGAGATATCCAGCGGCTGCCCCAGCACAGCCGAGCGGGTATTGGGGCCCAGCGTGATGGCCAAGGCCCCCGCCGCGCACATACCCAGGCCAGCAGCGAGAAGACAGCGCTTTTTGAACAAATGTAAAAAAATAATCACTTGGCTGATTCTGGCATAGCCCAACTTGACGAATGAAGGCGCAGACAGACTGAGGGTGCGCAGGCTCCAAAACAGACAGGCCTGGAAAAAAATGGCCCGTGCATTTCATGAAATACCATGGAGTATTGCCAGGCTGTAAAAAATCGTAACACCGTCGAAGAAGTTTACCCCGTGCACAGATGCGGCAAAACTTTATCTCAGGGTACAAATGCACTGAGAATCGGCGCATAAGTCCACTCCAAGCCTGCGTGATAATACTTTTCCATGAACCCACGCTATAAAACTGTAGGCATTGTTGGCACGGGAGCCATGGGCCGAGGCATCGCCCAACTGGCAGCGCAGTCAGGCAGCCTGGTCAGGTTGTTTGATGCACAAACTGAGGCCGCCGGCAAGGCGCGCGACGCATTGCTCATCCAGTGGGACAAGCTGGTCGACAAGGGCCGTCTGGACCCCGCGTTGGCGGCCGACTACAAGGCCCGCCTGCTGCCGGCCGCTGCACTGGAAGCGCTGTCCGATTGCGATCTGGTGATCGAAGCCGTCGTAGAACGCCTGGATGTAAAGAAATCACTGTTTCTGTCGCTGGAGAGTGTTGTTTCTCCGCAAGCGGTGCTGGCCACGAACACATCTTCGCTGTCCGTCACGGCCATCGCTGCCGGACTGAAGCACCCTGAACGCTTCGCTGGTTATCACTTTTTCAACCCCGTTCCGCTCATGAAAGTAGTGGAGGTGATTGCCGGGCTGAAGACGTGCGCAGTCACTTGTGAAGGCCTTGCCGCGTACGCGCGCCAGATGGGCCACACGCCGGTCCAGGCCCAGGACACGCCCGGCTTCATCGTCAACCACGCTGGCCGCGGCTACGGCACAGAGGCTTTGCGCGTGGTCAGCGAAGGCATCGCCGATTTCGCCACCATAGACCGCATCCTCAAGGACCAGGCCGGCTTCAAGCTCGGTCCGTTCGAGCTGATGGACCTGACCGCGCTGGATGTGTCGCACCCGGTCATGGAATCGGTCTACCAGCAGTATTACGACGAGCCGCGATACCGCCCCAGCGTGATCACCGCACAACGCCTGGCCGGCGGCATGTTGGGCCGCAAAACCGGCGAAGGGTTTTACCGCTACCAGGACGGCGCAGCACAACTTACCCCCGAACCACCGGTCCCGACCGTTGCCGAAATGCCGCCGGTCTGGGTCTCGCCGCGCGCCGCACGCCGTTCGGAGTTGCTGCAGTTGCTGAAAACCCTTGGCGCCAACATCGAAACCGGCGCCTCGCCATCGATGAACGCGCTGGTGCTGGTGGCGCCGCTGGGCTTTGACGTCACCACCGTGGCCGTGGTCGAGCGGCTGGACCCGGCTCGCACCATCGGCATCGACATGCTGATCGACGACGCCGCAACCAAACGCCGCGTGCTGGCCACCAACCCCGCCACCCGCAGCGACATGCGCGATGCCGCCCACGCCCTGTTTGCACGCGATGGCAAGGCCGTCAGCGTCATCCGCGACAGCGGCGGTTTTGTGACGCAGCGCGTGGTGGCCACCATCGTCAACATCGCCAGTGACATCTGCCAACAGGGCATCTGCACCCCGAAAGACCTGGAAACTGCCGTCACGCTCGGCCTCGGTTACCCGCTGGGCCCGCTGGCCATGGGTGATCGCTACGGTCCGACCAATATTCTGGAAGTGCTGTTCAACATGCAAACGGTCTACGGAGACCCGCGTTACCGCCCTTCTCCGTGGCTGCGCCGGCGCGGCGCCATCGGCCTGAGCCTGATGCATGAGGAGTCCTAACATGGCAGGCGCACTCAAAAGCACCAGCGACGGCGTCACCTTGGTGCTGACGCTGAGCAACCCTGAACTCAAGAACGCGCTGAGCCCGGAGATTTATGCCGCCGGTGTCGAGGCGCTCAACGCTGCCGAAAACAACCCTGAGATCCGTAGCGTAGTCATCACCGGCGAAGGCAGCACATTTTGCGCGGGTGGCAACCTGCGGCGCTTGCTGGCCAACCGTGAGCAGCCGCAGGATGTGCAGGCGCAAAGCATCAATGGCCTGAATAACTGGATTGACTCGATACGCACCTTCCCCAAGCCGGTCATTGCTGCTGTGGAGGGCGCTGCGGCCGGCGCCGGCTTTTCGCTCGCGCTGGCCTGCGATTTTGTGGTTGCTGCGGACAACGCCGTTTTTGTGATGGCCTACAGCAGCGTGGCCCTGTCGCCCGACGGCGGCGGTAGCTGGGCCCTGGCCCGCGCCCTGCCGCGCGCACTGGTCAGCGAGTTGCTGATGTGCGGAGAGCGCATAGGCGCCGCACGGCTGCAGGCGCTCGGGCTGGTCAACCGCTGCGTGACCTGCGGCGATGCATTGAGCGAAGCCCTGAAACTGGCGGACACGCTCAATGCCCGCGCGCCGAGTGCGCTGGCCAGCATCAAGGAACTCATCAACGATGCCGCGGGCAGCACGCTGAGCCAGCAGATGGACGCCGAGCGTGTTCATTTCGTGCGCAACCTGCACCACCCCAACGGCGGCGAAGGCATCTCGGCCTTCCTGGATAAACGCACGCCCCGTTACGAGTGAACAGTGGCGAGCCCTCGCTGCACGGACACCGAGGCGACAGGTGGGCACTGGCAACGCCGTCTCAGGCGCGACAATAGGCCGCTTGAGAGTCACCCAAAAGACAGGCCATGGACGATCCCATTCTTACGATAGACGAACGAGAAGCCATCAACGGTGGCCGCTGGTTTTCATCCCTCTCCCCCTCACTCAGGCATGACATACTTCGATGCGCTTACGTCCAACGATTCAAGGACGGCGAACTGATCGCCGCCCGCGGCGACCCACCCGAGCAGTGGATTGCCTGCGCCAAAGGTGCGGTGCGCGTGAGTTCAACCTCGATCTCGGGCAAGCAGATCACGCTGACCTATGTGGAGCCGGGCATCTGGTTCGGCGATGTGGCGATCTTCGACGGCGACCGGCGCACCCACGACGCCTATGCGCATGGCCTCACCACCATTCTGTGCGTGGCAAAAGCGGACTTCAAGAAAATCCTGGCCGCGCATGTGGAGCTTTACGAAGCCATGCTGCGCCTGCACGCGCGCCGTATTCGCCAGCTCTACGGCCTGGTGGAAGACCTGAACACCCTGCCCCTGCGCGCGCGGCTGGCCAAACAGCTGCTGCACCTGGTGCGCAGCTACGGCGTCGCCAGTTTGAGCGACGGGCGCGAAGTGCGCATTGGCCTGCAGCTGGCGCAGGAAGAGCTGGCGCAACTGCTGGGCGCCTCACGCCAGCGCGTGAACCAGGAGCTCAAGGCCATGGAGCGCGAGGATGCGATCCGCATCGAGCCGGGCGGTTTGGTGGTGCGCAACCGCGAAGCCTTGCTGCGTATTTCTGAAGCCGATCTGGAAAGATAAAGCATGAGCAACTTCGACCATTTCCTGGGCACACGCGAGGTCTCCGGTCAGCATGTCTTTGATATCGCCGCGCTCAGCGCTTACCTGGACAAAAACCTCGATGGCTTTGAAGGCCCGCTGAGCGCCGAAATCTTCAAGGGTGGCCAGTCCAACCCGACCTACAAGCTGATCACCCCATCCCGCGCCTACGTGATGCGCGCAAAACCTGGCCCCGTCGCCAGGCTGCTGCCGTCGGCGCATGCGGTGGAACGCGAATTCAAGGTCATGAGCGGCCTGCAGGGCACCGACGTGCCGGTGGCGAAGATGTATTGCCTGTGTGAGGACGAGACCGTGATTGGCCGCGCCTTTTACGTGATGGAATTTGTCGAGGGCCGCGTTTTGTGGGACCAGTCGCTGCCCGGTATGACAAATACTGAGCGCGCCGAAATCTACACCGAGATGAACCGCGTGATCGCCGCTCTGCACAAGGTGAAGTTTGCGGAACGCGGGCTGGCCGACTACGGCAAACCCGGCAACTATTTCGAGCGCCAGATCGGCCGCTGGAGCAAGCAGTACGCCGCCTCCATCACGCAGCCCATCCCCGAGATGGACCAGCTGATGGCCTGGCTGCCTGCCAACATTCCGGCCAGCGCGCGGGATGGGGCCATGGTGAGCATCGTGCACGGCGACTTCCGGCTCGACAACCTGATGTTTCACCCAACCGAGCCGCGCGTGCTTGCGGTGCTCGACTGGGAGTTGTCCACGCTGGGACACCCGCTGGCCGACTTCAGCTACCACTGCATGGCCTGGCACATTCCGCCTGGCGCTTTCCGCGGCATTGGCGGCCTGGACGTCGTCAGCCTGGGCATTCCGACGGAAGCCGAGTACATCCGTCTGTACTGCGAACGCACCGGTTTTGCCAGCCCCGCGCTGGTCAAGGCCGACTGGAATTTTTACCTCGCCTACAACCTGTTTCGCCTGGCTGCCATTTTGCAGGGCATCGCCAAGCGCGTCGAAGCCGGCACCGCCGCCAGCGCCCAGGCTGTTGCTTCGGCAAAAGGCGCGCCCGCATTGGCCCGCATGGCCTGGGACTTCGCGCAGAAGAGCCAATCACAGAGCGCCTGACGGCCTCCCCTTATTACGACGATGCCACTTCAGGAGATAACGATGGATTTCAACTACACCCCCAAAGTCCAGGACATGCAGGCCCGCCTGCTGGCCTTCATGGACCAACATGTTTACCCGAACGAGGCGCGCTTCTTCCGCGAAATTGCCGAGAACCGCGCCAAGGGCAACGCCTGGATTCCGACCGCCATCATTGAAGAACTCAAACCCAAGGCCCGCGCCGCCGGCTTGTGGAACCTGTTTTTGCCGCACTCGCCGCGCGCCCCAGAGGGCCTGTCTAATCTCGAATACGCGCCGCTCTGCGAGATCATGGGCCGCGTGCCTTTTGCGCCGGAAATCTTCAACTGCTCGGCGCCCGACACCGGCAATATGGAAACCATCGCGCGTTACGGCTCCGAGGCCAACAAGGACCGCTGGCTGGAACCCCTGCTCAAGGGGGATATCCGCTCGGCCTTTCTGATGACCGAGCCCGAAGTGGCCTCCTCGGACGCCACCAACATCCAGTGCCGCATCGAGCGCGACGGCGACGACTACGTGCTCAACGGTCTAAAATGGTGGTCCTCCGGCGCCGGTGACCCGCGCTGCGCGATCTACATTGTGATGGGCAAGACCAACCCCGACGCGGGCCGCCATGAGCAGCAGTCCATGATTCTGGTGCCGGCCAACACGCCGGGCATCGAGGTGATTCGCCCGCTCAGCGTGTTCGGCTACGACGACGCGCCGCACGGCCACATGGAAGTGCGCCTGACCAACGTGCGCGTGCCCGTGGGCAACATGCTGCTCGGTGAAGGCCGAGGTTTTGAAATCGCGCAAGGCCGCCTCGGCCCCGGACGCATTCACCACTGCATGCGCAGCATCGGCATTGCCGAACGTGCGCTGGAACTGATGTGCAAACGCCTGAACAGCCGTGTGGCTTTCGGCAAGCCGGTGGCGCGCCAGTCGGTCTGGCACGAACGTATCGCCGACGCCCGCTGCATGATTGACCAGGCCCGCCTGCTGACGCTGAAAGCCGCGTACATGATGGACACCGTGGGCAACAAGGTTGCCAAGGCCGAGATCGCAATGATCAAGGTGGTGGCGCCCAACATGGCCTGCCAGATCATCGACTGGGCGATCCAGGCGCATGGCGGCGGTGGTGTATCGGACGACTTCCCGCTGGCTTATGCCTATGCGCACCAACGCACCCTGCGCCTGGCCGATGGCCCGGACGAAGTGCACCGTGCTTCGCTGGCCAAGCTGGAGCTGGCGAAACATCTGAGCCTGCCGGGCGAGGTCGAGATGCCGATCACGCGCGGCAGCTAAACCTCAATTCGCTATAACTTTTATAGCTGTTGGCGCCCGTCCCTGAAGGGCTGGCGCCATTTTTTATTAGAAATTACCCGTGGTTTCCTGACACAGGGTAGACCGACCCGGATCAAAGTGAAATATCAGGCTTGGCGCCAACCAGCGCAGCTTCGCAGGCACTGGTGAAAATCACCGCAGCATGCTGCAGGGTGGCGATATCGCCTGGGCTGTACTGCATGCGCAGATAAGCCTTTCCGCGCAGCAACATGAGGATGAACGGCGTTTGTGCACTAACCCCCGGTTGCGGCCAGTGCAGCAGCAACTCTGCCAGGTTGCTGTCTATCCAGGCCAGCGCGTGGTCGCGCTGATCAGCCAACACCGTGTAGCGCTCCCAGAAATCCGGTACCAGACTGCTCCAGCCAAACTCTTCATACATGGCCAGCCAGCGCATTTCTTCCGGCAGGCTGGGGTCGGCGGTGGTTTGCAGTGTGTCGGTGTAAATCGCGTAAGCGCGTTTTTCAAGGGACTCTTTGAGCGGGCGGTTCATGATCAGCACCGCCGCATCGCCATTGACACTCAGCTCCGCACGCGCGCGCAATTCGTCGCCAAGGATGTAGCTGCGCGAGGACGGTCCGCATTCCAGCTTCCAGGGCTTGCCGCGCACCTCGCCAGTCAGCAGAAAACCCTGCCCTTTGTCCTGGTGAAAGTAGCTGAAGCCCTGCGTGCCAGCCCACTCCGACACGGGCGTGATGCCCGACGCGTTTTCTGCACGCAGGGCGCTCTGGTCGGGCTCACCTCGCGCGAAGACTTTTTTCAGGCGATCAAACATGGTTGCGGCTTTTCTCTTGACGTCCAGCAAACATCATGTTGAAAAGTCACGCGGCTTGTCAAGCTGTGTCGCTGGGCAGGCCTGGGCGTCTCTGCCCCAACTGGCAAATAAATCAGGGCAACGCACCAAGCCCGTCGCGCTTCGGGCTATAATCTTGGACTTGTCGGAGTGTGGCGCAGTCTGGTAGCGCACCTGGTTTGGGACCAGGGGGTCCAAGGTTCGAATCCTTGTACTCCGACCAAAGGAACATCCAAAAAAGCTCACTTCAGTGGGCTTTTTTCGCATCTGCGTTTACATTCGCATGTAGCCGCTTTTCTGCCCGTAGCTCAGTTGGATAGAGCATCAGCCTTCTAAGCTGAGGGTCGGGGGTTCGATCCCCTCCGGGCAGACCAACATTCCGCGCGGCCTGCCGAAAACGGGGCGCAAAGATTGATCAACGCAGCGGTTTGCAAAAGACCGAATAAAGACTATATTCGGTCCATGCGCTACTCCACTCAAATCAAACCCATCAGCTACCTCAAGGCCAACGCGGCGCAAATTCTGCGTGACATTGCCGAACAGCGCGAGCCCATGGTGATTACCCAGAATGGCGAGGCTACAGCCGTCATTCAGGACATAGTTTCCTATGAAAACAATCAGGAAACATTGGCGCTGTTAAAAATCCTGGCGCTCGGTAATCAACAGATCGAGCAAGGCCGGGTTGTTTCAGCGGCCGAAGGCATCGCACGCATTCGCCGACGCACCGCCGCCAATGCTTGAGCCTACATGACGAGCAAGCCAGCGCGGTATCAAGTCTTGCTGACCGAGGACGCGCAACGCGATCTGGAAGAACTCTACAACTACATAGCCGAACATGACGCTCCGGCCAAGGCAGACCATGTGCTGGCCGCCCTGGAAAAACTTCTGGCCACCTTGAGCGCATTACCAGAACGCGGCGCCATCAACAAGGAGCTGCTGGCAATCGGCATTCGTGACTACCGCGAAACCTATTTCAAGCCCTATCGCGTGATCTACCGCGTGGTGAACCAGAACGTCTATGTGTATCTGATCGTGGATGGCAGACGTGACATGCAGGCCTTGCTGACACGTCGCCTTCTTCGCAGCTAGCGAAGCCTGGTGCTCAAAGCTTAACGTACTCGTACTCAAGCACATTGGCATTGATGCCGCGGTCTGGCGGCGCGATCCAGCCGGCCATCTTGCCCGGCTCGGTCACGCGGTGCATCAGGCTGTGGATGAAGGTCTTGTCGGCATCGTTGGGCAGCCACTCGTCTTTTCTGGCGTTGAATTCGGCTTCGCTGATGGGATGACCCTGCGGGTCGGTATGTGCACCGGCCCAGGCGCCGACGCTACGGCGAAAGCGGGTGTTCGGCAAGCTCAGCTCGAAAGCCACCCCGGCGCGTTTGATGCCCATGTTCCAGCGCGTCACGCCGACATTGCAGTCTTTCACGTATTCCAGGCGGGTGATCTCGTTCATGCCGTTGCGCGTCGAGATCGTTTCATTCTTCAAACCACCCTTGCCGTCCGGCACCTGGATGCTCATTTCGCTCTCCAACTCGACGTGATCGGCAAACTTGGCCTCGTCGGGCCGGCCCTTGATGCCGTTGCTGAAATAGTTGGCCGCGTTCGACGAGGCTTCGGAGCCGAACAGGTCCAGTGACGAGGTGAACCAGAAGTTCATGAATTTCTGGACGGTCGGCAGGTCGATCACGCCGGCCTTGCGCAGGCTGTCGACGTTGTCGGTGTCCAACTCCTTCATGACTTCCAGCGTGCGCTTGATCACGCGGCCGATACCGGTCTCACCGACAAACATGTGGTGCGCTTCTTCGGTCAGCATGAACCGCGTGGTGCGGGCCAGCGGGTCGAATGCACTTTCGGCAAACGACTTGAGCTGAAACTTGCCGTCGCGGTCGGTAAAGTAAGTGAACATGAAGAAGCTCAGCCAGTTGTCCATGGGCTCGTTGAAGGTGCCCAGGATGCGCGGCTTGTCGGCGTCGCCGCTGTGGCGCTTCAAGAGCTCCTCGGCTTCTTCGCGACCGTCGCGGCCAAAGTGCGCGTGCAGCAAATAAACCATGGCCCACAGATGTCGGCCTTCTTCCACGTTGACCTGGAACAGGTTGCGCAAGTCGTACAGCGAAGGCGCGGTGTGGCCAAGCAAACGCTGCTGCTCGACCGAGGCCGGCTCGGTATCGCCCTGCGTGACGATCAACCGGCGGAAAGCGCTGCGGTATTCGCCCGGCACTTCCTGCCAGACGTCCTGGCCCATGTGGTCGCCGAAACCGATCTTGCGGTTTTCTTCCTTGTCGGCCAGAAAGATGCCCCAGCGGTAATCAGGCATGGGGGTGTAGCCGTAGCTGGCCCAGCCGGACGCGTCCACGCCCACTGCGGTGCGCAGATACACCTCTTTCGCGTTGAAGTCGCTCGGGCCCATTTCGTCCCACCAGCTCATGAAGGCCGGCTGCCAGTGCTCAAGCGCGCGCTGCAACTGGCGGTTTTCTCCGAGGTTGACGTTGTTGGGGATCAGGGCTTGCAGGTCGATGGTGCTCATGGTGTTTTCCTTGGTGGGTTGTCATTGCGGACTTGATCCGCAATCCATGTCGCATTGACCACAGTGCTGGCCGGCGAGGCATGGATGCCGGATCGAGTCCGGCATGACAGAGTGGTGGGTTTAGATGCGTTTCCAATCGAATTTAGCTTTTTTGCCGGTGCCGAAAAGTTTCAGTGCGCCGTCTTCACCCACGGCATTCGGGCGGATGAAAATCCAGTTCTGCCAGGCGCTGAGTCGGCCGAACACGCGTGTCTCCATGGTCTCCTTACCAGGAAAACGCAGCGAGGCTTCCATGCCGGTCATGGCGTCGGGCGACATTGATGCACGCTCTTCCAGCATGATGCGGATCTCGTCGTTCCAGTCGATGTCGTCGGGCGCCAAGGTCACCAGGCCAAGGGCCAAAGCCTGGTCTGCGCGCAGCTTGCTGTCGCCCAGGTTTTCCAGTTGCTTGATGGTGGCGCTGTCTTCGTAAAAACGCGTTTGCAGGCGCGTCAACCCGTTGACGGCCGGAAACCAGCCGAAGTTGGCGGGACTCAGTTGCAGCGCAGGCGCAGCATCGGGTGAATCCGGCAGGTCCAGCATATAGATGCGGTCGCAGGCCAGGGCCAGTTCGTAAAACGTGCCGGCAAAACAGGAGCCGGCATCGACCAGCGCAATCAGGGAACGGCTGGTCACGTCGATGCGGGCCAGCGTGCGGCGCAGCGCGCCGGTGGTTTCCTTGACCAGCCAGTGATCTTTCAGCTTGGCCAGCACCTCGTCCATACGGATCACCTGACCGGCGTCCCCTGTGGTCTTGATGACCCAGGTGCCAACCTCCAGTTCGTTGGTGCGCAGGTTCAGAATGGCGTCGTCGAGTTCGCGCTGCAGCTTGAGCGGGTACCAATTGGCGCCGGCGGCTTCAATGGTTTCCGGCGTCGATTCGATGGCCGACGCCGGCGCCTTGATGGTGAGGGTGGCGATGCGTGTGGCGCGGTCCACCAGCGCATCAACCACGCTGTAGTGGTAACCGCTGTCATCGATGACCGCCTTCAAAGGCGTCAATTCAATGCCTTTTGAGCCTGCAGCCCTTGTGGATTGTGCGCGGAGTGCTTCTATTTCAGTAGCAAGCAAAACCTCAAACTGCTGCGGCTTGGCACAGGCGTCGATCAGTTTCCAGTCTTTGGCGCGGTCGGCCCGCACACCTTCGCTGGTGGTGCAGAAGATGTCGGCCAGGTCGCGGCGCACCTTGCGTTTGTCGGTCACGCGGGTCAGACCGCCGGTGCCGGGCAAGACGCCGAGCAGCGGCACCTCGGGCAGGCTGACGGTGCTGGAGCGGTCGTCCACCATCACGATGCGGTCGCACGCCAGGGCCAGCTCGTAACCGCCGCCGGCGCAGGCGCCAGTCACGGCGGCAATGGCTTTGAGGCCGTCATGGCGCGAGGAGTCCTCCAGGCCGTTGCGGGTTTCGTTGGTGAACTTGCAGAAGTTAACCTTCCAGCCGTGGGTGGACAGGCCCAACATGTAGATGTTGGCGCCCGAGCACCAGATCTTTTCCTTGCCGGACTCAAACACCACCACCTTGACGGACGGATGCTCGAAACGGATGCGGTTGATCGCGTCGTGCAACTCGATGTCGACCCCGAGATCGTAGCTGTTGAGCTTTAGCTTGTAGCCGGGCTTGATGCCGCCGTCTTCGTTGATGTCGAGCTTGAGGCGGGCCACATCGCCCTCCACGCTCAGGGTCCAGTGCTGGTATTTGGTCGGATGCGTGGCGAAGCTCACGAGCTCGCGCTCCTGGCCTTCAATCACTTGCATGAACAACAGCGGTTCTGTCATGGCATTCATCGTGGTCTCCTGTATTTCAGTTGTTTCCATCTGCTCGGGTGTCGACCACCCCAAGCCACTTCGCGTGTCGATCCCCAGCAAGCTGGGGCCCCTCGCCATGCGCTTCATGACTTGTCTCCTTCGTATGCGGATTGATCAGCGGTCGGCGGCTTGTGCCTGGGGCACAGACCTTTTTAAATCGGTCAGGCTTTGCTTGAGCGTACGTGCGGCGGTATCCACCACCGCATCGGCGCGTGCATACAGCGCTTCACGGCTGGCCAGGATGCGGCGCAGATCTTCCATGGCTTCGCTGGTGGCGCCGCGGGTGCTGTCGAAGGGCCGCATGTCGCCCTGGGCCACCACACGCGCCATGTGTTCTTCCGGGCTGGCCTTGAGCCAGACGCAGTAAAAGCGGCTTTGCAGCAGGTCGAAAGTTTCGCGCTCGCTGACAATGCTGCCACCTGTGGTCATCACAACGCCACTGGCATGGTCTTCGGCAATACGAAACAAGGCGCGGCGCTCGTAGCGGCGGTAACCGGCCTGCCCGTGCAGCAGCAAAATTTCATTCATGCTGGTGCCGGCCTCGCGCTCGATCTCGCGGTCCAGTTCGACAAAAGGCACGCCACGTTCGTTGGCCAGTTGCAAGCCCAGCGTCGATTTGCCGGCGCCGCGCAGGCCGATCAACGCAATGCGGCTTTCGCGGCCGGAAGATTCACTCAAACCAAACGTGCCGCCCAGCAATGCGTAAGCCTGGTCGAGCTGCGTGTCGTCGAGCCGGCCCAGCAAGCCCTGCACACGGGCCAGCGCCGGGCGCGGCGCGTCCTGCATCAGGTCAAGAATGGAGATGTTGAGCGCACGGGCTGCGGCTTCCAGCGAATTGATGGACACATTGCCCTTGCCGCTTTCAACGTCGGCCAAAAAACGCTCACTCAAGCCGGAATCATTGGCCAGCGCCTTGCGTGTCATGCCGCGACGTGCGCGCCAGGCTCGAACCCGTGCACCCAGTTCGGCCAGGGTAGCTTTAGCTTCTATTTCAGACATGACTTGCATAAAACACACTTTGGATGAAAAGTATTTGCGCTAGATCAATATTGCAGTATACTTCATGTCGAACAACAGTCAAGCAGTTTATTTCATCTTTTTTACCCTTCGACAGAGCTCAGGGTGATCGGAACACAATGAAACTCAAAATTCTGGTAGGCACCATGACCAGCACAGCCGACTACGTGGCGCAGGCGATCCAGATGGATTGCGCTGATCTGGTGCCTGATATTGAAGTGTTATTGATGGACGGTCTGGAGATCAGCGTGTTTGACAGCGCTGCCTCAGAAGATGCGATATATCTCATTTGTACCTCAACCTACGGCCAGGGCGACGTTCCCGACAATGCGCGTGTCTTGTATGACTCGCTGGACAGCCAGCCCAAGTTTCTCGGCCATGTCCGTTATGGCGTGATCGCGCTCGGCGACCGTACCTACCAGCAGACCTTTGCCTTCGGCGGCAAGAAGTTCGACGAACGTCTGCAGGGCCTGGGCGCGCAACGCATCGGTGATATCTGGATTCACGATGCCAGCAGCGGCACCCTGCCGGAAACCGAAGGTGCCGAATGGTGCCGACAGTGGTTGACGCAGGTCCTGGCCAGCACGGACAGCACTGAAACTGCTGCTTGAAAATTTATAATAAATACGGCTCCAGCCCATGATCAGCGGGCGCAGACAGCTATAAAAATGAGAGCATCGGAGACAAGCATGACTGCATTGAGCCACGCCGACCACAGCGTCAGCCCACCCCGAGTCGAGATTCCCCGCGCGTACAACGCCGCGCATGACCTGCTTGAGCGCAATGCCAGCCGTGGCGGCAAGCTGGCTTTCATCGACGCCGTCAGCGGCGCCACGCTGACCTATGGGGAGCTCGCCGACCAGTCGCACCGCTTTGCCAACGCACTGCGCGCCCAGGGTTTTGCGCCCGAGAGCCGTATTCTCCTGGCGATGCTGGACACGCCCGAATGGCCAGTGGCCTTCCTCGGCTGCATCCTGGCCGGCGTGGTGCCGGTGGCGGCCAACACCCTGCTGACCACCCAGGACTTCGACTTCATGCTGCGCGATTCGCGCGCCCAGGGCCTGATCGTCTCCAAGGCGCTGCTGCCGGCGTTTGAGCCGCTGATCGGTCAGATCCCCACGCTGCGCACAGTCATCACCGCCGACGACGATTCAGCATCAAATACGGCTCTAGCCCATATGGTACGGGCGCAAGAAGCTATCAAAACCATAGCACCCACCTGCACTGACGACACCTGCTTCTGGCTGTATTCGAGCGGCTCGACCGGCGCACCCAAAGGCACGGTGCACCTGCACAGCCATTTGATTCAGACCGCCGAGCTGTACGGTCGCGGCGTGCTGGGCATCCGGGAGTCGGACGTGGTTTATTCCGCCGCCAAGCTGTTTTTTGCCTACGGGCTGGGCAACGGCCTGACCTTTCCGATGAGCGTGGGCGCCACGACGGTGCTGCTGCCGGCACGCCCGACGCCGGCCGAGGTCTTTGGCATCCTCAAAAAGCACCAGCCAACGATTTTTTATGGCGTGCCCACCCTGTACGCAGCCATGCTGGCCGACCCGGCACGCCCGCAAAAGAATGAACTGAGGCTGCGTATCTGCACCAGCGCCGGTGAGGCCCTGCCCGCCGAGATCGGCAAGAAGTGGACGGCCCAGTATGGCTGCGACATTCTCGACGGCATCGGCTCGACCGAGATGCTGCACATCTTTCTGAGCAACCGCCCCGGCGACGTGCGTTACGGCAGCACCGGCAAAGCCGTGCCCGGTTATGCGCTGCGCATCGTTGGCGACGACGGCCGTGACTGCGGCATCGGCGAGATCGGCGAGCTGCAGATCAGCGGGCCGAGTTCGGCGCTGATGTACTGGAACAGCCGCGCAAAAACCAAAACCACCTTTGCGGGTGACTGGACCCGCAGCGGCGACAAGTACACGGTCGATGCCGACGGTTACTACACCTACAGCGGCCGCAGCGACGACATGCTCAAGGTCGGCGGCATCTATGTGTCCCCCTTCGAGGTCGAGGCCTGCCTGATGACACATCCGGCCGTGCTCGAAGTCGCCGTCATCGGCATGGCCGACAACGACGAACTGATCAAACCCAAAGCCTGCGTGGTGCTCAAGACCGGGCAGTCCGCCACCGCCGATGAGCTCAAGGCGCATGTGAAGCGGCAGCTCGCGCCCTACAAGTACCCGCGCTGGATTGAGTTTGTGCCCGAGCTGCCCAAAACAGCCACCGGCAAGATTCAGCGCTTCAAGCTACGCCAGGCGCAAAACTGACCGTCCGCGCGGGGCTCCCGAACTGGCAAAGAAATTGCTTTACATATAAACAATTTAATCTTCAATCTCGGGTTTTTCACTAGAGTTTTTAACGCGCTGCGCCGTTAACATCCATTGAGATCAGTTCAGCGCTTCCTCTTCCGCCCCAACCAGGAGTTTTTCCATGACCTCACGTCTTTCTTCACGCCGTTTGATCTTGAGTCGGAGTGCTGCCGTCATCGGCGCGGCATCGACCGGCCTGCTGCTCCCGCAAATCGTGCGTGCACAGTCCAACAAGGTGCGCGTGGGCTTTATGCTGCCCTATACAGGCACATTTGCGCAGTTGGGCGTGGCGATTGAAAACGGCTTCCGCATGGCGATCGACGAGCAGGGCGGCAAGCTCGGTGGCCGTGAGATCGAGTACTTCAAGGTGGACGACGAGTCCGAGCCCTCCAAAGGCATCGAAAACGCCAGCAAGCTGGTGCAGCGTGACAAGGTCGACGTGCTGGTCGGCACCGTGCACTCGGGCGTGCAGATGGGCATCCAGAAAGTCGCGCGCGACTCCGGCGTGCTGAGCCTGATCCCGAACGCCGGCGTGCACGCCGCCACGCGCGGCCTGTGTGCGCCCAATGTGTTCCGCACCTCCTTCACCAATTCGCAACCGACGCGTGCGCTGGGCCCGGCCATGGTGGCCAAGGGCCACAAAAAAGCCGTCTGGATCACCTGGAAATACGCGGCCGGCGATGAGGCCTTCGAAGGCTTCAAGGAAAGCTACACCGCAGCCGGCGGCACCATCGTCAAAGAGCTGGGCCTGCCCTTCCCCAACGTCGAGTTCCAGGCGCTGCTGACTGAAATCGCTGCGCTCAAGCCCGACGCCGTGGCCTGCTTCTTCGCCGGTGGCGGCGCCGCCAAGTTCATCCGCGACTACGCCGCGGCCGGACTCAAGGGCAAGATCCCGCTGTATGGCTCCGGCTTCCTGACTGAAGGCGTGCTTGACGCCGCTGGTCCCGCTGCCGACGGCATCATCACCACCATGCATTACAGCGACTCGCTGGACACGCCCCGCAACAAGGCTTTCCGCACGGCGTATGCAAGCCGCTTCAAGATGCAGCCTGACGTGTATGCCGTGCAGGGTTACGACACCGGCCTGCTGCTGGTCCATGGCGCCAACGCCGTCAAGGGCGACATGGCCAGCAAGCCGGCGCTGTACAAGGCGCTGGAGTCTGCCGTGATCGACAGCCCGCGCGGCAAGTGGACCATGAGCAAGTCGCACAACCCGGTGCAGGACATTTATCTGCGCGTCGTCGAGAACAAGGAAAACAAGGTCCTCGGCGTCGCAGCCAAAGCCCTCGCCGACTCCGGCGCAGGGTGCAAGATGGGTTGAGGCGTCAGCTTTAACCTGACCCATAAACTGTCATGCCGGACTCGATCCGGCATCCATGTTGGTGTCCAAGCCATGGATGCCGGGTCAAGCCCGGTATGACAGCTTTTGTACATCGTCTTTTCACCGCTCACCCGCATTCCAATGGATCTCGCCAACTTTCTCATCCAGTTGCTCAACAGCGTGCAGTACGGTCTGCTGCTGTTCATGCTGGCCGCCGGGCTGACGTTGATCTTCGGCATCATGGGTGTGGTCAACCTTGCGCATGGCAGCTTCTACATGCTGGGCGCGTATCTGGCCTGGTCGCTCAGCGCGCAGCTGGGCAGCCTGACGCTGGCGATATTGGTCGGCGCGGTGTTGTCGGCGATCTTCGGCCTGGCGCTCGAATGGCTGCTGTTTCGCCACTTCTATCACCGGGACCACCTCGACCAGGTCTTGCTGACTTTCGGCCTGATCTACATCTTTGAAGAGCTGCGCTCCATTCTCTGGGGCGACGACGTACACGGTGTGCCGATTCCTGAGCTGCTCAGCGCATCGATTCCATTGACCGACAACCTCTCCTACCCGGTTTACCGCCTGTTCATGTCGGCCGTGTGTATTGCGCTGGCGGTCGGGCTGTACCTCTTGATCTCCAAAACCCGGCTCGGCATGAAGATACGCGCCGGCGCCTTCAACCGCGACATGGCCGGCGCACTCGGCATCAACATCAAGCTGATCCATGCCGTGGTGTTTGCCCTCGGCGTGACGCTGGCCGCAGTCGCCGGCATGATTGCCGCGCCAGTTGCCAGCGTCTACCCCAACATGGGCTCGCAGGTGCTGATCATGTGTTTTGTGGTGGTGGTGATAGGCGGCATCGGTTCGGTGCGCGGCGCCATGATCGCCGCGCTGCTGGTCGGCCTGGTCGATACCTTCGGCAAGGTGTTGCTGCCCTCGGTCGCGGGCATGCTGGTTTACATGTTGATGGCGGCGGTACTTTTGTGGAAACCTGAAGGCTTGTTCAAGCAATGAGCACGATGAAAGCCAATCTCGAAGTCCTGCCGCGCGGCGTGCAGGTGGCACTCGCATTGGGCCTGATCGCGCTGGTCGCCTTCCCCTTCACCGGCACCGACTTCTACGTGCAGATGGTCACACGCATGATGATCATGGCGATTTTTGCGATGAGCCTGGATTTGCTGCAGGGCGTCACCGGCCTGGTGTCGCTGGGCCATGCCGCCTACTTCGGCCTGGCCGGTTATGCGCTGGCTTTTCTGATGCCGCAGGGGGAAGCCGTCAGCCTGTGGTGGACCCTGCCGCTGGCGGTATTGGCCTCCGGGCTGGGCGCACTGATCATCGGCTTCTTCGTTGTCCGCACCCATGGCATCTACTTCATCATGGTGACCATGGCCTTTGCGCAGATGATCTTCTTCCTGTTCTTCGACAACAAGGTACTGGGCGGCTCTGACGGCCTGTACATCAACTTCAAGCCGACGATCGCGCTGTTCGGCTGGACGCCGTTTGCCTGGTGGGACCTGGACAACAAACACACGCTCTACTACTTCACGCTGGCCGTCCTGCTGCTGGTCTACGCCTTCCTGCGGCGTCTGCTGTGGAGCCCCTTCGGCCGCGCACTGGCCGGCATCCGCGTCAACGAGCACCGCATGCGCGCCATGGGTTTCGGCACCTTCCGCTACAAACTGACGGCCTTCACGCTGGCTGGCGCATTGGCCGGCCTGGCCGGTTATCTGTGGGGCACACAAACCGGCTACATCAACCCCGAACTCATGGGTTTTCACATGAGCGCACACGGCATCATGATGGTGATCCTGGGCGGCATGGGCAACTTCGCCGGCGCCATCGTTGGCGCTTTTGCTTTTGAATACCTGCTGCATGTGTTCAAGGACCTGCCACGCATCGGCAGCGTCAACCTCGGCAAACACTGGCAGCTCTGGATGGGCCTGTTCATCGTGCTGCTGGTGACCTTCGCGCCGCGCGGCATCCTGGGTCTGGTCGAGCGTTTTGGCAAATCGCGGAAAGCCGGCGATGAGTGAAGTTCTGCTCAGCGCAAAAAACCTGACCAAACGCTTTGGTGGACTTGCTGCGGTCAACGACGTATCGGTCGATCTGCAGCGCAACCATATCCACGCAGTGATCGGACCGAACGGCGCTGGCAAATCCACGCTGACCAATTTGCTCTCGGGCGACTTGCCGCCGACATCAGGCTCGGTCCGGCTCGGCGACAAAGACGTGACCGGCTGGAACCCCGAAAAAATCTCGCGCCAGGGCCTGGGCCGCAGCTACCAGAAAACCAATATCTTCCTGCCCTTCACCGTCTGGGACAACGTGCGCCTGGCAGCCCAATCACGCCAGCCGTATGCCGCCCGCTGGTTCAGGCGCGCTACTGATTTTGTAGCTATCAACGCCCGTGCGACAAGGGCTATCGAGCTTTCCGGCCTTGAAAACCGGAAAAATGCGATGGCCGGCACCATCAGCCATGGCGAGCAACGGCAGTTGGAAATCGCCATGACGCTGGCGACCGAGCCGCAGGTGCTGCTGCTTGACGAACCCCTGGCCGGCATGGGCGCAGTCGAAGCCGAGCGCATCGTGGCCCTGCTGCTCAAGCTCAAGGCAGACCACGGCATCCTGCTGGTCGAACACGACATGGACGCGGTTTTCACGCTGGCTGACGAGCTGACGGTGATGGTGGACGGCAAAGTCATCGCCAGCGGTACGCCGGCGCAGATTCGCGCGGACGCTGGTGTGCAGGCCGCCTACCTGGGAGAAGAACACTGACTTGCTCCCTCTCCCGCTGGGAGAGGGCTCGGGTGAGGGCCACACGTATGGAAAATCTCATCGACGCGAAAGCGATCCACACCTACTACGGCGCCAGCCACATCCTGCGCGGCATCGACTTTTCCGTCGCGCGCGGCGAAACCATCGGCTTGATGGGCCGCAACGGCATGGGAAAAAGTACGCTGCTCAAAAGCATCATGGGCCTGGTCAAACCGCGCACGGGCAGTGTGGACATCATGGGCAAACCGATGATGGGGCGTGCCCCCTACGAGATTTCCCAACTTGGCATTGCGTATGTGCCTGAAGGCCGGGGCATCTTCGGCAACCTCAGCGTGGTCGAAAACCTGAAGATGGCGGCACGGGCCGGAACCCGTGGCCAGCGCGACTGGACTTATGAACGCGTGCTCGAGACCTTCCCGCGCTTGAAGGAGCGCCTGGGCCATGGCGGCCAGCAACTGAGCGGCGGTGAGCAGCAGATGCTGACCATCGGCCGCGCGCTGATGACCAATCCCGATGTGCTGATCCTGGACGAAGCGACCGAAGGCCTGGCGCCGCTGATCGCGCGCGAGATCTGGCGCATCTGCCAGCTCGTGCGGGAAACCGGCATCAGCAGCGTGATCGTCGACAAGAACTGGAAACACGTCACGCGGATCACTGACCGCAACATCATCCTGGTCAAGGGTGAGGTGGTGTTTGAAGGCAGCTCGGCTGAGCTGCGAGCCCGCCCTGAATTGCTGGTGCAGTACCTGGGTGTCTAGAAGAGCGCACCCACGACCCGCAGCGAATCGACAAGGCCCGCCTTCACCTTGCCCCTGCCACCGTAAAGGCAGCCACACTACATCAGCGATCGCAGTTCTCTGGCTGCATCAAACAACAAGGGCAGCAGATTGCGCTGCATCGCCTGCCCCGTCAAGCGTTGCGGTGACGCCACCACATTGAGCGCGGCCACTGTCTTGCCCTGCATGTTGCGCAGCGGCACCGCCAGTGCATGCACGCCCAGCTCGTGTTCTTCTGCCGCCAGGCACCAGTCGTCGGCGCGGACCTGTTCGATCACCGCGCGAAACTGCCTGGCATCGATGACGGTGCGGGTGGTCAGGCGGGCCAGTGTCCGGCCTTTGAGCCACTGCGTGAAGTCAGGTTTTGTTTTGGCCGCCAGCAGGATGCGCCCGGTGGAGGTGGCGTGCGCCGGCAGCCGTGCGCCCAGGTGCAAGCCATAGGCCAGCACCCGCACGGCACCGGCCGATGAGTTTTTCCATTCGTAGCCGCTGCGCCCGACAATCACCACCTCGTCACCGTCAAGCACACCGGCTGAAAACGACTCCTGGGTTTGCGCCGCCAGACGGTTCAGTGTGGGCTGCACCGCACGCGGCAAACGTGCCGAGGCCAGGTAGCTGCCCGAAAAGCGCAGCACCTTGGGCGCCAGCCAGTAGTAGCTGCCGTCGGTTTCCAGGTAGCCCAGGTGCGCCAGGGTCAGCAGGTGCCGCCGCGCGGCAGCGCGCGTGATGCCGGCGCGTTCGGCGGCCAGCGTGGCGTTCAAGCGCTGGCGCTGCGTGTCGAAACTCTCCAGCACCGCCATGCCCTTGGCCATGCCTTCAATCAGGTCGGCTTTTGCGATCAGCCGGTGGCTCAGCAGTTCACCGGAGGTCCGGCTCGGCGGAGTAGAAACCGTGCTCATTGCGCGATCATCGCACAAATGACCTGTAGATCGTGCAGCGCCGACACGCCCGCCTGCGCACTGGAAGAAGCTGGGCCTACGCTATCTGTTCGCCAACAGAAAGTGGAGACAGACATGCGTACCCAGGTTGCCATCATCGGTGCAGGCCCGTCGGGCCTGTTGCTCGGCCAGTTGTTACACAAGGCCGGCATAGCCGCCGTGATCGTTGAGCGCCAGAGTGGCGACTATGTGCTGGGCCGCATCCGCGCCGGTGTGCTGGAGCAAGTCACCATCGACCTGCTGGACGAAGCTGGTGTCGGCCAACGCATGCACCAGGAGGGCATGGTGCATGGCGGTTTCGACATGTTGTTCAGGGGCGAGCGCCACCGCATCGACATGAACCGTCTGACCGGCGGCAAGAACGTCATGGTCTACGGCCAGACCGAAGTCACCCGCGACCTGATGGACGCCCGGCAGGCGGCAGGCCTCACCACCATTTATGAAGCAGGCAAGGTGTCGGTGCACGGCTTCGACACGAAAAAACCCCGCGTGACTTACCACAAAGACGGCCAGACGTTTGAGATCGAGTGCGACTTCATCGCTGGCTGCGACGGCTTTCATGGCGTGTGCCGCGCCAGCGTGCCCGAGGGCGCCATCACCGAGTACGAAAAGGTCTACCCCTTCGGCTGGTTGGGCGTGCTCGCCGACACACCGCCCGTGCACCATGAGCTGATTTACGTCAACAGCACACGCGGCTTCGCGCTGTGTTCGCAGCGCAGCAGCTCACGCAGCCGCTACTACCTGCAGGTGCCGCTGACCGACAAGGTCGAAGCCTGGTCGGACGACGCCTTCTGGAACGAGCTGCGGCTGCGCCTGGACGCGGGCGGCCGCGAACACCTGGTCACCGGCCCGTCCATCGAAAAAAGCGTGGCGCCTTTGCGCAGTTTTGTCGCCGAACCGATGCGTTTTGGGCGCCTGTTCCTGGCGGGGGATGCCGCGCACATCGTGCCGCCCACCGGCGCCAAAGGGCTGAACCTGGCCGCCAGCGACGTGAAATACCTGTCCGGCGCGCTGATCGAGTTCTATGCCGACAAGAGCGAAGCCGGCATAGCCACCTACTCCGAGCGATGCCTCAGGCGCGTCTGGCGCGCCGAGCGTTTTTCGTGGTGGTTCACCAGCCTGATGCACCACTTCCCGGAAAACGGCCCCATCGGCCAGAAGCTGCAGGACGCCGAGCTGGACTACATCGTGCATTCGGAAGCCGGTGCGCGCTCCGTTGCCGAAAACTACGTGGGCCTGCCGCTGGACTTCGGCAACTGAGCCGCAGACCGGCTTGGGCGTCAGCCCCCATCCGCCTCATGCACCAGCAAATCCCCCGGCTGGCAGTCGAGAAACTCGCAGATCTTCAGCAGCGTGTCAAAACGCACACCCTTGACCTTGCCCTGCTTGAGCAGCGACAGATTCGCTTCGGTGATGCCGACGTAGGCCGCGAGGTCCTTGGACCTGGCCTTGCGCTGCGACAACATCACATCGAGTTTGACAACGATGGACACGAGCGACTGATCAGCTAGACAAACTGCGCATTCTCTTCAGCCAGCGCCACAGCGCGCGACATCACCGCGGCAATCTGCCAGACCATGCCGGCAAACAGCAGCGTGATCAACTCGTTGCTGCCCAGACCCATGGCCAGTGCACGCTGGCCGGCAGGCGCACCCAGGGTCAGCAGCACACTGATGGCTATGGACACAAAAAATCCCGCCACCACTGAGGCAAAAATACCGGCGGCAAAACCGCGCAAATAACGCACGGTACGCAAGCTGAAATACTCGGCCTGCGAGAACCCGGAAAAACAGCGCATCGCGCAGACCAGACCGTAAGACGCGCAACACACCGGCAGCACGCCCAGGCCCACGGCCAGCAAGCGCTGCCACAGTTCCACATCCAGCATCGCGACCTGCACCGCCGACAGACTGACGCCCGCGCGCAGCAGCAAGCCCTCGGTCGGCGTGGTCATCAGTTGGTACAGCACCGCCAGCGGCAAGGCCACAGACAGCAAGGCGCAAACCCAGGCGAAAGCGCTGTTCAGGCGCTGGACTTCCGGCCCCGACAGCGTGGTGGCAGCCAATGTGGTTTTCATAAGGCACCCCTTGTGATGAGGCGGCCAGTATGCCGTATTATTTTCTGTAAAACAATAATTAATTACTGTAAAACATAAATTACTTCAAAATTACACGCTGCATTTGCCACCCCCGCTTGAACCTGAGCAAGCCAGCGACTCTGGTAAGGTCAGCCTTGAACCACGGCGGAGCGCCTTTGCCCGCCGAACACAGGAGACTTTCGCCCATGCCTACCCCCACCGCCTCTTTCCTGCCGCTGCAGGGCGTACGCATTCTGAGCCTGGCACTCAATCTGCCCGGCCCGGCGGCGCTGATGCGCTGCCGCCGCATGGGCGCGAGCTGCCTCAAGCTGGAGCCACCCGCAGGCGACCCCATGGGTCAATACAACCCCGCAGCCTACGCGGAACTGCATGAAGGCGTGAAAGTGTTGAGTGCCGATCTGAAGACCGAGGACGGGCAAAAAGTGCTGCAGCGCGAACTGGCCAAAACCGATGTGTTGCTGACCTCCTTCCGCCCCTCGGCCATTGAAAAACTCGGCCTGGGCTGGAAGAAGATCCACAGCCTGCACCCCGCGCTGTCCCACGTCGCCATCGTCGGCGCGCCCGGCGCACTCGGTGAAGCACCCGGCCATGACCTGACCTACATGGCCGACAACGACCTGGTGACCGGCCTGGAGCTGCCGCCCACGCTGTACGCCGACATGGGCGGCTCGCTGATGGCCAGCGAAGCCGTGCTGCAGGCCGTGCTGCGTCAGCGCGAGCCCTACGCCGCCACCGGCGACCCGCACCCGCAAGGCGTGTTTCTGGAAGTCGCGCTGTCGGAAGCGGCGAGTTACCTCGGCCTGCCACGCGCCTGGGGCCTGACAAAGCCGGGCGCAGCCGTCGGCGGTGGTCACGCCGGCTACCGCGTCTACCCGTGCAAAGACGGCCGCGTGGCGGTGGCGGCGTTGGAGCCGCATTTTGCGGCGAGTTTGTGTGCTGCGGCAGGTGTGCAGGCGTCTGACATGAAGGCCATGTTTGCACCGGCCACGCACCAAGCCATCGCCGACTTCCTGCTCACGCGAACGTGCGAACAGCTGGACGCAGTGGCGGCGGACAAAGACATTCCTCTGCACACGCTATCGAATTCATAGCTGCCCGCGCACGTCGGTAAAGGGCTAGACGCTCATTTCTTTACAAGAAGTTAACCAAACTCTCCAGAGAAACCTTTTGAATCGTGCACTTGAACCCGCAGCGGCAGGACTAAGATGACAGGCATGACCAGAATCGTCGGCACGCAAAATCGCAGCGAGTTCATTCTTGACCCTGTGGAGGCCTGGCATCGTGGCCGCGCGCTGGATCAGATGCTGGCCACCGCAGTGATTCCTGTGCGGCGCGGCGTGTTGCGCGCGCCGCACAAGGTTTTCAACCAGCTCGACGATGCACGCCAACTCGAACAAGCCCGCCTGCTCAACCGCCCGCCGCCAACTTCAGACGATCAGACCTCATGAATCCTGATGCTTTGCTGGACCTGCTAGGCCGGTTCCAGGCCGAAGGCGTGGCCTATGTCCTGGTTGGCGGGCACGCGGTGCGGCTCAATGGCTTTAACCGAACGACGGAAGACATTGACATCCTTCTTCCGTCATCTCTCGAAAATGGCCGGAAGGTCATCAAAGCCTTGTCTTTTTTGTCTTCGAGCCAGGAGCTTGATGAAGCTTGGTTTGCGCCACCGCTGAACGAGCCAGAAAATATCCGGGTGGCCGATACATTGTTAATTGATCTGCTGTTTGCCGCCAACGGACAAACCTACGAAAGCCTGCAAGACCATGTGCGCACACTGACCGTGGATGGTGTGGACATTCAAACCCTGGACATCGAAGGCCTGCTCAAAACCAAAACAGACTACCGCGCCAAGGACCGGATAGATCGCGAAGCGCTGGAGCGTCTGCGCAAGCTTTTATAAGGTCGCGGTGCTATTCATGCTGCTGCCTGCCATGCTGGGCAGGTGGCTGGGTCAGCGCTTGCGTGACGAACTGAGCGTGCTAAGCTTTGCTCCGACCGTGCCGCCCGCAGGCCGAGTCTGGCGAGTCTTTCGCCTGTCCAGAGAAAGTTGAGCGACTCCCTTGTTTCCAAAGCGCCAAGACCGCCGGATCAGCCTGATCGGCGGGGTGATCCTGCTGGCGGCCACCCTGGCTGCAGGCTTTTCGGTGTTTGCCGTCATGCAGCGCCAGACCGAAGCGGTACTCAGCCGCAGCCTGCAGGCCACGTTGCAAAGCAATGTGCGCCTGTTTGAAAGCCAGATTCAGCAGGTGCTGGCAGACACGCGGACGGTAGCGACCCGCCCCTTCCTGATTCAAAACCTGCAGAGTCTGGGCAACCAGCCCGACGACGCCGCCGCTGCCCTGGCCCTGCAGCGGGCAGCAAGCTCGTTCATCGGCACAGGGCTTGACGCAGTCTCGTTTTCCGACGCTCAGGGCCGGCCGGTGGCGGGCGCAGGCCGGTTTTCACCTGAAGACGGCGCGCGTGTGGCACTTGACCCGCAAGGTCGGTCGTTTTTGCTCTGGCGGCAGGAATTCATTGTCCAGTCGCAGCTTGACATGCTGGACGCGCAAGGCGTGCGCGCGGGCACGGTCACGGCGCAAGCGCGCATGCCCCTGCTGAGCCAGGTCTTCCGCGATGTCGGCGCCATGGGGCAAAGTGCCGAGTTTGGATTGTGTGCCCCGCTGGCTGAGGACAAGCAGCAGATGGACTGTTTTCTGGGACGCGTGTCGGGCATGGAGATCAAACGCCTGCCGCTCATCGTCGATGGCAAAGCCCTGCCCATGCACCACGCGCTCCTTGGCAAGACCGGTATCACCACCGCCCTGGATTACCGGCGCGAGATAGTGGTAGCGGCGTATATGCCGGTAGCCGCCTTTGGGTTTGGCATGGTGCTCAAGCTTGACCAGAACGAGCTGTATGCGCCGGTGTTCCAGCAGTTGCGCTTCATCGTGCCGCTGCTGCTGGCGCTGGTACTGGTTGGCATGCTGCTGATCAATTTTGTGGTGTCGCCGCTGGTGCGCAAACTCGTCCGCTCCGAGCGGGCAGCGCGCGATACCAGTGCCCAGTTGCGCGACATCACCGACACGGTGCCCGCGTGGATCACCTATATCGACGCTGGCCTGCGGGTGCGTTTTCACAACCAGGCTTACCAGAAAGCTTTTGGCCTGTCGCACGAACAGATCGACGGAAAAGACATTCAAGCTGTGATTGGCGACGAGCTTTTTGCCCGTATCAAGCCTCACATTGAGGAGGTGCTGTCGGGTTACCCGGTGGTGTACGAGCGTTCCCAGAAAAACCTGCAGGGCGACCTGCGTGACTACCTGATTCACTATTTTCCGCGTTATGACGACGCAGACGGCTTGGGCAAAGTGATCGGCTTTTATTCGCTGGTCAATGACGTCACCGAGCTCAAACGCATAGACCGTATCAAAAGCGAGTTCGTCTCTACCGTGAGCCATGAGTTGCGCACGCCACTGACCTCGATTCGCGGCTCGCTGGGCCTGATCGCGGGCGGCGTGGCCGGGCAGTTGCCCGATGCGGTCAAGTCGCTGGTGGAGATCGCCAAGAACAACTGCGAGCGCCTGATCCGCTTGATCAACGACATTCTGGACATTGAAAAAATCGAGTCCGGCAAGATGCAGCTTGACCTGAAAGTACTGGTGCTGCAGCCGCTGCTGGCGCAGGCGCTGGCCGCCAACGAAGGTTTTGGCGCCGCCAAAAACCTGCATCTGACGCTGGTTGCGCCCGAGGAGCCGTTGAGGGTGCAAGCCGACAGCGACCGCTTGACGCAGGTGGTAACCAACCTGCTGTCCAACGCCATGAAGTTTTCGCCAGGCGACGCAACGGTGGAGGTGCATGTGCTGCGTGCCGGTTCCGTCGTGCGGGTCGAGGTACGCGATCAGGGCCCGGGTATCCCTGATGAATTTCGCAAACGGATCTTCCAGAAATTCTCGCAGGCCGATTCTTCGGACACGCGCCAGAACGCGGGCACCGGGCTGGGCCTGAACATCTCCCGCGCCATCATTGAGCGGCTGGACGGCAGCATTGGCTTTGAGAGCAAGGTCGGCGCGGGCAGCACTTTCTATTTTGAACTGCCCGAGTGGACCGAAGCCGAGTCGGTCGAGCCTGCCGAGCTGTCGCCTCAGGCCAGCGCTGGAGCGGCCCCGGCTTCGCTGCCAGCGCGCCCGCAGGTGCTGGTTTGCGAAGACGACCGTGACATCGCGCGGCTGATCAGCATGATGCTGAACAAGGGCGGCTTTGAGGTCGATGTCGCCTACAGTGCAGCGATGGCGCTGGACCGGCTGCACTCCGCCGGCCCGTACGCGGCCATGACGGTGGACCTGAAGCTGCCCGACCAGGACGGCCTCTCGCTGATACGCACCCTGCGCAGCCGCTCGCCGACCCAGGACCTGCCGATTGTGGTGCTGTCCGCATCGGCCGGGACCAGCCAGATCGAATGCAACAACCAGCCGCTCAATGTGTCGGACTGGCTTGACAAACCGATTGACGAAAACCAGCTGGTGCTGGCGCTGCGCCGCGCGATCAACCGCATGGCCGAGGGCAAGCCGCGTATTCTGCACATCGAGGACGATCTGGATGTCCAGCGCATCACGGCGGCCATTGCCCAGGACTTTGCAATTTTCGAGTTTGCCGCCTCGCTCGACGAAGCGCGGACCCGGTTGCGCGAGCGTTCGTTTGAGCTGGTGCTGCTGGACCTGACGTTGCAAGGCGGGTCGGGCTGGGACCTGCTGGCAGACATCAAGGCACTGCCCCATCCGCCTCCGGTGGTCGTCTTCACCGCCGCCGAAGTCAGCCGGGCGGAGGGCGCGCGCGTGGCTGCTGTGCTGGTCAAGGCCCAGACGTCCAATGCCGAACTGCTGCAGACCCTGCAGCGTGTTCTGACATAAGCCGGGCAGCGCCCGAGGCGCTCACAACGCACTACCGTCTTGCCGGGTAGCATGTTCGTGCCCTGGGCCGTGAACCGTCCTCAGCATCACGCATCACGGCATCATGGGGATCTATTGCTGCTTGGCACCCTCGGTCAAGCGGCGGCTCAGCCCGATGACGTAGGGCGCGGCGCGGGCAGCGATCATCGGATCGGCCGATGGCTCCACCCCTTTGGGCAGCACCAAGGGGTTGTAGGTGATGGTCAGGCAGTCGCCGGCGGCATCAGCGGACACCGATGTCACCTTTAGCGTGCCCATGTTCACCTTTTTGCGACCCTCGGGCAGCGGCACGGTGGCGCTGTCGATCTTGTCGCCGGGCTGGGCCAACTCCAGATTGAAATTGAACGCGACATTGCCCTGCTTGACACGTTCGCGAAGGTCGTCAAACAGGAAGCTCGGCCCCTTGGCCTTGGCCTCGTCGTCGCTCAGGCCCTTGACGCCGCCCGCCGGCTCAAAGACCCATTTGCCAAACTGTTTGGCGCCGGCGGCATTGCCGAAACCGAAGGCGTGCACGCCCCAATAGTTCACACTGCCAAAGCTGGCGGGCACCGGCTGCGATGCAAAGTACTTGCCTTGCAACAAAACTTCGGGGTTGGCGTCGGCAAAGGCCTTGACCTTGGCCGGGTCCGCCATTTTGGTGGCGGGGTCGGGCTGCAACGAGGCCAGGCGGCCCAAGAACTGCTGTGGAGACGACGCGCCGAACACCGGAGCGGAGATGTTGCCCATTTGCCATTGCTCGCCGCCCGGCAGGTTGAACTGCAAGGCCATGTTGCGCTGACTCTTGCCGTTGTCGGCGACCTTGGGGTTGGCCCCGCCGACCGAAAACCGCACTACCACCGGTATCGGATTGCCGCTGAACGCCGAGGAAGTCGACAAGGCGCGTGCATCGGCGCTGCCAACAAACTCGCCCATGGCGCAGATGCCCTTGGCGCCAGAGCGGCGGTAGCCTTCGAACTTGCCGAAGGTGGCCTCGAACTGATTGAGGAACACATTGGGGTCGACCGGCGCGGCGGCCGATTGCGCGAAGGCACTCAGTGTCAAGGTCGACGCGGCGAGCGCAACAGCGGTCAGCATGAGAGATTTCATAACGATAGAACTCCAGTAGGTTGGGGGCGGCTTGTGACACGCTGGCCGTGCCGGAAGTACGGCACAACACAGCTGTCATGGAGTTGTCGGGCAACCCGGCAAAACCTTACAAGATCTGCCGGTATGGTCCTACAACCACGCCGCAAGGCCTGACGTGTAAGAAATCAGCCGCTGGATTGACTCATGGACATCGACAAGCCTTATTGCGCCCTCTTCATGCAGAGGCTAAGGCTCGCCGGCGGTAGGATGACGCCTCCCTACGCTCCTGATTTGATAGCTGGTAGCGCCCGTCCCCAAAGGGCTGGAGGCTATTTTTTCTAAAAAATTCACACCCAGGGCTGTCATCCCAGACCTGATCCGGGATCCACGCCCCACAAACCACTGGCAGCAGTTCTCCAGCATGGATTGCGGGCCTGGCCCGCAATGACCAGCCAAGTCAGCTCAGCATCTTCTTCAACAGCCATAGCAGCGCCGCGCGCACTTCAGGCGCCTTCGCGCCACCGTCAATCTCCAGGGCCGCACGGTCAAACGCCGCTGACAGCAGGCTCGACAGCGCATCGACAGATATTTT
>Ga0308009_10000267_pt1 | contig 42267 bp, 31 predicted proteins | sample Neamet127_FD_203134 | JGI IMG/M metagenome (GOLD analysis project Ga0308009, IMG submission 203134) | Marine microbial communities from water near the shore, Antarctic Ocean - #127 | ecosystem: Environmental > Aquatic > Marine > Unclassified | place: Southern Ocean | collected 2014-07-24 | reverse complement strand
GCGGCTGTTGCCCGCGCCTCAAACCAGGGCGAAAACCGAAAACCCCATAGGCCAGCATCCGCGGCCCGCGGCTTCCTGCTTTGGAGGATATCGTACACCTGCCGGTGCCCGATTTCCTTCACACAAGCAGACGTTCAGGCCCCTTACCTCCCTTCCCAACTTCGGACGCTGGTTCATATTTGCACGAAAGGCGGCAGCGATCCTCAAAACAATATTACCCCAACATTCGCGCGGTCTTTTCCGCTTCCCTACGTCGGCCATTCGCTCATTTGGTCGAACGTCAACTCACGCCGCTCTCTGTACGGTATACAAGGCAAGCAGCCATGGCAGTCGTGGAGTGACATATTTGGGAACGCCGATTGCCCGACCATCCGTGGGTTGTCGTCCGATCTCGATTCCACCGATGAATAGTGTCAAGATTGCGATCGAACTCACATACTACCAAGCCTCGTGCAGTAGGAAAGATCATGCCCCAACGAGATCGAGCTAGTATACGCATCGATCTAGCGCGCCTTTGGTTTGGACCCGCGCGGCCGTGCGACCTACCAAGATCCCCGGATTGGCCGCGACATGAGGGCGGACCAGGCGATCGAGGGGATGCACGTTATGACGACCATGAGCCCGACCGAGATGGCGCAGCGCCTTGGCGGCGGATTGCTGTCGTTCCCTGTCACCCATTTCGATGCGGAGGGTGCGTTCGTCGAGGACGACTATCGGAAGCATTGCGCTTGGATGCTCGAGCATGAGCTATCCGGCCTGTTCGCGGCAGGCGGCACCGGCGAGTTCTTCTCGCTGACGCCAGCCGAAGTCGCGCAGGTCGTCGGCGCCGCGGTGGCCGAAGCCGGCGGACGTCTGCCGGTGATCTCGGGCTGTGGCTACGGCACCGCGATCGCCACCGGGATCGCACGCGATGCGGAGAAGGCGGGCGCGGACGGCCTGTTGCTGCTGCCACCCTATCTGGTCGGATCGAAGCAGGAAGGGCTTGCCGCGCATGTCGAGGCGGTCTGCAAGGCGACCGGGCTAGGCGTGATCGTCTACAACCGCGACAATGCGATCCTCGACGACGATACGCTGGCCGGGCTGTGCGACCGCAATCCCAATTTGGTCGGCTTCAAGGACGGCGTCGGCGACATCGAGCTGATGACGCGCGTCTATGCGCGGATGGGCGACCGGCTGACCTATATCGGCGGCCTGCCGACCGCCGAAACGTTCGCGACGCCGTATCTCACGATGGGCGTCACTACCTATTCGTCGGCGATCTTCAATTTTCTGCCTGAATGGGCGCTGGCCTTCTACAAGGCGGTGCGTGCCGACGACCGGGTCGAGGTGCTGAACCAGCTCCGCGATTTTGTGCTGCCCTACATTACGCTGCGCAACCAGGGCCGCGGCTATGCGGTGTCGATCGTCAAGGCGGGCATGCGCGTCGTCGGGCGAGATGCCGGGCCAGTGCGCTCGCCGCTGACCGATTTGTCCGCAGCCGAAGACGAGCGGCTCCGCGTGCTGATCGACAAGGTTGCCCCGGCCGCTCTCGCCAAGGCGGCGTGACAGCGGGCGAGAACCAACGGATAGTGCGGCGATGATGTTCGAACTGAGCCAGCTTCGCTGCTTCGTCGCCGCCGCCGAGGAACTCCATTTCGGGCGCGCGGCACAGCGCCTGAACATGACGCAATCGCCGCTCAGCCGGCAGATCCAGCTACTCGAGCGGATCCTCGACGTGACGCTGCTCGAACGCACCAGCCGACAGGTGAGCCTGACGCCCGCCGGTCGCGTGTTCCTGATCGAAGCGCGGCGGATCGTCCGGCTGTCGGAGAGTGCAGCGCTGTCGGCGCGGCGCGTGGCAAAGGGCGATGCGGGACGCGTAGCGATCGGCTTCACCGCGGTCTCGGGATATAATCTGGTGCCGCAGATCGTCGCGCAGGCGAGAGCGAGCCTGCCCAATATCGACCTCGAACTGCGCGAGATGGTGACGACCGACCAGGTCGATGCGCTGCTGACCGGGCTGATCGACATCGGCTTCGTGCGACCGCCGCTCGATCGCCACGAGTTCGACACCGTCTGCGTACAGGTCGAGCCGCTCGTCGTCGCGCTGCCGGCGGGGGACCCGCGACAGGCAAAGGCGGTGCTCGAACTCAACGATTTCGATGGCTTGCCGCTGATCATGTATGCGCGGCAGGGTGCGGGGTATTTCCACCAGATGCTTATCGGGCTGTTCGACGGTGTCGGGGTGTCGCCGCACTATGTCCAGCATGTGACGCAGATCCATTCGATGCTGGGGCTCGTGCATGCGGGGCTGGCCGCAGCGATCGTGCCGGAATCCGCATCGGGGCTGCACATGAACGACGTGCAGTTCCGCCGGTTGGCGACCGACCCCGAGAAGCCGGTCGAGCTGCACATGGCGTGGCGGCGCGACAACAGTAACCCCGCGCTGGAGCCAATGCGGCGACTGTGCGCCGAAACCGCAGCGTGATCGACCGGCGCGCGGTGCTCGCCGGGCTCGTGGCGACCCCGGCGCTGGTTGCGGCGCGCGTACCGGCGAGCCCCGTCGCGACGACGCGATACGGGCGGGTGCGCGGGACGGTCGACCGCGACGTGCTGGTCTTTCGCGGGGTGCGCTACGGCGCGGATACGCGGACGCGGCGGTTTGCGCGTGCGGTGCCGCCGACGCCGTGGACCGACATTGCCGACGCCACGCGCTACGGCGCCGCCTCCCCGCAAACCAAGGCGACCGAGGTGACCAGCGAGGATTGCCTGTTTCTCAACGTCTGGACGCCGGCGCTCGACGCTGCGCGGCGACCGGTCATGGTGTATATCCACGGTGGCGCGCACGCGCATGGGTCGGGGTCCGATCCGCTGTATGACGGCGGCGCTCTGGTGCGGCGCGGCGATGTCGTGCTCGTCACGTTGAACCACCGGCTAGCGGCGCTCGGCTATGCGTATCTCGCGCAGCTCGGCGGGCCGGCGGAATCGGGGAACGTCGGCAATCTCGACATCGTCCTCGCGCTGCAATGGGTGCGCGACAACATTGCGGCGTTCGGTGGCGATCCGGGGCGGGTGATGCTGTTCGGTCAGTCGGGCGGCGGCGCCAAGATCGTGACGCTGATGGCGATGGCGGAGGCGCGGCCGCTGTTCCATGCCGCCGCCACGATGAGCGGCCAGCATGTGACGGCGGCGGGGCCGAACCACGCGACGATCCGGTCGCGAGCGTTCATGGCGAAGGCCGGCGCGGGCGACTTTGCGGCACTAAACGCGCTGCCGATCGAGCGGCTGGTCGAGGCGATGGCGACGACCGATCCGATCGAGGGCAAGGGCGAGATCAGCTTTACCTCGACGCTCGATCATCATGCGCTGACGCGTCATCCGTTCTTTCCCGATGCCCCTCGCGAGGCGGCGCCTATTCCGCTGATCGTCGGCAATACGCATGACGAGACCGGGTTGTGGATCGGCGAGATCCTCAGGCGCGGCGACACGAACTGGGACAACCTGCCCGAACGGTTGGTGCGGGAGATGACCAAGGACCTCGAGCCCGATCATATCATCCGGCGGTACCGCGAACTCTATCCCGATCGGACCGCCGGGCAGATCCTGCTGGCGGCATCGACCGCGGGTCGGTCGTGGCCCGGGCATCTGATCCAGGCGGAGGAACGCGCGAAGATCGGTGCGCCGACCTGGATGTATCAGCTCGACTTTCCCTCGCCGGAAGCCGGCGGCGTGCTCGGCGCGTTCCATACGCTTGATATCGGGCTGGTGTTCGACAACACGCGCGAGCCGAGTGCGCGGACGGGTGATGGGCCCGAGGCGAGACGGCTGGCCGGGCGGATGGCGGATGCGTTCATCGCAATGGCGCGGACCGGCGATCCGAACTGTGCGAGCGTGCCGACCTGGCGTCACTATGATCTGGTGCGACGCTCGACGATGATCTTCGATCAGGTGGTGCGGATGGAGGATGATCCCCGGCGCGAGGAACGCCTGCTGTTCGCGGTCGCGCCGTACATCAAGCCGGGCGGGTGAAGCTCCGATCCTCCCCCGCCAGGGGAAGGTGGCACCGAAGGTGACGGAGGGGGAGGACACGGAACCTTGGTTCCCCCTTTCCTCCCCCTCCGTCAGGCAAGAGCCAGACACCTCCCCCTGGCGGGGGAGGATTGTAGAATGCGACGATTTTTACCGATCCCACGGAAAGGCGAGCGTTGGGCGGTTCGCGTAACGGCGCATCCGCAGGGCGAGGCGCGCGCCGGCGCCGGGCTCGAGCCGGATCGTGAACGCCGCGTCGGCGACGTCGGTCGTGCGGCCGTCGATCGTCACGGCGTCTATCCGGTGCTCGGCATAGGCTCCGCCTTGCACCACGACCGTACGCGGCTGGCTGGTGCTCAGGTTCACCAGCGTCACCTCGGTAGTCGTATCACCGAGCGTGTGCACCAACGCCGCGACATCTTCCGGAACGCCCGCGCGCTTGCGGCCCGCGTCGAAATACCGGACCCGGCAGTGGAGCGGCACGCCGCCTTGCGACGGCGAAGTCTTCGACCAGGGCGGGCGGGCGATGTGCAGGCCGCCGGTCATCAGCTGGACAAGGCTGGTGACGTTCGCCGGGTTGATGTCGATCGGCCAATCTGCGAGCCGGGTTTCCGGCGTCGTTGGATCGGACACGCGCGCGGCGATCCGGTCGGCGACCGCCTTCAGGTCGGCGCGCAACGCGGTTACGGCGTAGGTCGGGTTCGCGCCTTCGAGGAAGCTCACCCATGGATGATCGCCGGCAGCCGCGCGATCGGCGGGGGCTTGCGACATGTACCAGATCTCGAAGCCGTTGGTCTTGAACGGACCGGGTTGCCAGCCATACCAGCCATCCGCACCGTGCATCGTCGGGGTAGATAGCACGCCGCCGATCGTCTTGGCCTTCGCATTGATCCGCGCGGTCTGGCGGCGCCAGACGTCGATATAGCGCTGGTCGCCGGACAGCAGCGTGCCGGTCATGAACGCGGTGATCGAGCGGGGGACGCGATTGCGGTTCTCGCGCTTGCCGGTCTGCGGCACGATCGGCGAGAAGCCCCAGCCGTATACGCCGCTCCACCAGTCGCGCGGGACGATGCCGTCGAGACCGACGCGGCTGGGGATGATGTCGCCGTTCGCCTTCGCACGGCCAACCCACGCGTCGAGATAGTCGAGCGCCCAGGTTCGGTATCGGTCCCCCGCCCCCAGCGCATACGCGTTGAGCCCTAGCGTCGTCGCCTGAAGGTTGAGCGGATTGTCGCCGACCACGTCGCCGTACTCGGCATAATGCGCGAGCGTCTGCGCGTACGTCGTCTCGCCGTGTTCCATGTGGAAGCGTTCGCCGGCCGCGAACGGATCGCCCGCCCAGTCGAGCTCGGTCGCGCGGTGCAGCATGGGTCCTCGGCTCCCGTTCATCAGGCTGCGCATGATTTGCAGCTTCGGATCGTAGTTGCGCGTGGTCGGATCGCGGCCGGTGTAGAAATCGGCGTAGCGACGCGTGCGCTCGATCAGCTTCAGGTCGCGCGGGCCGGACAGCCCCATCATGTTGAAGGTCGTCAGCCCTTCCGCATTGTGCTGCCAGTCCATTTGGACGGGAAACTCCCGAAAATACATCCCATTGCGTGCGATCGGCACGTCGACCGTGCGCGCGGCGGTGAACTGCTTGAGGTGACCCTCCCACGCCCGTGCGTACAGGTCGCGGATACGATCGGGACCGCCCAGCGCGTGGAGGATCGCCCAGTCGTTCGTTGATTCCGCCGCATCGTCGGGACCATCGTTCGCACCCCAGCGTTCGAACACGCGCAGCCAGCCGCGACTGTCGACATACTTTGCGTAGAACGCTTCGCAGGCATCGGCATTGGCGGTGAGCAACCGCCGTTGCAGGACCGCCCACTCAGGCGCCGGCATTGGTGTCGCGACCCGCAGCACTGCCGGCGCAGCGCGTGCGGCAGCGGGCAAGGTGGCGAGCGCGGCCGCTGCACCCCCGAGCAGCGTACGACGATCGACAGTCATGCCGCCAGCTCGACACGGCGGATCGGACCGACGATCACCAGGAACGAGAAGATGGTCAGCAGGCAGTGCGCGCCGACGAAGACCAGCGCCCAATCGAACGAGCCGGTCGCACCGACGATGAAGCCGATCACGATCGGCGTGACGATCCCGGCGACGTTGCCGAACATGTTGAAGACGCCGCTGGTCAGCCCGGCGAGTTGCTTCGGCGCGACGTCCGACATCACAGCCCAGCCGAGCGACGCGACGCCCTTGCCGAAGAACGCGACCGCCATCAGCGTGACGACCAGCCACTCCGCCTCGACGAACACGCAGGCGATGATCAGCGTCGCCAGCAGCATCCCGAACACGAGTGGGACTTTGCGCGCGATGTCGATCGAGCCGGTGCGCTTGAGCAGCAGATCGGACGTGTAGCCGCCGACCAGCCCGCCGACGAAGCCGCACAGCGCTGGTGCCGCGGCGGCAAAGCCGGCCTCCATGATGTTCAGCCCGCGCTCCTTGACCAGGTAGATCGGGAACCAGGTGACGAAGAAATAGGTCAGCACGTTGATGCAATACTGGCCGAGATAGATGCCGAGCAGCATCCGGTTCGCGAGCAACTGGCGCAGGTTTGTCCACGAGAAGGCCTGCGGACGATTGGCGGCATCCTCCATCCGGATCAGCCCGCCGCCCGCCTCGATATGCGCGAGTTCGGCGGCGTTGATCTTCGGATGGCGGACCGGGCTGTGGATGTAGCGGACGAACAGCGCGGTCGCGACCAGGCCGATTGCGCCCATCACCCAGAACACCGCGCGCCAGCCATAGCTGTGCACTAGCCAGCCCATCAGCGGGGCGAAGGCGACGAGCGAGAAATACTGCGCAGAATTGAAGATCGCCGACGCGGTGCCACGCTCCGCACCCGGAAACCAGGCGGCGACGAGGCGGGCGTTACCAGGGAAGGATGGGGCTTCCGCGAGGCCGACGAGGAAGCGCAGTGCAAACAACATGGCGACCGCAGAAATGCCCGCGATCAAACCGGTCAGCCCCTGGGTCGCGGTGAAGATCGACCAAGCCAGGATCGCGCCGGCATAGACGCGCTTGGTACCGAACTTGTCGAGCAGCAGCCCGCCGGGGATCTGCGCGAGGACATACGCCCAGGCAAACGCGGACAGAATGAAGCCGGTCTCAACCGACGACAGCCCGAGTTCGGTCGATGCAGCAGACCCCGCGATCGAGAAGGTTGCACGGTCGGCATAGTTGATCGACGTGATGAGGAAGATCAGCGCGATCACGCGGTAGCGCACCGCGGTCGGGCGCTCGGCCACGCCTCCTGCAACCGCGTCTTTGGCGGGGGCTGCTGCGGCGATCGTCATGCTTCGCTCTCCTGTCCGGCACTCGATCTGCGCGAGTGTTCCGGTCCGGTGTATCGAGCGGAAGGCGGACGGTCCAAGTCCTAAAACGGGTTGATCCAGTCAAGCCGCGACTTGATCGGGTGACTTGGCGCCAAGCCAACGCCGGATCAGTGCATCATTCGCATCGATCGATGCCTGAATGAGATTGGCTTAGGCAACGAAACCCGGCCTAACACAGATTGCGACAGACCGGCTCCAACGAAGCCGGCGGCGGGCACGAACGTGCCGGAGTTAGGGGAGTGAGTATGACCGGGATCCGCAGCTTCAAATCCGTATTGGCCATGTCGAGCGCGATCGTCGCGTGTTCGCTGGCGACGATGGCAAACGCGCAAAGCGTGCCGGAAACGACCGCGCAGAAAGACGCTCGGGCTGCTGGCAACACGACCGATACCGACGCGCCTCCCGCCTCCCCCGCCCTGCCGCCCGAGCAGACCGTGACCGACGCGCCGCTCGCAGCGGATGCGCCGGATATCGTCGTCACCGGGTTTCGCGCGAGCCTGAACACCGCGATCAACATCAAGCGCACGCAGACCGCGACCGTCGATATCATCAAGGCGGAGGACATCGCCGAGTTTCCCGACCTCAACCTGGCGGAATCGTTGCAGCGCATCCCCGGCGTCTCGATCAGTCGCGTCAACGGCGAGGGTCGCAACATCTCGGTGCGCGGTCTCGGCCCCGACTACACGCGAGTCCGGATCAACGGGATGGAGGCGATCGGCACGACTGGCGGCACCGACAATTCGGGCGGCGTGAACCGTGGCCGCGGGTTCGATTTCAACATCTTCTCGTCCGACCTGTTCAATAGCATCGCAGTCCGCAAGACCGCGACCGCCGATGTCGAGGAAGGCTCGCTGGGCGGCACCGTCGACCTGCAATCGTCACGCCCGTTCGACTACAAGAAGGCCACCGCGGTCATCTCGGCGAGCGCCAGCTACAACGATCTGCGCGAGAAGGTGACGCCGAAGATCTCGGGACTCATCACCAAGACCACGGACGATGGCCGGTTCGGCGTGCTGCTGTCGATCGCGTACGAAGAGCGTGCGATCAAGGAGGAAGGCGCGAACATCACGCGCTGGACGTATGGCGGGTTCAACGCCGGGTTCAACGCGGCGTCGCGGTTGCCGGGCAAGACGCTCGCACAGATCAACGATCCGAACCCTGCAACCGGGTTGTACCATCCGCGCATTCCCGGCCTCGTCAGCTACGACATCTTCCAGAAGCGGCTCGGTGCAGCAGGATCGGTCCAGTTCCAGCCGACGCCCAAGACCTTGATCTCGCTCGACGCGCTGTATTCGCGGCTCGACGGGACTCGCAAGGAATCGCAGTTGCAGGCGATCAGCTTCAGCCGTTCGGGCACGGGCAAGCCCCAGACGATCATCCGCGACGGCGTGGTCGACGGCGACAACAACATCATCAGCGGCACGTTCGACAACGTCGATCTGCGCACCCAGTCACGCTACGACAAGCTGGTCACCGATTTCTACCAAGTGACCGGTACGCTCGACCAGAAGTTCGGCGAAAATTTCAAGATCGGTGCGGTCGTTGGTTATGCGGACTCGAAGTTCAGCAATCCCATCCAGTCGACCGTCACCATCGATGCCGCCAATACGCCGAACTTCTTCTACGATTTCCGCACCCGGTTTCCGACCATCAGGCCGGGCGTCGACCTGACCAACCCGAACAGCTTCGCCTTTACCAACGGCACGTCGGAAGTTCGTATCCGCCCGCAGACCGTCAGCAACAGCTTCACCAACGCCAAGACGTTTGCCGAATGGACGGTCAACCCGTTGCTGAAGCTGAAGGTCGGCGTCGACTGGCGCCGGTTCGATTACAGCTCGACCGAGCAGCGGCGCATCTCCGGGGAGTCGGTCGTGCAGACGCTGACGCCCGCGCAGCTCGCCGCGGCCACGACGCTCTTCTCGGGCTTTGGCAAGGGACTGGACACGCCAGCCGGTACACCGACAGCGTGGGTCGTCCCCGATCTCGCCAAGTTCGCCGAGCTCTACGGAATCTACTCCAACCCGCTCTACACTACCGGCGGGGTGACCAACGCGAGCGCCCGCGGATCGTACATCACCGTGCGTGAGGACGATATCGGCGGCTGGGGCATGGCGGAGTTCAACCTCGCCGATCGCGGCCTGCCGATCCGCGGCGATGTCGGCGTGCGTTACGCCAACACAGATCAGCGCTCGACCGGCTATGCAGGCCAGGGTGCCGCGACCAACCTCGTCGTCGCAGACCGGAGCTATCATCGCTGGCTGCCGTCGGGGAACCTGGTGATGGACGTCACCGATACGCTGCTGGTGCGCTTCGCAGCGGCCAAGACGCTTGCACGCGCCAGCATCTCGGCGATCGCGCCGGGCGGCAACCTCAGCGTTTCGGGCGGCAACCGTACCTTCAGCAGCGGCAACCCCGATCTGAAGCCGACAGAATCGGACAATCTCGACGTTTCGGTCGAATGGTATCCGACGCGCGGCGCGATCTATGCCGTGTCCGCGTTCCAGAAGGACATCGGCACGTTCGTCCAGTCGCTTAGCACCACGGTGCCGTTTAGCAGTCTGGGCCTGCCGGACTCGCTCCTGGCTGGCACGAGCGCATCGCCGACCGATCTGTTCATCGTCAGCCAGCCGGTCAATTCGAGCGGCGGTCGGCTCAAGGGTTTCGAGGTCAACGTCCAGCAGCCCTTCAGCTTCCTGCCGGGCTTCCTGTCCAACTTCGGCGTGCTGGCCAACTACACGCACGTGACGTCGAACATCCAGTATCTCACGTCTGCCACCGGTGGCACGTCGGTGACGGCGCCTCTGATCGGGCTGTCGAAGCACGCCGCCAACGGCACGCTGTATTTCGAGACGGCGAAGTTCCAGATCCGCGGCTCGATCGCCTATCGCTCGCGCTATCTGACTGCGGTGCCCGGCACCGAGGGCAACGCGTATAACGGCACGAGCGGCACGACCAACGTCGACGCGCAGATGTCGTACAACCTGACCGACAACCTCAAGTTCAGCATCGAGGCGATCAACCTCACCGATCAGGTCAACGACCAGTTCGTCGACGAGACCAACCGCCTGAACGTGCTGACGCATAGCGGCCGTCAGTTCACGGCGGGGATGCGCTTCTCGTTCTGATAGGCAGGCGCTGTCCAGGTCGATCGTGACAACCATCGACCTGGGCAGCATCATGCTGGGACGACGGGTCTCGACATTCACGACGCCAAATCAGACCAGGACGAGCGCATGACCTATAATCGCCGCGAGACGTTTGGACTGGCATTGGCGGGCGGTACGGCTGCGTTCGTTCCGCCTACGCCCGCCGTCGCGGGGTCGGCAAAGCCGGATGCGTGCGTGCCGCGGTTCGAGGACGACTGGCGGCGCGGCTTCGAAGGCCAGCGCGTAGCCGACCTCGGGAAAGGCCGCTTCCTCAATCCGTTGATCGCTGGCGACCATCCCGATCCCGCCATCCTGAAAGATGGCGCGGATTATTACATGACGTTTTCCAGCTTCGATTCCTATCCGGGGCTGACGATCTGGCACAGCCGCGACCTGGTGAACTGGCAACCGCGCAAAGCGGCGCTGACCAAGAACATCGGCTCGGTCTGGGCGGTCAGCCTCGAAAAGCATGACGGCCGGTACTTCCTGTATATTCCGGTCAAGGCCAAGCCGAACGCGATATACGTCATCTGGGCCGATCATATCGACGGCCCCTGGTCCGACCCGATCGACCTCGGGCTGCCCGACCATATCGATCCCTGCCACGCGGTCGGCGAGGACGGATCGCGCTGGCTGTTCCTGTCGGGCGGCGACCGAATCCGGCTCGCCGCCGATGGCTTGTCGACGGTCGGCAAGGTCGAGCATGTCTATGATCCGTGGCGCTATCCAGACACTTGGGACGTCGAGGGCTTCAGTCCCGAGGGACCGAAGATCGTCCGTCACGGTGGCTGGTTCTACATGATCACCGCGGTCGGCGGCACCGCCGGACCACCGACCGGGCATATGGTGATCGTTGCCCGCTCGCGCTCGATCCACGGGCCTTGGAGGAACGACCCCGCCAACCCGGTCGTGCGGACTGTAAGCACCGACGAGAAATGGTGGTCGCGCGGTCATGCCAGCCTCGTCGAGGCGCCCGACGGCAGCTGGTGGTCGATCTATCATGGTTTCGAAAACGGCTATTGGACGCTCGGACGGCAGGCGTTGCTCGATCCGATCCGCTGGACCGCCGATGGCTGGTTCGCGATGACCGGTGGCGATCTGTCGAAGCCTTTAGCCAAGCCAAAGGGTGGCGCGGCGCTGCCGCATGGCCAACCGCTTTCGGACGATTTCCGCACGCTGCAAATCGGCAGCAAATGGAATTTCTTTCGGCCGGGTCCCACCGAACGCGACCGGGCACATGTCAAAGACGGTGCATTGATTCTCAAGGCCACCGGCACCGCGCCAGTGGACTCGTCCCCCTTGATGCTGATCGCCGGCGACCAGGCCTATCGGTTCGAATGCGATATCGAAATCGCGCCCGGCGGCACCGCCGGCCTCGTGCTGTTCTACGACGACAAGCTGTATTGCGGACTAGGCTTCGACGAACAGCGCTTCGTCACGCATCAATATGGCAACGAGCGCGGGCGACCCGCCAATCCGCACGGACGCCGGATGCGGATCCGCATCACGAACACGCGCCATATCGTCGCGATCCACACCAGCGGCGATGCGGGCAAGAGTTGGCAGCGCTTCGATCGGGGCATGGAGGTGTCGGGCTATCACCACAATGTCCGCGGCGGGTTCCTGATGCTGCGCCCCGGCCTGTATTCGGCCGGTAGTGGCGAAGCACGCTTTCGCGACTTCCGATACGAGGCACTCTGACCCCGGCGCGCGTCCCTCACCCAAGGCCTTGCGCGCGCGCCCATTCCTCGAACAGCGTCGGCCATGAAGCTGCCGGCTTGCCGTCTGCCCTGCTCAGGCCGAAACCATGTCCCCCGGTCGCGAACAGATGCGTTTCCACCGCCACGCCGGCCTTGATCGCAGCCGCTCGAAACGCCAGCGTATTGTCGACGACGACGCTCCGATCGTCTTCGGCGTGGACGAGGAAGCAGGGCGGCGTCGCCGACGTGACGTTCGAAGCGGTCGAATGCACGTGCTCCAGGGCGGGCGGCGGCGACGGTCCGAGCAGCAGCGTACGTGACCCGGGATGCGCGAGCGGCAAGGTCATCGATTGCACGGCGTACATCAGCGCAGCGATGTCGGGCCGTGCGCTGCCTCGATCTGCGCTATCGACCGGCGGGTAGGTATTCTGCGCGAACCGGGTCGCCAAATCGCCACAGACATGGCCACCCGCCGAGAAGCCCATCGCAGCAACGCGGTCGGGCTTGATTCCGTATGTGCCAGCGCGTGCACGGATTAGCCGCATCGCCCGTTGCGCATCGGACAAGGGGACGTCGGGCCCGGCCGCCCAGCCATCGCCGGGCAGCCGATAGAACAGCACGAACACCGTCCAGCCACGATCCGCCAGCCAGCGCGCGATCTCATACCCCTCGCGGTCGACGACGATCCGGACATAACCGCCGCCCGGCATCACCAGCACCGCCGATCCGTTCGGCTTGGCGGGCCGGAACACGACCATGCGCGGACGGGCGATACCGTGGACGGCGCGATCGGTAGCCGCGGTACCGGTCGCCCGGTCCTCGACAATCTCGACTGGCAATCTCGATGGCGCACCCGGCGCTCCGGCTGGCCATAGGTCGATCGTTTCGGTCGGGTCCGGCTGCTTCGGCCCTCGCCCCCCGACCTGCTCGGGCGGTGGAGTCTGCGCATCGACGCCGGTCGACAGACCGACGGCCAGCGTCCCCAGGATTGCACTCCGACGATCGATCATGCGCTTCGGCCCATCAAAAAAATGGGCGCACTCCGTGAGGAATGCGCCCGAGGAGAGGAGAGACTATGCCCGGTGCGCCTACATCTTGAAGCGCGCGCCGACGAGGAAGGTGCGGCCGAAGTGGTTGTTCTCGTAGTTCCGATTGGCGTCGAGATCGACGTAGCGGCTGCGATAATTGTCGGTCAGGTTGGTCCCTTCGAGCGATACCTCAAGTGCCGGCGTCAGCTTGTAGCGCATCGACGCATCGACGTTGGTCGTCGCGCCATAACCCTCGAACAGATTGCCGGTCGCCGACGCACCGTCGATATACGGGCTGCGATAGCTGATCGATCCGCGCGCGCTGAATTTCGCATCCTCGTAATACAGCGTGCCGTTATAGGCGCGCTTCGACAGGCCGTAGAGCGTCGCCGAGCGGGTCGTGTTCGGCAGCGCGCCGAGCGTGCCCGCAGGCGTGACGATCGTCGTCGCCGGACCACCTTGCGAATAACCGGCGCTGGAGTCGACGAAGGTCGCGTTGGCCAAGGCGCCGAAGTTGCGCAGGAAACCGGGCAGGAAGCGGAAGGTCGTCTGGAGCGAGATTTCCGCCCCCTTCAACGACGCGCCCGTGCCGTTGATCGGCGAGGTGATCTGCCACAACTGGCCCTCCGGAGCCCCCGCGGCAGGCGAGCTTGCCGGGATCACCGAAAGCGGCAGGCCGGTCGACGCGAACGTCCCGCTGCGCGTCGCCGAGACCGGGAAGCTCTCAACATTCTTCTTGAACAGCGCGACCGAGAAGATCGACTGCGGTGCGAAATACCATTCCGCCGAGATATCGAACGCGGTCGCGCGGAACGGATCGAGCTGCGGATTGCCGAACGTCACGCGGTAGTTGAAGCCATCGACCGAACCGCCCGGCGTCAGGCTGCCGAGGCTCGGCCGGGTTAGCACCTTGCCGATCGCACCGCGGATGATGACGTCTTCGGCCGGGAAAAGCGCCACGTTGATCGCGGGCAACCAATCGTCATAGGTGCGCTCGACCGTCGCGGGGGTATTGACGGTTACACCACCGACGGTCGCCGAGGACAGCCCGGTCGAGCGCTGCTTGGTGTGGACGTAACGGATGCCGGCATTGGCGGCATACCGCAGCCCGAGGATATCACCCTTAACGTCGAACTCCGTGTAGCCGCCGGTCACCTGCTCGGAGACGCTGCGGGTGTCACCGACCAGCACGGTCGCGGGCCGGTTGTAGAGCCCGGTATACGCCGCCGACGCATCGATGTTCGGGATCAGGAAGCTGGTCGTCGTCCCCGCAGGCTGGCCGGCCTTTCCGAGATTGAAGATCTCGCCAAGGTTTCCGGCTGGGAACCCGTACACCGCGGTCGGCCCGAACAGCGTGTTCGGCGAGCAGGTCAGCGTCCCCAGCACGACATCGCGACCGCCGGCGTTGGGGCAGACGACGGCATCGCGCGAGAAGCCCTGCGTATCGAAGGTGAACTTGCGGTACAGCCCGCCCGCCTTGATCTGGAAGCCTTCCGCGACGTCCCACTCGGTCCGCAACTGCGCGGTGCGGAACTTGTTGACCGTTTCCGACGGCCGATCGCGAATTTCCGCCAACTGGAAGTTCGCGGGATCGGTGACGCTGGTGCCGAAGGTCAGCTTCGGGCTCTTCATGTCGGTATAGTCGTAGCTATACCCCTGCGCGTCGCGGTCGTCGAACACGAAGGTCGTCTCGACCGGGATCGTCGCATCGGACTTCGAGATGCCGCCCATCAACGTGAAGCGCAGCTTGTCGGTAACATCCTGATCCCAGCTGCCGCCGATCTGGTAGAATTCGGTCTGCGACTTGCGCAGATAATGCTCGGTACGGACCCAGGCGTCGTTGAGCGTCGCCTTGATCAGGTTGTTGTTCGAATCGATCGTATAGTTGCTGAGATCGATCGACCGCTCGTTGGAACGCAGCAGGACTTCGCCCCATTTCTCCTCGCGGGTTTCCTTGAAGCGCGAATAGAGGCCGTCGATCGACACCTTGGTGGCGTCGCTTGGCGACCATTGCACGCTGCCGGTGATCCCCAGCCGCTCGCGCTCGTGCCGGACCGAGCCGTAGCGCGGGATACGCGGATGGAAAGCGAGCGCGGCTGCGGTGCATGCGGTGCTCGGTACATAGACGCCGCCGCGGTTCTGCGTGGTGTAGCAGCGCGTACCGTTGACCGAATCGAACGGGGCCTGTGCCCAGCGCACCGTGTTGTTGCCGAGCTCGAAATTGTTGGTCTTCGAATAGGCGGCGGACGCCGCGACGCCGAAGCTGCCATCGGCCGATTTCCACGACAGCAGTCCGGCAAGGCGCGGCCCAGTATTCTTGCTCAGATCATTGTAGCTGGCCTGGGCAGACCCGACCGCGGTGAAGCCGGTCTTGCCGCCAAGCGGGTTGCCCGTGTTGAGATCGACGACCGCCCCCAGCGAGCCTTCGTCGAGCGAAGCCTCCGCGGTCTTGTGGACGACGATCGAGTTGAACAGCTCGGATGCGAAGACGTTGAAATCGAACGCGCGATCGCGGTTCGAACTGGCGCCGTCGGTCGAGGTGGCGACCGTCTCCATACCGTTGACGCGCACGCGCGTGAACTGCGCGCCGAGACCGCGCACCGTGATCGCGCGACCTTCGCCGGCATCGCGCTGGATCGAAATACCCGGGATACGCTGGAGTGATTCGGCAAGGTTCTGATCGGGAAACTTGGCGATGTCCTCGGCGACGATCGCGTCGACCGCGGCGACCGACTGGCGCTTGACGTTGAGCGCAGCGTCGAGCGACTTGCGGAAGCCGGTGACGATGATCTCGGCGGTCTCGCCTTCCGCCTGCACCGTCTCGGGGGCGGTCTGCGGTGCGGTGGTCGCGGCCTGATCCACGGTCTGGCCCTGCGGCACGACGGCTGTCTGTGCGGGCGACGGATCGACCTGCGCCGGCGTTCCCGGCGATACGCTGTTGGGGATCTGTGCAGCCTGCGCCGCTGCGATCGAAGGCATCGCGAGCGCGAGAACCAGACTGCTTGCAGACACACCGCCCAGCCAGCCCATCCGTCGAACCGCAACCGTTGCTTGAACTTCCATTGCATCCACTCCCCGTTCGGCGATCACCGATGACACCGGTTGCGCTATCGGCGGCTCGCCGTTGCGCTTCCGACCTGACTATCTTGGAGAGTTCGACCCGTTACTGACCACGGTGGCGCCCGATCCTCTCCCGAAAAGCCAGCTCTTGCTGGTCTTCCCACCCGTCCCTTGTCTGCCTAGGTAACCGGTGTCACAACAATGTCGAAGGATCTTTGGCGTGTCAACATGCCGCGTCACACATCGTATCAAGCAGGAGATGCATCGATGAAATTGTTGCGAATTATCGCTCCCGCGCTCGCCGTCATGCTGTCCACGACGGCACCGGCACAGCAGCGCGCCTCGCGACCGATGGTCATCGTCGACGAGGCTGACACGATCCGTAACGAACCGCCCCCACACGGCGCGATCGGCTCCAGCACCACCTATCGGATCAGCGACGCCGTACCCGGCCGGACGATGGAGTTCCGCAAGCGTATCCTGCACCCCGGCAGCGCGATCGGCCTGCACCGCATCGCGCATGACGAGGTGTATTACGTGATTTCGGGCACCGGCGCAGTCTCGTCCGACGGTGTGACGCGACCGGTACGGACGGGTATCGCGGCCTATCTGTTCGACGGCGAGACGGTCGGCATCCGCCAGACCGGCAGCGACCCGCTCGTGCTGATCATCGCCTATCCGATCCCGCGCTAGGTTCCGGGCTGGATATACGGGACGCGCGCGAACAGTTCGCGTTCCCATCTACGCGGATCGTTCTCGACCCTGGACCGGGCGTCGAAGATCATCGTCGCTCGCGTCGCCCGATCGTACCGCGGCCAGTGCGGTGCGCCGGCATGACCGGGATCGCCGGTAATCGCGAACGCGACGAAACTGTCCTGCATCGCCTTGGACGCCGCCTGCGCATCCGCCGCGGTGCCGGTCTGCGAGCCGGTCGCCCCCAGCGTGCCGAACACCAGCGGAATATCCATGGTATGGAACGCACCACGCCGCGGGTCCGTCCGCGACGCGAAATCGACCTGATAGACCCAGGTCGGCGTTCCCGTATCGGCGCGCGCCTCGGCCTCGATCACCTGCCCGCGCCAGCTCCGCCCCGCCGTCGTCGCGCCGTAGAAGACGTCGGTCGGCGACCAGTCCGGATAGCGCGCGCGGTACTGCGCCACGACCCATTCCGGCAGGATGTCGATCTTCAGCTCGGGCGCCATCCGCGCGGCGACGTTGCTCCAGTCGAGCCCCCTCATCTTCGGCGAATCAAGCCCGATGAACGCCCGCGTCTCGTCATGCGTGTTGCCGAGCAACATCGGGATACGGTTGCCGAGCGTGTTCGCGTCCGGCCAGAACGGGTGCCGCGTGAGCCACTTCATGTCGAGCACCGGCCCGAAATACACCCCGCCACCCATGATCGGGTCGGTCGCCGACAGCGCCTCGACCAGCTTTTCGACCGGCATCGTCAGCAACGGCGACAGGTCGCTTTCGGCCACCCCCAGCTTCGTCAGATATACCCTGGCACGCGCCGTCGCGTTGAGGGGCCCCGATGCGGTCACCTGCTGCCCGCTCATAGTCGCCGCCCGGTGGAACAGCCCCGTAGCGGCGGGCATCCCCATCATCGTCGCGATCTTCGCGCCGCCGCCGGACTGACCGAACACCATTATGCGGGCCGGATCGCCGCCGAACGCCGCGATATTGTCGCGCACCCATTTCAGCGCGAGGATCAGGTCGAGCTGCCCTGCATTGCCACTGTCAGGAAAGCGTGGGTCGAGCCGCGCCAGATACAGATAGCCGAGCGCGTTGAGCCGGTGGTTCACCGTCACGACCACGACATCGCCGCGCGCCGCCAGCGCCTGCCCATCGTTCTGCGGATCGGTGACGCTGCCGTTCGAATACGCGCCACCGTGGATATAGACCATCACCGGCTTCTTCGCGCGGTGGTCGGCGTCTGCGGTCCAGACGTTCAGGAACAGGCAGTCTTCGGATTGCGGAGCGTAAGGGCCCGACTGCGGACAGACCGGCCCGAAATCGCGTGCCGGTCGGGTCTGTCCGGGCATCGCCACGGCTACCGGCGCCCGAAACCGTTCGGCACGACCGTAGCGTATCCCCTTGAACGCGAGAATTTTCCGGTCCAAGGATCCGACGAAATTGCCAGCTGGAGCACGAACCGTGAGCGACGTCGCCGCGCCAGCGCCGGACGCCAGGATCAGCGCAGCGGCCCCGCTCAGGGTGCCGCGGCGCGTCCAGCCGTCAGCGGCGGACATCGAGCCCGCCCGACAGATACGCATCGATATCGGCTTGGCGGAACAGGCTCGCATCACCCGGCAGCGAATGCTTGAGCGCGGCGAGCGCTAAACCGATCCGCGCAACGTCTGCGATATCCTCGCCCGAGCGCAACCCGTGCAACACGCCCGCCGCAAACGCATCGCCGCCGCCGATCCGGTCGACGATCCCGGCAAGCACGACCTCCTCGGTCTGGACATGCTTCGCGCGCGTGTCGATCCGTGCGGACAACCGGTGGAGATCGACATGCTCAACGTGCCGCGCGGTCGAGGCGATCGTCTGCAACCGGGGGAACGCCGCGAACGCCGCTTCCGCTGCCTCGCGCCGCCGGTCTTCCGCATCGCCGGAAAAATCGCGGCCCAGCAGGAGGGCGATGTCGCGGTGGTTGCCGAACATCAGGTCGGCATGCGCGACGAGGTCCGTCAGGATAGCACGCGGGTTCGAATCCCAGCGCTCCCACAATTTGTTGCGCCAATTGCCGTCGAACGAGACGGGAATCCCGCGACCGGTGGCCGCCTCGGCAGCGGCAAGCGCGGCTTCCGCCGGGACCGGCCCGAGCGCCGGGGTGATGCCGGACAGATGGAAGCGGTCGACGCCCGCCAGCAGCGTACCCCAGTTCCACGCGCTCACTGGCGCCTCGGCAAACGAGGACCAGGCGCGATCGTAGACTACTTCGGTCGCGCGCAGGCCGGCGCCCGAGGTGACGAAATACAGCCCCATCCGCTCGCCGCCGAACACGATGGTCGATGTGTCGACGCCGTGCCCGCGCAGCGTCGTAATCCCTGCGCGGCCGAGGTCGTTGTCGGGCACCATCGTCGCCATGCCGACGTCGTGGCCCAGGCGCGCAAGCTGCGTAACGACGTTCGCCTCCGCGCCGGCGACCCATACGTCGAGCTTGGGCGTCTGCAACAGCAGTTCGCGCCCCGGTGGCGAAAGCCGCAGCATGATCTCACCGAACGCCAGGAATTTCCTCATATCGCCCTCTCTAGTTCCTCCCCGGCGCGGGGAGGGGGACCGCCGCCGAAGGCGGGGGTGGAGGGGGGCCTCCACGACCGCTACGCCCGTGGAAGCCCCCCACCGTCAGCCTGTAGCTCTCACCTCCCGTACCGGGGAGGATTTACCGCGCCAGCCAGCCGCCATCGACCGCCAGGATATGGCCCTGGACATACTTCGCCGCTGCCGACGACAGGAACACCGCCGCGCCGCCAAGATCGCTCGGATCGCCCCATGCGCCAGCCGGGATGCGGTCCATGATCGACTTGTTGCGCACTTCGTCCGCCTGCAACGCCGCGGTGTTGTTGGTCGCGATATAGCCCGGTGCGATCGCGTTGACGTTGATGCCCTTGCTCGCCCACTCGTTCGCCAGCAGCTTGGTCAGCCCGCCGATCCCCGACTTGGACGCGGTATAGCTCGGCACGCGGATGCCGCCCTGGAACGTCAGCATCGAGGCGATGTTGACGATCTTGCCGCCACCATTTGTGATCATGTGTCTCCCGGCCGCCTGGCACAGGAAGAACACCGACTTCAAATTGGTATCGATCACCGCATCCCAGTCCGCCTCGGTGAAGTCGACCGCATCGGCGCGACGAATGATGCCGGCGTTGTTAATCAAGATATCGAGCCCGCCGAGCTTCGCCACGGTCTCGTCGACGACGCGCTGAACCGGTTCGATCGTCGACAGGTCCGCGGAGACGATCTCCGCTTTCCGCCCAAGCGCGCGGATCTGCGCGACGGTATCCTCGGCAGGTGTCCGGCCGACGCACGCGACGTCAGCCCCGGCCGCAGCAAGCGCAACCGCGATCGCTTGGCCGATACCTGTGTTAGCGCCGGTCACGATGGCGACCTTGCCGGTGAGGTCGAAGGGATTTGTCATGCTTACTCTCTCATTCCCCTCCCGCTTGCGGGAGGGGTTAGGGGAGGGGAAATGCGGACCAACGCTCGTGACCACGCCCTCCCCCGACCCCTCCCGTGAACGGGAGGGGAGAAGATTTACGCCAGCTGGCAGATATCCAGCACGTTCATGTCGGTATAATCCTGGTTCTCGCCGGCCATCGCCCAGATGAACGCGTACGCCTTGGTGCCCGAGCCCATGTGGATCGACCACGGCGGGCTGATCACCGCTTCCTCGTTCGCCATGACGATGTGGCGGGTCGCCTCGCCCTCGCCCATGTAATGGAACACGCGATCCTTCTCGAGGTCGTCGAGCTCGAAGTAGAAATAGATCTCGCTGCGACGCTCGTGGATGTGCGGCGGCATCGTGTTCCACACCGAGCCGGGCTTCAGAACGGTGAGGCCCATCACCAGTTGCGCGCTGTCGCAGATGCCCGGGATGACCATCTGGTAGATCGTCCGTTCGTTCGACTCCTCGAGCGAACCGCGCTCCAGCGTGGTCGCATCACCGACCGAGATTACCCGCGTCGTGAACGCCTTGTGCGCAGGGCACGACGCCAGATAGAAGCGCGCACCGTCGCCCGAGAACTGCACGTCCTTCGCGCCCATCGTCACGTACAGGCAATCCTTGTTGCCGAGCGTGAACGTCTCGCCGTCGACGGTGACGGTGCCGCCGACCTTGCCGACGTTGACGACCGCAAGCTCGCGGCGTTCGAGGAACGGGTGCCCCGCTGCCGACGCCGGCTCGGCCTGATTGGGCAGCTTGACGCTACCGCTGGAGACCGCGACGCCGCCGATCACAAAGCGCTCAGCATGCGTGTAGTTGAGCACGCATTCGCCGTCGCGGAACAGGTCCTGGATCAGGTAACGGTCGCGCAGTTCGTCGTTGGAGACGCATTCCATCATGTCGGGGTGCGTGGCATAGTAGGTGCGGTCGTACATGATAGGCTCCGGTCAGGCCGCTTGCGCAGCGAAATGGGGTTCGTCGATACGGTAAGCGCGGCGGACGAGGCCGCTGGTAAGTTCGTGGGCAAGGTCGGCCGCTTCCCAGTCGGCAAGCCGGTGTTCCGCCACCAGCCGCGCGAGGAATCCACAGTCGATCCGCCGCGCGACATCGTGCCGCGCGGGAATGGAGAGGAACGCCCGCGTGTCGTCGTTGAAGCCGACGGTGTTGTAGAACCCGGCGGTCTCGGTCGTCATCTCGCGGAACCGGCGCATGCCCTCGGGACTGTCGTGAAACCACCAGGACGGCCCGAGCTTCAGGCAGGGGTAGTGGCCAGCGAGCGGTGCCAGTTCGCGCGCGTACGTGCTTTCGTCGAGCGTGAAGAGGATGATCGACAGCCGCGTGCTCGTCCCGAACCGGTCAAGCAGCGGTTTCAGCGCATGCACGTAATCGGTCCCCGTCGGGATATCGGCGCCCTTGTCGCGGCCATGGCTCGCGAACAGCCCGGCATTGTGGTTGCGCGACGAGCCGGGGTGAATCTGCATCACCATCCCGTCGTCGACCGACATCGCCGCCATCTCGGTCAGCATCTGCGCCCGAAACAGTTCGGCGTCGGCCGGCGTCCAGTCGCCGCGCGTCACCTTGGCGAACAGTGCCTCGGCCTCGACGCGCGACAGGTTCGCAGTCGCGGCGGTCGGATGTCCGTGATCGGTCGCGGTCGCGCCTGCCGCACGAAAGTCCGCACGACGCTTGCGGTGCGCCGCAAGATAGCCCTTCCAGTCGTACACGTCCTCACCGGTCAGTTCGGCGAAGCGCATCATCGCCGGCTTGAACGCCTCGTGCTCGACGTCGATCACGCCGTCCGGGCGATAGGTCGTCACGACGCGCCCGTTCCAGCCCGACTGGCGGATCCGGCGATGCGCAGCGAGATCGTCATGCGCGCCCTCGGTGGTCGCGAGAAACTCGATCCCGAACCGGTCGAACAGTGCGCGCGGACGGAACGCGTCTGAGGCAAGCATCTCGCCGATGAGGTCGAAATACCGGTCCGCGGTCGATGCCTCCAGCGCGACGTCGATCCCGAACACGTCGCTAAATACATGATCGAGCCACAGCCGCGACGGCGTGCCGCGGAACAGCGTGTAATGCTCGGCGAACAGCTTCCACGCCGTCCGCGGATCGGTCGCGGGCATGCCGCTCAGCCGCGGGATCGCCAGCGCGTCCAGGTCCACGCCCTGACTATAGAGCATCCGATAGAGATAATGGTCTGGCGCGAGAAGCAGCGAAGTCGCGTCAGTCCAGTTGGCGTTCTCTGCGAACCAGGTCGGATCGGTATGCCCGTGCGGGCTGACGATCGGCAGCGTCGCCACCTCGGCGTACAACGCCCGCGCAATCGCGCGCGTCGCCGGTTCCGCCGGGAAAAGGCGGTCCGGATGCAGTTCCAGAGCCCTTGCCATCGTCCATCCTCCTTGCCGCTTCGCGCGATCCTCTGACAATCTGGTAACCGGTGTCACGGGGTTGCGCAACCACGAATTCGGCCCGATACTACGTCTCGATGTCGACCGGCGGCGAAACCGACGCGCGCCGGATCAGCGTCGAGAGGAACAACGACGGCTCCTCGACCAGATCGCTGCCGTCATCGACGCCTGCGATCAACTTCAACGCGGCCGAGCGCGCCATCGATGCGATCGGCCAGCGCACCGTGGTCAGCGGCGGCCAGACATGCGCGGCGATCGGCGTGTCATCGAACCCGATGATCGACAGGTCGCGCGGGATGTCGAGCCCGCGTTGCCGCGCGGCATGAATGATCCCCGCCGCCATCTCGTCGTTGGACGAGAAGATCGCGGTTGGTCGCGGCATCACGTCGAGCAACCGCTCCGCCGCGACCAGCCCAGACTCGAACGTGTAATTGCCATCCGCGATCATGCTCCGCGGCAAGGCAATCCCCGCTGCGGCCAAGGCGTCCTCAAACCCCAGACGCCGCTCGCGCGCCGAGCGGAACCCGTGCGGTCCTGCGACCAGTCCGATCCGGCGATGCCCCTGCTCGATCAGATACTCGGTCGCGGTCCGCACCGCCTCGCGGTCGTTCGATGCGACCATATGCTCGGTATCGTCGATCACCGCCGAACCCATCCGGACATAGCGACAGCCGATCGAATCACAGAGCTTGGCAACCGAATCATTCTCGCTGACCGGCGGCATCAGCAGCACGCCGAACAGTCGCTGCCGCTCCAGAAAGTGCCGGAGATCGTCGAGCATCGTCGCGGAGCCGCGATCGAGCGGGCGCACTACCATCTCGAACTCGGTACCCTGCAACGCCTCCAACATGCCCTGCTGCACGTTCAGCACGGTCTGCGCATTGGGGTTGTCGTGGACCAGCCCGATCAGGAAATTGCGGCGAAGCGCCAGCGCGCGCGCCTGCGGGTTGGGGATATAGCCGAGCTCGCCGATCACATGCTCGACCCGCTTTCGGGTATCGTCGTTGAGCAACGGCGACCGGTTGATTACCCGGCTCACCGTCTTCTTGGAGACCCCGGCGATCCGGGCAACGTCGTTGATCGTCGGCTGACCGGTCTTCTGCATTACAACGACATAGCTTGACCCGACCGAGCCGTCTTGCGGAAAAGCCATCGCCGCCGCATAATGCTGACACCGGTTACCGATATAAGAGGATGCGATGGCCAAGGCTCTAAGGGTCGATCCGCGCGATGGCGTGGCGACGCTGCTGCACGATGCGCTGGCGGGCGAAGTCGTGACGGTAGGCGAGAACGCATTGGTCCTGAGCGCCGATATCGGGCGCGGTCACAAGGTCGCGCTGGCACCAATCGCGGCGGGCGAACCCGTGGTTAAATACGGCTTTTCGATAGGCACCGCGACGCAGCCGATCGCCCCCGGCGGGCACGTCCATTCGCACAATCTCAAGACCGGCCTCGAAGGCACGCTCGCCTATCGGTTCGACCCGGTCGATACCGCGGCTGCCCCCGGCGCATCGGACGCGACCTTCGAAGGCTATGTCCGCGCCGATGGCAGCGTCGGCACGCGCAACGAGATCTGGATCCTGTCGACCGTCGGCTGCGTCGCGCGCACCGCCGAGCGGATCGCCGCCAAGGCCGCGGCGCTGGTCGGCGATAGCGTCGACGGCGTCCACGCCTTCACGCACCCGCATGGCTGTTCGCAGCTCGGCCAGGACCTGGAGGGCACGCGCACGATCATGGCGAGCCTAGCCTGCCATCCCAATGCCGGCGGCGTACTGATCGTCGGGCTGGGCTGCGAGGAGAACCAGATCAAGGCGTTGCTCGCTACGATCCCGGAGTCGCGCCACGGCATGATCCGCACCTTGACGACGCAGGTCAGCGGCGACGAGATCGCGGAAGGCTGCGCGCTGGTCGCCGAACTCACCGCGCTGGCAAAGGCATCGCGCCAGACGGTCGGTGTCGACAAGCTCGTCCTCGGCGTCAAATGCGGGGGGTCGGATGGCCTGTCGGGCCTCACCGCCAACCCATTGGTCGGCCGGATGAGCGACCGCGTCACCGCGGCGGGCGGCCGCGTCCTCGTGACCGAAATCCCCGAGATCTTCGGCGCCGAGCAGATGCTGATGAACCGCGCGGCGAGCGAGCCCGTGTTCGACCGCATCGTTTCAGTCGTGAACGATTTCAAACGCTACTTCCTCGATCACGGCGAGACGGTGTCGGAGAACCCCTCGCCCGGCAACGTCGTCGGCGGCATCACCACGCTCGAGGAAAAGTCGCTCGGCGCCGTCCAGAAGGCGGGTCGTGCCGCGGTAGCCGACGTGATCGATTATGGCGCGCGGGTTCGGATTGACGGCCTCACGTTGCTGGAGGCGCCGGGCAACGACGCGGTCTCGTCGACCGCGCTGGCGGCGGCGGGCGCGACCGCGATCCTGTTCACCACCGGACGCGGCACGCCACTCGGCTTCCCTGTGCCGACGATCAAGATCGCGTCGAACACCGATCTCGCCACGCGCAAGCCCGGCTGGATCGACTTCGATGCGGGCGCGGTACTTGAAGACGGTTTTCCGGCCACGGAAGAGGCGTTGTTTACGCGGATCATGCAGATCGCGTCTGGTGCCGAGACCGCTGCCGAACGCAACGGCGAACGCGAGATCGCGATCTGGAAACGAGGTGTAACGCTGTGAACCGACTGTCTTTCGCCAGCCTCTCCACCCTGCCCGGCTCCGTACAAAGCCCGAAAGGGCGCCCAGCCGGCGGCGTCGGCATCGTCCATTTCGGCCCCGGCGCATTTCACCGCGCGCACCAGGCGGCCTATGTCGACGACGTCCTTTCGCACGATGCTCGCTGGGGAATCGCCGCGGTATCGATGCGGACGCGCGGCACGATCGACGCGCTGGCAGAGCAGGACGGGCTTTATACGCTTGCGATCCGCGACGCCGATCCATCGCTGCGCGTGATCGGCGCGCACCGCCGCTTCCTGGGGCCTGAGGACGCGGCAGAGACCCACGCGCTGCTTGCCGACCCGTCAGTTGCGCTGGTGACGACGACCGTGACCGAGAAGGGCTATTGCCTCGCGGGCGATGGCACGCTCGACCTGAGCCATCCCGATATCGTCCACGACCTCGCCGGAACGACGGTTCCGCGCAGCGTCGTCGGCTGGATCGTCGCCGGCCTCGCCGCGCGCCGGGCCGCCGGCATTGCGCCCTTCGTACCGATGCCGTGCGACAATCTCGCGAGCAACGGCGCCAAGTTGCATGCCGCACTGGTCGCCTTTGCGGGACGGACCGATGCATCACTGGCGGACTGGATCGCGGGCGAGGTCCGCGTGCCCTCGACGATGGTCGATTCGATCACCCCGGCAAGCGACGCCGCGCTCTACGCCGATGTCGCCGCAGCACTCGGGATCGAGGATCGCGCTGCGGTCCAGCGGGAATCGTTCACGCAATGGGTCATCGAGGACATCGGGCGGCCGCTCGGCCCCGACCTCGCCAGCGTCGGCGCGACCATCACCACCGACGTCGGCGGCTACGAAAAGGCCAAGCTGCGGATCCTCAACGGCGCGCATTCCACGCTTGCCTATGCCGGCCTGTTGCGCGGATCGACCAGCGTCGCCGACGCGATGCGCGACCCGGAACTGGCCGCGTTCGTCGACGCGATGATCGTCCGCGACATCATCCCGATGCTGCCCCCCGTCCACGGCCTCGACATCCAGGACTATCGCGCAGCCGTACTGCGACGCTTCCGCAACCCGGTGATCGTCCACCGGCTCGACCAGATCGCGCAGGACGGTTCGCAGAAGCTCCCCTATCGCCTCGGCGACACGCTGATCGCTAATCGCCGCGCGGGACGCATGCCGACGCACGTCGTCGCGGCGTTCGGCGCCTGGACCGCGTTCCTGATCCGCCGATCGCGCGGTGGACAGCCGATCGTCGACCCCGCCGGCGACAGGCTGGCCATACTCGCATCCGCGGGCAGCCCGGCGGATATCGTCGCGCGCTTGACGGACGAAGGCCTCGGCATTTCTCGCGAAGTGCTTGAGGACGCTGCACTAATGGCAGCACTCGGCCGTGCCGCGACTGATGCTCACGACGAAAACTGGGGCTCATTGTTCGCGGGCTGAGCAAGTCGGCTTGTCAATGACACCGGTTTCCCATACGCTTCGAAAAAATAGAACGACATCACAGGAGGGGTTCTTGGCGGCACAGCCGAACACGACCAACACGACACGGATCGCTCAGACCTTCGTGGACGCGCGCCGCGACGGTGGCGTCGTTCCCGAATTTCCCGGCGACGTGCCGGTCACGCTCGACGAGGGCTATGCCGTGCAGGACGCGGCGCTGCTGCTCGCGGACGGCGTCGTGGCGGGCTGGAAGGTCGGCCGGATCAACCCGCCGCTCGACGGTATCGACCGCCTGACCGGCCCCATCTTCGCCGATCAAATCGTCATGGCCAGCGCCGATCCGGTCGCTATGCCAGTGTTCGCGCAAGGGTTTGCCGCGGCAGAGGCCGAATTTCTGCTCAGGATCGGCACCGCGCCCCACCCTGCCAAGTCGACCTATACGATCGACGAAGCCCGCGCGATGATCGACGCGGTGCATGTCGGGATCGAGATCGCGAGTTCGCCCTTCCCCGGCATCAACGCGCTCGGACCGACCGTCACCGTCTCCGATTTCGGCAATAACAACGGCCTCGTCGTCGGCGCCGATGCCGAGGGCTGGCGCGATGGCGACATCAACGACTGGCCGGTCGAGCTGTGGATCAACGGCGCCTTGATCGGTGCGGCCACGAGTGCGACCATGCTCGACGGCCCGTTCGGCGCGGTGCGCTATCTGCTCGAACACCTAGCCGCACGCGGGATCGCGCTGTCGCCGGGACAATGGGTTTCGACCGGCGCGGTCACCGGCGTCCATCCGGTGGCGATCGGCGACCGGGTCGAGGCGCGCTTCGACGGACGGTTAGCCGTCCACTGCACCATCAAGGCCCGCTAGAGGCTGTCTTTAGGAGAGAAGCCAATGGCGAGCATGAACATGCCGGAGGTCGCGGGCGCTCCCGGCGCGAACGGGGTGGGCGAGGCTGGAATTGGCGGCAATATCGGCCGGTATCGCTGGCTGATCTGCAGCCTGTTGTTTGCCGCGACCGCAATCAACTATGTCGACCGGCAGATGATCGGTGTCCTGAAGCCGACCATCTCCGCCGAACTCGGCTGGAACGAGACGACCTATGCCGATGTCATCTTCTGGTTCCAGGCGGCCTATGCGATCGGTTATCTGAGCTTCGGCCGGATCGTCGACGTGCTCGGCGCGCGGATCGGTTATTCGGTCGCGTTCGTGATCTGGACGCTCGGCCACACGCTGTGCGGGTTCGCCGGCAATGCGTTCCAGTTCTCCGCGGCGCGCGTCGTGCTCGGCCTGGGCGAGGCGGGCAACTTCCCCGCGGGCATCAAGGCGGTCTCGGAGTGGTTTCCTGCCAAGGAGCGCGCGTTCGCGACCGGCGTGTTCAATGCGGGCGCGAACATCGGCGCGGTGATCACGCCGCTGATCGTGCCGATCATCACGATCGCATTCGGCTGGCGGATGGCGTTCATCATCACCGGCGCGATCAGCCTGATCTGGCTGGTCGCCTGGATCGCGATCTATCGCCGGCCGCGCGAGGTGGCCAAGCTGTCGCCCGCCGAACTCGCGCATATCGAAAGCGATCCCGCAGACCCCGCGAAGAAGATCGGCTGGCTCAAGCTGCTCGGCTACCGCGAGACCTGGGCGTATGCGCTGGGCAAATTCCTGATCGATCCGATCTGGTGGCTGTTCCTGTTCTGGACGCCCGATTTCCTCGCCAAGACCTATCATCTCGATCTCAAGAGCTTCGGTCCACCGCTGGTCGCGATCTACCTGCTCTCGGACGTCGGCAGCGTCGCGGGCGGCTGGTCGTCGTCCAAGCTGATGAAGCGCGGTTACTCTGCCAATTTCGCGCGGAAGATCACGATGCTGGCCTGCGCGTTCTTGGTGATGCCGATTTTCTTCGCGCAATATGTCGACAACCTCTGGCTCGCGGTCGGGATCGTCGGGCTGGCGACGGCGGCGCACCAGGCGTTCTCGGCGAACCTGTACACGATCCCGTCGGACATGTTTCCGCGCGGCGCAGTCGGGTCGGTGGTCGGCATCGGCGGCACGGTCGGTGCGATCGGCGGCATGATGATGGCCAAGTTCACCGGCTACGTCCTGCAGACCACGGGGAGCTACACGCTGATCTTCGCGGTCGCCGGCAGCACGTACCTGATCGCGATCACCGTCGTGCACCTGCTCTCGCCGAGGCTGGCGAGAGTGGACGCGGGCTAGGTCTGCCCTTCCTTGTTCTCCCGCGAAGGCGGGAGTCCAGTCTGGGCTCCCGCCTTCGCGGGAGAACAAGCTTCTGACGACGAACATTTGGCCAAATCGCTCAACGCTGATTGGCACCAGGGAGAGAGCAGTGAAGCGTTCCACCACGGCGTCCGTCCTAGCATTAGCCGTTGCGAGCATCGCTCCGGCACAAGCGCAGGACGCGACCGGGCTCCTCTTCCGCGCCTCCGCCGACAAGAGCCTCACCGCCGACTACGCCACCGGCGACCCCGTCCCCAATTTCCGCAGCGGCGTCGACGTAACCCCGGACGGCACGATCGGCGGCGCCGTGCGCTGGGCGGACGACGGCTACGTAGCGTGGAAAGCCCCCGGCAACATCCGCGCGGACCGTGGTACGCTCGCTTTCTTCTGGCGCGCCCGCACCCCCGTCGGCGAAGCCCCGTTCGTGATCTTCCGCACCGGGTTCGCGGACCATTCGAGCTGGGACATGGCGTTCCTACGGATCGACTGGAACGGCCACGGCTTCGACGCCTTCGTCACCGACGCGAACCTCTCGCGCATCCGGGTGTCGTGGACGATCCCCCAAGCCCCCGCCGCCGACGCCTGGTCGCACATCGCCTTCACCTGGGACGAAACCATCGGCGTGCAGCTCTATATCGACGGTAAGCTGGTCGTGCGGAAGGACCAGAAGGCCGACCTCGACAGCGGCCTTGACCAGTTCGGCCTCGCCGGCCGCGTCATGTCCCCCCACCAAGTCCAGAGCCGCTACAATTTCATGCGCGGATCGGACCTCGACGAGATCCGTGTCTACGACCGCATCCTCCCCGCCTCCGATGTCGCAGCGCTCGCCGATAAGCGCGAACCGGCCCCCGCCCCCGCGACCGATCCGGCAGCCAGACGCACGGCGTGGCTCCACCGCTACGGCTGGGACAAGTCCGCGCCACCCGTCCTCGACGCCCCTGTCACCCGCGTCCGGAAAGTCGAATTCGCCGACGCGAAGGACCTGAAGGAATGGATGTGGAAAGGCGTCGACGGGATCGCAGAGACGACCTGGCCCGGCGTCTACAACCGCTCCCGCCTGCCCGGCCGCGACGATTATTTTGAGCTGCCCGACTGGAACACCTATGTCGAAGGCGGCAAGCGCTACGACCTGACGATCCCGCCGAACGAACGCGTCAACCGCGTCGAGATCCGCGGCGCGGCCTATGGTCGCCTGGACTGGAGCGACGGCACCAAGCCCGCCCTGATCGCCACCCGCGCCCGAGGCACAGTCCGCAGCGTAAACCAGTTCGCCCCCCGCACCGGCGGCACGCTGAGCTTCACCAACACGATGCAGGAGCAGCCGATCCAGGAGCTCTGGGCCTATGACGTCGGCGCAGGCGCGGAACCCGCCGGCAGCTTCAAGCTCTCTTACACCATCGACGCCGCCGCCTCCCCTAACCTCGCCGCGCTCGCGCCGCTCAACACGTACATCGCCGGCCGGTTCGCGCCCAACGAACGCAGCACAGTCGTCGCGATGCCCTCCGCCGGTCTCAAAGCCGCGGTCGGGGCAGGCACCGGTGGCGCATCCGGCGCGCCCGTCCGCCGCAAGGACGCCGCCCCGATCGTCCACATCCTGATCCCGGCAAGCTTCGGCGACGCGCTCCCCGACCGCCCGCTCGCCCGCGCGTTCGATTACGGCTGGCAGAACCTCAACGACGGTCTCGACGGCATCGCGATTGATATCCCCGCGCTGAACGCCAAGACCGACGCCGCCGGCCTGATCGAGCTCAACATCTGCGTGAAGGACCCGATCTGGCCCGGCCGCGACATGATCGACCTCTCCGTCTCGGTCCGCCCGAACGAAGCGCGCACCCTCTGGCTTGACCTGCGCGACCGCATCCTCCCCAATGACAGCCTCTATCTGACGATCGCCAGCGCCGCCCCCGACTTCGACGCCACCGCGCTGAACGGCGCCAAGATTCGCTTAGTATTAAAGTCCCGCGCCGCCGCCCTGCCCGAGCACATCGCCGACCGCATGGCACAGGTGAAAGACAATTGGGGCTTCCTCGTCGAGGAACACACCGCCTCGAAACGCGCCGGCCTCTACCAGCGCCTGTTCGCCGACATCTCCGACCTGCTCCGCGTCGACGCCGACAACGCGCGCGCCCGCGCCTATTGGGCCGACATCAATTACCGCCCCGAGAACCTGCCAGCCTTCGTCCAGCCGGTCGCCCCCGCAGGCGTTCCCCTATGGGCCTTCCGCCAGCTCGAAGACCTCAAGCGCGTCCGCCAATTCGTGACCTGGTGGATCGACGAGCGGCAAGTCCCCTACGGCGATTTCGGCGGTGGCATTTCCGACGACACCGACCTGACCCAGCAATGGCCTGGCTTGGCGCTGATGGGAGTCGAGCCCGACAAGATCAACGCCTCGCTCCGCGCGCTGTCCGACGCGGTCTACAAGAACGGCATGATCGTGAACGGCCTCGGCTACATTACCGCCGACGAACTCCACGCGTACGAAGAGGGCCTGAACAGCAACGCCGAACGCCTGTACCTCAACTGGGGCGAGCCCAAGGCGGTCGAGCGCCTGATGGACAACACGCGCGCCCTCCAGACCGTGATCCTCAAGAACCCCGCCGGCCACATGCACTTCGCCAGCAACTGGTATGGCGGGCGAAAGATGTACCGCGAAGGTGCGTGGGAATGGCAGAAACCCTATGCCTTTACCGTCATGCACGGCCCGATGCTGGTCGGCCTCTACAACGCCAACCCACTCGCACGCGGGCTGGTCACCAGCGTGATCGACGGCTGGATGGCGCATGGCAAACAGGCCGCGGACGGCAGCTGGAGCTATCCCAACGAGATCAACTGGCGCACCGATGCCGAGCGCACCGGCGACGGCGGCGGCATCACGACCTCGTTGCAGGCGACCTGGGCCGCGTGGCGCTACACCGGCGACGCCAAATACCTTCGGCCGATCGAAGCGCGGCTCGCCAAGGCCGGTCCGGGCGCGCTGGCCGAATTCAACGAGAACGCGTTCGACGCACTCCCCGGTGGCGCCGCGGCCCGCACCAAACTTGCCACGGCCAAGTCCGAAGACCCGTTCGCCCGCTACACTGCCTGGGCCGCGACCGGCGACACCGCACCCCTGGAAGCGCTCCATGCCGACGCGATCGCCGACAAGTCGCTGCACATGGACATGTACACCGAAGGCCATTGGTGGAGCGACCGCGTCGACCAGCCAAGCGAGATCCTGCAACGCGAGCGCCTCGGTGGGATCGCGCTGCGCCGCAACCAGAGCTGGCCCGGCAACACCGTAAGCTGGCGCTTCGCCGAGCCGGGCGCGGCGACACGCGTCGCGCTCCTGCTGCCCGGCGCGACGCCGACCAGGTTCCGGGTGATCGCCTACAACACCACCGACCACGCCCAGCGCGCGACGATGTCGACCTGGACCGTCACCGCCGGCCGCTGGTCGATGCAGGCGTCGAGCAGCACCGACGGCGGCAAGACGCTCGCACCGATCGGCGCTGCGCAAACCATGACGCTCGAACGCAGCGCCAGCACCGACGTGACGTTCGCGCCCGGCACCACGGTGTTCGACTTCGCGCTGATCGAGCCGGGCACCCCGGTAGACGAGCGCGCGGACCTCGGCATCGGTACCGACGATGTGGTCGTGAAGGGCCGCACCGTGACGGTCATGGTTCACAGCCTCGGTGCAAAGGACGCGAAAGGCGGCCGTGCGGAACTGATCGACGCGACGGGCAAGATCGTCGCCTCCACGAGCATCTACCCGTTAGCCGCCCCGCTCGATCTCCAACCCAGAACTGCAACCGTGAAACTGGCAATCCCGCCCCGCGTAGATCCCGCGACTCTGGTCGTCCACGTCGCGCTCACTGGAGACGAGCCCGAGATCACCCAGGCCAACAACCGCGTCTCGCTACAGCGATGATGCGCCCTCGATGACGGTTCCTGTATCCCGCAATGCCTTCTCCGCCCAGAGCCAGAGTAAGACCGCCTCCACCCCGTTCGTGCTGAGCGAAGTCGAAGCACACGCGTCCCAGGGTTCACCGTTCGCTCAAGACGCACGGAGGGGCATAGAATGACGCCAACCCGCAGAAGCATACTCGTCGGACTGGCTTCAACAGCCTTCGCCTCCGCAAACGCCCGCGCCCAATCCGTCCCGCTCCTACGCCAAGCCCTGAACAATGCCGCCGCAACCAACCCGGACGAAGCGCTCCGCCTGCTGACGCCGTTCGACGCAAGCTCCCTGCAACCGAGCGACCGCCTCGACCTGATCACCGCCCGCGCCGGTCTGGCAATCGACGCCGCCATCGCACGGTCCACGTTCGGCCGCACCGGACGCAGCCCCTACCGCGTCACCCCTGCGACCGGCGCCTGGAAGGCAGCACGTCCGGATCAAGCCAGGATCGACGCAGACACCACCGCGATCTTCGCCGACGCCGAAGCCGGCATCGTCCTTCCCCGCCTGTCGCTCGACCGCACGGTCGACGCGCTTCGAACCGCCCCCACAAACCCCGCGATCGACCGACAGATCGCCGCGCTCGAAAGTCTCCGCGATATCGCCCCGTCCGCGCCCGGAGTCGGACGGTTCAGGGGCGGCGCGGACTGGTATGCTCTCCAACTGCAACGCCCGCTCGGCGCCATGACGCCAGCCTATGCGGAAGGCCGGCTCTTCGTCGAACTGAACCGCCTTCACGCCCGCGCCACACACCTGTTCGACCGGATCGGCGCATCCAGGGGGACCGTCGCAGCCCGCTATGCCACACTCTGGCGGGACGAACGCTTTCTCTATCCTGACACCGACGCTGGCCGCGCAGAGGCAATTGGCGACATGAACCGCATGCTCGCCACCGCGCGAGCCAAAATCCCGACGGCGTTCGGCGCGCTCCCTCCATGGTGCCTGAACGCCAGCGCCCGCGCGTTATCCGCGCAAGAGATCGCCGCCGGCCGCGGCGGCTATCGAGAGGTCCCGACTCCGACCCGCGCCGGCGCCTATGTCGTCGACCTCAAGGACATCCGCTGCCGTCCACGCTGGACGCTCCCGAGCGTCGTCGCGCACGAACTCCTCCCCGGCCACATGATCCAGCTGGGTCTGGAGAGCGCCACCCCGCCCCACCCGCTCCGCATCGAATACGCGTCGGCCTTCGTCGAAGGCTGGGGCATCTACGCCGAGCAACTTGCCGAAAAAGCCGGTGCCTATACCGACCCGCACGATGCGCTCGGCCACATTCACTGGCTTCTGTTCCGCGTCGCCCGCGCGCTCGTCGATCTTGGCATCCACCTCCACGGCTGGTCGATCGAGCAGGCCCGCGAGCGCTTTACCGAATGGCAGGGCGAACCCGCCTATTTTGCACCGTTCGGCACCGAGCTGGCCCGGATCCCGCTCGAACCGGGCACGCGCGTTGCAGAGGCAATGGCGTGGCTGGCGATCGTCGACCAAAGCCGCAGTAGATCGCCTACTGTCTATCATAGGGGCCTATTGCTCCCCGGACGAAAACAAATTCTATTTCCTGGATAATAAAGTCGATAGTCGTGGATCAAATATAATCTAGTTGGAAAAGGTTATTCTTTGCTTATTGAGATAACCCCCCCCGTTTTGACCCAAGCCGTCTCTACTCTTAAATATGAACGTACGTCCGCTGATCCGCGAGTGGCGTCCGAAAGCGGCCATTCCGCTTTCCACCAGGATTAGCTCAATAGCGGCCGGTCTGATAACGGCATTTACCTGATTCTGAGACGGATCGCCCACCCGCTTGCGAGGGGCGAGGAGGTCGCGCAACGCCCCGCGGGAGACTCCGCCGGACAGAACTCACATCCCAATATCCAACCCGCGCCTGCGTCCGCGCCCAATCATATCTATTAGTTCCCGGCCGACACTTGCGCCACTGGTCGCTTCCAAACCCAGCTGGACCTTCCGATTGCGCAGGATCGACTCCACCTGTGGGTCGCGCTCCAGGCTCTTCGCCATGCCGAGCATCGTGTTCTCAACGGCCCGAATCTTGGTGTCTTCGTGGTAGATTTTCAACGCACGGCGCTGCCGCTCAAGCCCCTGCCAGCGCTGCACGAAAACGTCGGCGCGGCACGTCGGATCTTCTCGTATTTTGGTTTCCAGCTGCATGGCGCGGATCACCGCGCCTGTCCTGCCTTCGGCCGCTTCGCGAATAAGCCGCGTGTCGACAGCCATCGCCGTTTCCAGATCGCGGGCAGCATGGGGCGTAATGGCGTTCAGCGACGCGCGGCTCGCAGCGAGCTCGGCCCTTTGATCGGTGGTGAAGGCGTCCCCTACAGATTGAGCAAAGCGCATCGTCCTGACGATACGACCATGTCGCATGATAGCATCAGGAAGGTTTGCAGCCCGGTCCGGCGCTGGCTCAAGCGGAACCGGCTTTGGCGATACCGGACGCAGATCAAGACCGGCAAACGGATCGCGGGTTGGCGCCGAGCGCGTTTGTTCGATCCTCCGATCCACCCATCGGATCTGGCGTCGTTCGCCAAAGTCGCGCTTGTAATCCGAAGCCATATCCTTCGTCCGCTCGCGCGACAGCGTGCGTACGAGTTTGCCCTGATCGGCAAAGTCGTCGCGGCCATAATGGAGGTCGACGCTGTCGCGGTGCCGGGACAGCGCAACATAGGCGGCGTGTCGGTCGAGACCCGGCGTTGCCAGCACATGCACGCGGTCCACCGTCACGCCCTGCGACTTGTGCACGGTGGCGGCGTAGCCGTGATCGAGCTGGGCATACTCCTTGATTTCGAACGCGACATGGCGACCATCGTCGAGCATCACCGCCATGCGCGCGGTCGTGACGCTCTGCACGGTGCCGAGCGATCCGTTCTTCACGCCGAGACCGCGTTCATTCTGCAGGAACATGACGCGGTCGCCCGCGGCGAACGTGCGGGCGCCACGACCAGTCTGTATCGCGACGTCCTCGCCCAACTGGTCGGCAAGGCGAAGCCGCTGCCGCGCAGCCTCGTTCAGCGCCTGCACCTCGTCGTTGGTGTGGGTGAGGATCATACGCGATGCACTGGGCGCGGCGGTGCGATCCCGGTCCCATCTCTCAATCAGATCGGCGCGCGCGTGATCACGCGTTTCGGCAACATAGACATGACCGTGCTCCTCATAAGCGCGCACTGCTTCGCCCGTCCGGTCGGTTGCCAGTTGGCGTGTAGCCATGCGCTGCCAGTCCTCACGCTGGCGACGAATGTCGGTGATCTCGAAGCTACCATGACGCTCTGCAACAGACCGGAATGCCGCCCCCGCTTCGATCGCCTGGAGCTGTTCGGGATCGCCGACCAGCACGACCTTGGCGCCGCGCTTCTCCGCTTCTGCAATGACGCGCTCCATCTGCCGCGTACCGACCATCCCCGCTTCGTCGATCACCAGCACATCGCGCGATGTGAGCAGTTCGCGATCCTGCTTCCACTGATGCTCGAGACTTGCGATCGTACGTGACGCGATACCCGATCCACCTTCGAGGTTCTCGGCGGCAATGCCGGACAGCGTGGCACCGCGAACGGTATAGCCGGCACTCTCCCAGGCGTCGCGCGCAACGCCGAGCATCGCCGACTTGCCGGTACCGGCATAGCCGACGACGACACTGATCCCCTGCCCTTTCGTCACATGATCGAACGCGCTGCGCTGTTCGGACGACAGGACCATCCCGCGCGTTTCCGCACGGACCCGCGCGAGCTTGCGATACTCCTCGTCGACACCGTGGCGCCGGCTCGCATCGAGACGCGCCGTCGCGGTCTCGAGCCGCCGCTCGGTTTCGATCATATCGCGGCTGGTGAAGCGTTCGTCGCCGCGGCCATCCTTGCCGAGCGCGACGATATCCGGACTGGCGTGAACCGCTGCCAGCACGGCGTCGAACTGCGCCTTACCGTCGCTATGGCGGTGCACGAACATCGCCAGGTCGCGGCGGGTGAACGTCGCCTGCGTCCGCGTGATCGCGTCGAGCGCGATCCCCGGCTGCGCGATGATCCGGTCGCCATTGGAGCGCGCAATTTCGACATGCTCGTCGAGGCGCTCGCTCTCCAGTCCTTGCCCCGGCCGGCGCGATGCCGCGGGACCGATCTTGTGCTGCGGTTCGAGATCGATCCCCTGACGCTCGAACGAGCGATGATCGACGCGCGCATCGATATCGAGTTCGGCCAAGCGACGGTTGACGTGTTCGCCCCAGGACTCGCGCCACCGTTCGAGCAGATCGGTGCGGTTCCAGTCACGAACCTTCGGGCCGAACCCGTCTTCGCCGACGCTGCGGGTGGTGAGCATCACATGCGCGTGCGGTTTCGGCATGCCGTCTGCGCCGATGTCCCAATGCACGTTGAGATCGGCGATCATACCGCGGTCGACGAACTCGGCTTTCACGAACTCACGCGCCAACCGGATGCCTTCCGCCTGATCCAGCTCGCGGGGCAGTGCGAACTCGACTTCGCGGGCGAGCTGCGCGTCCTTGCGGACCTCCACCGCCTCGACCTCGTTCCACAGCCGCTCGCGGTCACGGAGATGCTCAGGCGCGCCGTCCGGCAGCATGACTTCGGAATGGACGACACCGGCCTTGTTCGAAAAGTCGTGGGCGCGATCGAGCCGCTCATCGCGCAGCCGCGACGCGGAGCGATAGGCCGCCGCGGCGAGCGCGCTGGAGCCGTTTGCGCGGGAGATCATCTTTGCCGAGAAATGGTAGATCGCCATGACGGCAATCCATCTACACTACACAAGCGACGTCGGCACGACGTATAAGCGCGCCCTTCGAAGATTTCATCTATCTCGGGACGACTTCGTCCCACTGCATTTCAGGCTATTTACGCTGATCGACTGCCTCTCTAACTGAACCATCCTCGATATACCATTGAGGACGGTTCAATGCGTAAACCCCGTGACTATGATTCGGACATGAAGGCGCTGCGGGAACGCGCCCATTTGCTGAAAACCCGCAAGGTGCAGCAGCTCGGCGACCTGGTGATCGCGACCGGCGCCGATACCCTGCCGGTGGAACATCTTGCCGGTGCCCTGCTCGCTGCGGTCGACATGAAGGATGCAGCTGTCCTGAAGGGCTGGGACGAGCGCGGCGATGCGTTCTTTCGATCGAGGACGCGGAGCGTTGCGCGCAGCAATCGCGACAACACGCGTGGCGGTTCACCGGACGGCAACAGCACGAAACCGACTGGCGGCGACGCAGGCACGGCGTGACCTGCGCGACTGGCAGATGAAGCGCCGCGAACGCACGCGCCAGCTGATCGAGCTGGGCGGTCTGGTTGCAAAGGCCGGACTGATCGAGGCTACCGAGGATGATCGTGCGGTCATCTTCGGTGCGCTTGTCGACATCGCCGCACGCCTGCGATCAGACGATGCTGCGCAGCTGATCCTGCTATGGCGCCGACGGGGACAGCGCGCCTTTACCGATATGGGACAAGCAAAACGCGACATTGAAGCGCGCCCTTGATCGACAGCGCAGAGAGATCGATTATGGATGTTCTACACCGATGCCGCGCGCGTGCGCGCCGAACGTAAGGATCATCATGTCTGACGACGTTCTACCTGGAACCACATCGACGCTGAGTGCGGTCGAACTCGCCACCGAGCTGACGATCGCGTGGCTCGGCAATCCGAACACGCGCATCTCGGCGGACGATGTCCCTGCGTTTCTTCAGGCGATGCATGCCACGGTCGCCGCGCTTGGCACCGACACGTCTGCCGTGCCCCCAGTCGACGCAACCGCACCGGCATTCGAGCCGGCTGTTTCGGTGCGCAAGTCGCTGGCGTCGAAGGACCACATCCTCTCGATGATCGACGGCAAGCCGTACAAGGCATTGCGCCGCCACCTGTCGAGCAACGGCCTGACGCCCGAGGAGTATCGCGCGCGCTACAATTTGAAGTCCGACTATCCGATGGTCGCGGAAAGCTATTCGGAAAGCCGTCGCGCCACGGCGATGAAGATCGGGCTGGGCCGCAAGCCGGCGCTCGAGACGACACCCGCAGAAACGACGACCGAGGCAAAGCCGGCACCGCGCAAGCGGCTGAAGCTCGCCTGATCTGGATGCCGTGGCTGGAGCGCAGCCGCGTCATCCGTTTCACTGCCGCAAGCTGATCGACCCGTCGGCGTCGGTTTGCGCCTTCAGCGGCAGCACGGCGGTAACTGCGGCGGCAAAGCTGCGGGCATCGCCCGTATCCACGGCGCCGCTGATGCGCGCTTCGGCAAAGCCCGCTGCATCGAGCCGGACGGGCGTATCGACGTAGCGATTGACGGCAGTGATGGCGTCTTGAAGCGTCATCCCGTCGAGCACGATCCGGCCGCGCGTCCATGCCGTCGCGGGCGCCGTATCGACCGCCTTGATGGGGCTGACGCGTCCGCCGTTCAGCGTCAGCGCCTGCCCGGCGCGCAAGCGCGCGACCGGGCGGTCATCCGCACTGACGCGTACGCTGCCCTCGACCAGCGTGACGTCGATCGTGTCACCGTTGCGATGCACATCGAACTGCGTGCCCGTCGCCAATACCCGAGCGCCGCCGGCATCGACGGTAAAGGGCCGCGCGGCATCATGGGCGACGGTGAAGAAGGCTTGCCCGTGATCGAGCGAAACGCGGCGCGCGCCGTCGACGAATTTTACCATCATGGCGGTATCGGTATCGAGCATAACGCGTGATCCATCGGCCAGCATCAGTTTGCGCTGTTCGCCGATCCTTGTCGCGTATCGATCGCCACCCGCCGGCCACTCGGCGATCAGGGTGACGCCCACGACGAGAAGCGCAACCGCGGCTGCGGCCAAGGTGCCAATCGAAAAGCCGCGACTGCTGGAACGATGCGCGGGGCGGTTCATTGCCTGCTCGGTCGCAGCCAAGATGGCGGGGCGATCGGCGAGGCTGCCGGCCTGATTGTAGAACCGATCGACGGCGATGTAAGCGTCGCGGTTTCCCTCGATCCGCCGCCACGCGAAGAACTCCTCGAGCGTCCGCGCTGATACCGGCAACGTCTGGAGACGCGCATACCAGTGCGCCGCCTGCGCCCGCGCGTCGTCGCCGCTTACGCCATTGTCATTCATGGATCTGTGCCGCCGCCTAGTCGCGCAGTCTGTTCATGCAGTATGCCAAAGCCTTGCCCATCCGCCATTCGACGGTCTTGATCGAGATGTCGAGGCTCGCCGCAATCTCGGCATTCGTCATATGCCGGAAACGGCTCAGGACGAAGACGTCGCGCAGCTTTTCGGGAAGATCGAGCACGAGACGCTCCAGTTCGACCTTGGCTTCCTGCTCCGACATTCCATGACCGATGCCGCCGCCGTGATCGGTGCTGACGCTCCGGGAATGCTGCTGGCGGACCGCCTCGCGCCGCTTACGATCCCGAAACAGGTTGAGGGCAGTCTGTGATAGGAAGGCTTTGGGATGCTGGATGTCGTCGGCCTTATGTCCAGCGGCGCGGATCCAAGTGTCCTGGACGACGTCGTCGACATCGGTTGGCTGGCCGCGCATTCGGCGCGTGACCAAGGCGCGGAGCCACTCCGCATGGTCCTGGTAGAGCAATTCGATCGCGCGCCAGCCCGGCGCCGCATCGCCTACAGTCAGCGGGATGTCGCTGTTCGATCCAGACACGATTGACCCCCATCCACCAGGAAAGGATATGGAAAAACGGCATATGACATAATGGTATTTAGATCAATGCCGGATGCCAAAGACGATCTTCAGCGACGAGAACATGGTAGTCGTAGAAGTCGTGAAAGCTGCGCGGATTGCAGCCGGCTTAAAGCAAACCGATTTAGCCGAGCGCATCAATAAGGATCAAAGCTGGGTCAGCCTCGTGGAAGGCTCGCAGCGCCGCCTCGATGTGGTGGAGTTCATCAAACTGGCCCAAGCCCTCGACATTCGCCCATCAACTATGCTCGATGAAATCGTCGAGAAGATTGCCCAATCTGAGCGATAGTGATGACCAATCTTGTCGATTGAGATTTCCAAAATAGACGATCTAGTACGGACATCTACAACGCCGGGGCCGGCGCTCCCGGCGTTTGGTGCTCGTATGGCAACCGACGCCTGAGGGGCGCTCGCCATCTTGCGACTCAAGCCCGCGCACATGGACCAAACTCGCCGGAACCGAACCATCGACCAAAGAGAAAGTACGCGCCTTCCAAAACATACGTTCGGCAATATTCCGGAAAAAATAAATTCACCGCTGCAATTACCTAGAAAGTAACGGTGTGACCTCAAGAGGTATATTGGTGTCACCGGATCAGCCCTGAGTGCCTATATTGCCGTCATTGACACTTCTGTTCTTAGATTTCAGATCTGCCGCCAGTGAACGCTTAAACCCACTGAGTACAGGAGACTGTCATGCAGATCGACACAGCTGACCGCATTCTTCGTCTTGGCGCCGTGCTCAACCGTACGGGCCTGACCCGCTCGACATTGTACCGGAAAATTCAGACCGGCACCTTTCCCAAGCAGGTGCGTATCGCGACCCGCTGCACCGGGTGGCGCGAGTCCGCGGTCAGTGACTGGATGCGCAACCCAATGTTCTACAGCGTCGACGATCGCGCCGGCGATTAGGGCAACGGCTGTCGGATCGCGGCGAACCGAACCCCGATCCTGTGGCGGCGAGCGCAGCGAGCCCGCCGGACTTTCGAGAATGATACCGATAAGGCGCACCAGACGAAGGCATTGCCTGCCACGCCAAACGCAAGAAGGCGCGCCACGCGCGCCTTCAGCTAATAGGCCTGTCGATCATGCCGCCATGTCATGCCGGTCATCGCCCGTCGCATCCGCTCGGAACGCCAGCAGATAATCCGCCGCCTTGCTGGCCTGGGACGCTGCGCGGAAGACCGCGCGGGAATCCTCGCGCAGCACGTCCAACCATGCACCGATATAGTCAGCATGGCGCACGGTCGGCACGATGCCCAGTTCGGCGCAGGTGAACGCGCTGCGCGTCTCTGCGACATATCCTGACAGTCCAGCCCCAATCCGGGGTTCGAGGAAGAAAACCATCGGCTGCCTCCAGCACTGCCCAAAAACCGCATCGGCCTCCCCCGAGGCGGGGGTGGGCGGCGAGAGCGACCGAAGAGGC
>Ga0308009_10000263_pt1 | contig 42509 bp, 44 predicted proteins | sample Neamet127_FD_203134 | JGI IMG/M metagenome (GOLD analysis project Ga0308009, IMG submission 203134) | Marine microbial communities from water near the shore, Antarctic Ocean - #127 | ecosystem: Environmental > Aquatic > Marine > Unclassified | place: Southern Ocean | collected 2014-07-24 | reverse complement strand
CATCGTCAGCGAAGGAGGGTCGCAGACAGCAGGGTCGCCTTTTCTTTGCTTACTTTCTTTTGGCGAAGCAAAAGAAAGTGAGTTGCCGCCGGGCAACCCCCGGCCAGCAGGCGCTGGCACCCCCCAGGGCACGAGGAAGCTAAAGATGGCTCCCGGATCAAGTCCGGGATGACGAATCAGAACGGGTAGTGCCGTGGCGTGGTCTGGATCGTGATCCAGCGCAGTTCGGTGAACTCGGCCACCCCCGCTTTGCCGCCAAAGCGCCCCATTCCGCTGCCCTTGACGCCGCCAAACGGCATTTGCGCCTCGTCATGCACGGTCGGGCCATTGACGTGGCAGATGCCCGAGTCGATGCGCTGCGCCACACCGAAGGCGCGGGCGATGTCGCTGCCGAAGACCGCCGCCGACAGGCCGTATTCGTTGTCGTTGGCGCAGGCCACGGCTTCCTCGACACCGCTGACACGCACCACACATTTGACCGGTCCGAAGGTTTCCTCGTGGTAGATGCGCATGGCCGGTGTCACATGGTCCAGCACGGTGGCCGGCATCAGCGTGTTTTCGGCCTTGCCGCCGCACATCAGCTTGGCGCCCTTGGCCAGCGCGTCGTCGATCAAGGCGTTGCAGTGCTCCACGGTGCCCATGCCGATCACCGAACCCAGCACCACCGGCTCTGGTTTGCGCGGGTCGCCCACCGGCAGGGCCTTGGCCTTGGCGGCGAAACGTTTGACAAACTCGTCGGCGATTTTCTGGTCGACGATGATGCGTTCGGTCGACATGCAGATCTGTCCGCTGTTGGCGAAGCAGCCGAAGGCCGCGCCGTTGACCGCGTCATCGATGTTGGCGTCGTCCAGGATCACCAGCGGCGCCTTGCCGCCGAGCTCCAGCACCACCGGCTTGAGGTACCTGGCGCAGGTCATGGCGATGATGCGGCCGACCTTGGTCGAGCCAGTGAAGTTGATGCGCCGCACTGCCGGGTGCGCGACGATGGCCTCGACCACGGCGCCGGCGTCGGCCGGTGCGTTGGTAATGTAGTTGACCACGCCCGGCGGAAAGCCGGCGTCTTCAAAGGCCTCGACGATCAGCTGGTGGGTGCGCGGGCAGTTCTCCGAGCCCTTGAAGATCACCGTGTTGCCGCAGGCCAGCGGCGTGGCGATCGCCCGCACACCGAGGATGATGGGTGCGTTCCACGGGGCAATGCCCAGCACCACACCGGCCGGCTGGCGCACGCCCATGGCCAGGTTGCCGGGCACATCCGACGGAATCACTTCGCCGCTGATCTGCGTGGTCAGCGATGCCGCCTCGCGGATCATGCCGGCGGCCAGCATCACGTTGAAGCCGGCCCACATGCCCGAGGCACCGGTCTCGGCCGCCACCGCCTCGATGAACTGCGGCGTCTTGGCTTCCAGCGCATCGGCGGCTTTCAGCAGCAAGGCGCGGCGCGCACCCGGGCCGGTCTGGCTCCAGCTTTTGAAGGCTTCGGCGGCGGCCTCGGTGGCCATCAGCGCGTCGGCCACCGAAGCTGCAGGCGCACGGGTGGCGATGCTGCCGTCGAGCGGGTTGCGGCGTTCAAAGGTCGCGCCCTTTTCGGCGGTGACCTTGAGGCCGTTGATCAGCATGGACATGTCGGACATAAGATTCTCCAAAAAATGGTCAGGGAAATTTCAAGCCGCCTTGGCGGCCGGCACGGCAGCACCGGCACCGAGGTAGGCCTCACGAATCACGGATGAACGCGCCAGCAACGCAGCGGGACCGCTGGCCACCAGCGTGCCGCGCTCCAGCACATAACCGCGGTCGGCCACGGCCAGCGCCTTCTTCACGTTCTGCTCGACCATCAGCACGGTGGTGCCGGCGTCGGCGATGCGGCGTGTGATGGCCAGCAGTTCGTCGACCATGCGCGGCGCCAGGCCCAGCGAGGGTTCGTCCAGCATCAAGAGGCGCGGCGCGCTCATCATGGCGCGCGCCACCGCCACCATCTGCTGCTCACCGCCGCTCATGGTGCCGGCCAGTTGCTGCGCGCGTTCGCGCAACTTGGGGAAATCGTTGAACGCCTGCTCGAGCCGCCGCGCGCGCTCGGCCTTGGCCACCAGCCAGCCGCCGAGCTCGAGGTTTTCGGTGACGGTCATCTGCGGAAACAGTTGCCGGCCTTCGGCCACCAGCGCCATGCCGCGCTGCACGATCTCGCTGGTCTTGGGCGGCAGCAACTCGCCGTCGAGCGACACCGCGCCGCTGCGCGGGATCAGGCCGGACAGGGCTTTCAGCAGGGTGGTCTTGCCGGCGCCATTCGGGCCGAGGATCACCGTCAGGCCGGGTTTGACTTCCAGCGACAGGTCGCGCAGCACCAGGAAGGCCGCGTAACCGGCGCTCAGGCCGGTGACCTTGAGATGGGCCTGGCCGGAACCGCCGAGTACAAAGGGGGAGGCGTGCCACATCATGTCTCGGTTGCCTCCGCAAATGTGGTGGCTAACGGCTTACCGCGGTGTCGGCAACGGGCCACATTGCGCTGGTCGATCCCGCTGCGCGGGGCCCTCGCCCTTCGCTTCATATGGCCTCCTCACCGTCCTGCACCATCTCATCCCCCAGATACGCTTCAATCACACCGGCGTCACGCACCACCTCGGCCGGCGTGCCGTCGGCAATCTTGCGGCCCTGGTGCAGCACGATCACGCGCTCCACATGGCGCAGCAAGGTGGTCACCGCATGTTCGATCCACACCACCGTCAAGCCGAGTTCGTCACGCATGCGGCGTATCAGCAACGCCATGGCTTCGATTTCAGATTCGGTGAGCCCGGCCGCCACCTCGTCGAGCAGCAACAGGCGCGGCCGCGTGGCCAGCGCCATGCCGATCTCCAGCAGGCGCTGCTGCGAGGGCGTGATGGCGCCGGCCGGCAGATCAGCCTGTGCACTGAGCCCGATCAGGCCCAGGATGCCGGCCTCGTCGCGCAACTGCCAGGCGCCCGCGCGATGCCTGCCGGCGAACTTCAGGCCGAAACCGATGTTGGCCTCGACCGGCATGTCGGGAAACACCCGCGGCGTCTGGAAGGTGCGCGCAATGCCTGCGGCGGCGTAACGGTGCGGGCCCTTGCCGCTGAGGTTGTGGCCGCCGGCCAGCAACTGCCCGGAAGTCGGCGCAATCACGCCCGAGATCGCGTTGAAAAACGTGGTCTTGCCCGCGCCGTTCGGGCCGATGATGCCGACCAGCTCACCGGCATGGAAGTCGGCGCTCACCGCATCGACCGCCGTCAGTCCGCCAAAACGCACCGTGATGTCGCGCGCCTGCAGCAGCAACTCAGTCATTGTCGCGCTCCTTCTTGCCCAGGCCGCGCCACCAGCCGCGGCTGTCCCGCCACCAGCCGGTGAAGGTGGAACCGCGCAAGGACGCCAGCCCGCCCGGCAGATACAGCACGCTCAGGATCAGCAGCAGGCCCAGCGACATCATGTAGATCTGCGGCGCCTGCAGGCGCAGGGTCTCGGCCAGCACGCTGAACACAATCGCCGCAATCAGCGGACCCCACAGCGTGACCGCGCCGCCGATCAGCGCGATCAGCACGGTCTGGAAACCGATGAAGGGGTTGAACACCGTGTGCGGGTCGATGTAGGTCCAGCGCACCGCCATCGCCGCGCCGACGGCGCCGGCAAAGGCCGCGGTCATCGCAAAACCCGCCACCTTGATCATCCGCGTGTTCACGCCCAGGGTCTGCGCGCGCTGCTCGTCCGCACCTATGCCCATCAGCGCCAGGCCGAAGCGGCTGCGCCGCACGATGATGGACACCAGCACCGCGAGCACGGCCAGCGCCAGCACCGTCAGGTAAATCGTGTCGCGGTCCGGCACCACGGTCAGCACCCGGCCCACCGTGCCGGTGACTTTTTTCTCGAAGTAAGTCACGGCGTGGCGGATCAGCTCGGTCATGCCGAAGGTCAGCACCGCGAAATAGGTGCCGCGCAAATGCAGCACGGCCGCGCCCATGACGACGGCCACCACGGTGGCGATGCCGGCGCCCAGCGCGATCGCACCCAGCCACGGCAGGCTTTCCAGCGCCACGGCGCTGGTGTAGGCGCCGATGCCGAAGAAGGCCGAGGTCGCCAGTGACAGGTAACGCGTGCTGCCGCAGAACAGGCCCCAGCTCGAGGACAGCGCCACATACATCAGGCAGGTCAGCGCCATCGACACCACAAACTCGCTGCCGTAATGCGGCAGCGCCAGCGCCCAGCCGGCAAAGGCCAGCAGCAGCAGCAGGTCGCGAACAAGGATTTGGCGGTCTTTCATTTTTTTCTTATTTGGAGAACAGGCCGCGCGGCCGCAGCAGCAGCACCGCGATGAACACGCTGTACGAGAGCAGCGCCTTCAGCGAAGGATTGGTGAAATGCATGCCCAGCGCTTCCACCACGCCCAGCAGCAGGCCACCGGCCAGGGCGCCGCTCATGCTGCCGAAACCGCCCAGGGTGATGACGATGAGCGCGGTCACGGTGTAGGGCTCACCCATGGACGGCGTGATGGTGTAGGCCATGGACAGCAGGCAGCCAGCCACGCCCGACAGGCCCAGGCCGATGCCGAACATCAGCGGATGCAAGCGCTGGGTGTCGATGCCGACCAGCTGCGCGCCGGTCGGCGACTGCATCAGCGCGCGCACGCCCTTGCCCAGCAGCGTGAAGCGCAAGAGGGCAATCAAGGCGCCGCTGAACAGCAAGGCCAGGCCGAACACCAGCAGCTTGTTGCCGGCGAACTGCGCCTCGCCGATCTTGACCGGGTCCGCCAGGTAGTCGTAACCGCGCAGGTCGCCGCCCCACATGAAGGAGGCGAAGTTCTGCACCAGGAACATCAGGCCGAAGGCCACCATCAGGCCGCGCGCCTCGAAGATGTCGAGATTCGGCGAGGTCACGGTCAGGCGCCGGAAGCACAGCCTGTGGATCACCAGGCCCAGCGCCATCAGGGTCAGGAAGGACACCGGCACCATCAGCAGCGGCGAGATGCCCAGCGAGGTGTGCGCCATCCAGGTCAGGTAGGCGCCCAGCATCAGGAACTCGCCATGCGCGATGTTCAGGATGCGCATCAGCCCGTACTGCAAATTCAGGCCGAGCGCGACCAGCGCGTAAATGCCGCCGGTGATCAGCCCGGAGGCGATCAGTTCAAACCAGGAAAAAAGTGACATGAGACTCTGTTTCAGGACACCGCGGCACCGGCTCTGCCGGGCCGCAGGTGTCGCCCCCTGAGGGGGAGGCGGCCAAAGGCCGCTTCGGGGGGGGAATCTTTTATTTCCAGGCCGGCTTGGCCGGGTTGAGCTTGGCAGTGGCGATTTTCTGCGGCCACACCACCTCGAACTCACCGTTTTGCCACTGGCTGACACTGCCCGGCGTCGCGGTGTTTTCGCTGCCGGTGAACTTGATGTCGCCGATGATGGTCTTGTGGGTGTTGTTCGCCACATAGTCGCGAATGGCCTTGCGGTCCAGGCCGACCTTGTTGACCGAGGTGGTCAGGATCTCCAGGCCGGCCCAGGCCGCGCCGGAGGCCCAGCGGTCCGGTTCCTTGCCGCCGAACTTCTTGGTGTGCGCATCGAAGTAAGCCTTGGCGCCGGGGCTGGTCTTGCTGTTCCAGGAACCCATGCCCAGCACGCCCTCGGCGCCAGGCGCCGTCATCACGTTGCGGTAGAGCTGGAAGGCGGTGCCCACCGAGGCATAGAAGAACTTCGGGTTCAGCCCGACTTCCTTGGCCTGCTTGCTGGCCAGGATGGTGTCCGGCGGATAGGTGAAGCCGACGAAGGCGTCCGGGTTTTTGTCCTTGATCGAGCGCAGCACCGGCGACAGGTCCTTCACGCCGGCCGGGTAGCTCTTTTCTTCCACCAGCTGGATGCCGCTGCCCTGCAGCGCCACTTTCAGCGCGGAATAGTTCTCCAGGCCGAACAGGTCGTCCACATAAATACAGGCCAGGGTCTTGCAGCCGTTGGCCTTGAGCATGTCGACCAGCGCATTGGTCATGGGCGCCGGCTGCTGCAACAGCAGGAAGAAGTAAGGCAGCTTCATTTCCACCAGCCGCCGCGACAGCGCGGTGGGCGCCAGGAAGGGGTAACCGAAGCGGTTGGCCAGCGGGGCGACGGCGAAGTTGGCATTGCTGCCCCAGGGCGGCAGCACCAGGTCCACCTTGTCGCTGCCCATCAGCTTTTCATAGGTGCGCACCACGGTCTCGGTGTCGCTGCGGTCGTCGGAGCTGATCAGCTCGATCTTGCGGCGCACGCCCTTGACGTCGATGCCGCCCGCGGCATTCTGCTGCTCCGCCCACAGCAGGTAGTTGGGTTCCTGGCTGACCTGCGCGCCGCCGGTCCACGGGCCGGTGCGCGAGATCGCGTAACCGACACGCACAGGCGCGGCCTGGGCCAACAGTTGCGGGGCAAAAGCGGCTGCGCCGACGGCAGCGGCGGCGCCCTGGATCAATGTTCGTCTGGATGGCTGGACCATGGATGTCTCCTCGTTGTACGCGCCCGGCGGGCAGTGGAAACCGGATAGTAAGCAGGAGCTGCGGCCCGCGCTTTGCTGAGCGTGCACAAAGCAGTTGTCGGCCAGCGCACGGCGACTGGGGTTAACCCTTGGCCCTACGGCACACCAGAACAGGTCCCAACGCCCATAATCTTTCCCAGAGGCCCGAGCCCCCGAAAAACCGGAAAAAAGCATGACCGCGACTACCCTGGTATCCACCGACAATTTCGCGCCGCGTGAACGCGCGCCGGTCTGGCGCGAGTGGATCTGGAAACACTTCGGCGGCCTCGAGTCCGACCTGTACGGCGACACCGATTTCGACGGCCACATGGCGTCGGCGCGCGCCGGCGACGTGATCCTGACCAAACTCGAGGCGAACCGCCACCGCGTGGTACGCACCGCCGACATGGCGCGCGCCAGCGAGGCCGGCTACCTCAAGATCGTCGCGCCCATGCACGGGCGCGCAGGCGTCGAGCAGATGGGACGCCAGGCCTGGGTCAGCCCGGGCGGCTGGACGATTTACGACACCACCGGCTGTTACGCGGTGGAAAACCCCGAACGCGTCGAGCACCTGATCGTGATGCTGCCCAAGGCACTGATTGTCGAGCGCGGCCTGCAGCTCGACACCCTGATGGCGCGCCATGTCGGCGGCGCCAGCGGCATCTCGCGGGTGGCGCTGGCCACCATGCGCAGCACCTACCAGGAGCTGCCCAACATGAGCGCCGCCGCCGCGCACGGCGCCGGCGAGCTGATCGCCCAACTGGTGCGGCTGTCGCTGATCGAGCTGGCCGGCCAGGGCACGGCGCTGACGCAGCGCGAGGCCCTGAAGGACCGGATCCGCGCCTATGTCGCCGTCAACCTGCGCGACCCCGGCCTGTCCATCGAGCAGATTGCGCAGGCGCTGAACTGCAGCAAGCGGCATCTGCACAACGCCTTTGCCGGTGAAGACGACACCCTGGCCAGCTACATCCTGAGGCTGCGGCTGCAGGCCTGTATCCGCGAGATCCAGCACACCGGGCCGCAGTCGCGCGCCATCACCGGCATCGCGCTGTCCTGGGGCTTCAACAACCTCTCGCATTTCAGCCGCGTGTTCCGCGAGCACACCGGCCAAAGCCCCAGCGCCTTCCGGCAAGCTGCGGCGGCGCCGCTGCAGCACTGATTTTTGGGCATCAAATCGACCTCTAGCCCCTGTCCCCCGGGCGTCAACAGCTACCAATTTGATAGCGCACAATCGCCCGATTCATTTTCCGGAGACACCGCCATGCACATTCCCTCATTGAAAGAAGTCGTCAGCGCCGAAGAGTGGCAGCTGCGCTGCGAACTCGCTGCCTGTTACCGCCTCGCCGCGCTGTACGGCTGGAGCGACCTGGTCTTCACCCACATCAGCGCCAAGCTGCCCGAGTCGGTCAGCGGCGCGGGAAATCACCACTTCCTGATCAATCCCTACGGCCTGATGTTTGACGAGATCACCGCCTCCAGCCTGGTCAAGGTCGACGAAAAGTGCAACAAGGTGATTGACTCACCCTTCCCGGTGAATCCGGCGGGTTTCGTGATCCACAGCGCGGTGCACGAGGCCCGCGCCGACGCCGGCTGCGTGATGCACACCCACACCCGCGCCGGCGTTGCCGTCAGCGCGCAGAAATGCGGCGTGCTGGCGATCAGCCAGCAATCGACCTTTGTGCTGGGTTCGCTGGCCTATCACGATTACGAAGGGGTGGCTTTCCGCGACGACGAGAAGCCGCGCCTGCAGGCCGACCTGGGCAAGGCCAACTACCTGATGCTGCGCAACCACGGCCTGCTGGTGGTCGGCAAGACCGTGGCCGACGCCTTCCTCAGCATGTACACCTTCGAGAACACCTGCCGCATCCAGCTCGACGCACAGGCGGGCGGCGAACTGATCCCGGTGAACCCGCAAATCGTCAAGGGCGTGGCCGAAGCCATGCGGGTGCAGACCGGCGGCATGGGCGGCGCTTTTGTCTGGCCCTCGCTGATCCGCAAGCTGGACCGGATCGACCCCGGCTACAGCGCGTAAGCGGCAAGCGGCCGGTCAGGCCGTCAGCACCTCGGGCTGCGAGGAGAAGGCCTCGCCCGGGCGGATGTCGCCCTGCTCGATGGTGAGCTCCTTGCGCAGCATCACGACGCCGCCAAAAATCGTCGCAAAGGCCACGTCCTTGGCATCGCGCCCGGTGCCTATGCGCACCAGCCGGTCGATGGGGGCCATGCGTGTGGCGTCGAAGATCACCCAGCGGCCGTCCAGCCATGCCTCGAAGACCGCGTGGAAATCCTGCGGCGGTTCGTCGAAATACACATACCCCACGACCAGCCGCGCCGGAATGTTCAGCGCGCGGCACAGCGTGATGCCCAGGTGGGCGAAGTCGCGGCAGACACCGGCGCGTTGCACAAACACTTCCTGCGCCGTGGTGGTCGAGTTGCTGAAACCGGGCAGGTAATGGATGGAGTCGTGAATCCAGCTTTCGATGGCACGCACCCGCGACAGACCCAGCGGCAGGTGGCCGAACAATTGCTGCGCCGCGCGGCTCATGATGTCGGACTCGCAGTAACGGCTGGGCATCAGGAAACGCATGGCATCGTCGGGCACGGCGGTGACCGGCACCTCGTCCAGGTGCAGCGGCACCGGCGCATGGTGCAGCTCGACCTGCGCGTGGTAGTTGACCGACAGCAGGCCGCGCGGCGCATCGAGCCGGAAAAACCGGTTGCCGTTGCGCTCATCGCAAAAATGCCGGACCTTGACGCTGGGCGTCACGGTCAGACGTTCCTCGATCACCTTGTGGCTATCGTGAAACGCTGCCTCAATGTTGAAGAGGAAATGGGTCGGGTTGACCACATCGTAGTCAAGCAGGCAGTCAACGGTCGCGGTGTGCATCTGTATCTTTGTTGTTGTTGTCGCCGGTTGCGGCAGAAGGGGGCTGGCCCGAAGAAAACCAGCTCTTGCAGGTGACCCAGATCACGTGGGCGCCACGCTCCAGCGTGTCCATCGCGAGGTCGCGCCGGTTGCGGGCTTTCAGGCGGGCCACCAGCAACAGCTGCGCCACACTGGCGCGCTGGGCGCTGTCGCGCGACACGGCGGTGCGCGTGTCAACCTGTTCTTTCGGCTTGTCTGCAACCGTCATCGCGAGCGGGGACCAGGACAGCGAGGATGGCATTTATTTGAGCGCCTTCTTCACGGCACCCACTCCCAGCGCGGCCAGCACCACAAAAATGACCGCCAGAATCAGGAACAGGCCAAACAGGATCTTGGCAATCCCGGCCGAGCCGGCCGCAATGCCGCCAAACCCGAGGGCCCCGGCAATCAGGGAAATAATCGCAAAAATGATGGCGTATTTGAGCATCAGCTTCTCCTGTGGGGGCGCTGCTCGCCCGTAAAAAATGGATGAAGCCATGTTAGGGGCCACTGCGCAGCGTCCGAATCAGCGTCCTGCGCGTGGCCCTGTAGGACAAGGCCAGATGAGCCGGTGTGCTCTTGTTTTTATAGCTGTTGACGCTTGATGGACGTGGCCGGCGGCCGGGTGCAATGCCTTGCCTTGTAGTTTGCCAACAAGCCGGGTCTCGCCCCGGCGGGCGACTCACTCTCTCTTGCTTCGCCAAGAGAAAGTAAGCAAAGGTCACGCAGTGGGGATTCGCTCACTTCGCGAAGCGAAGTTACGCGAATACCAAAAGGCGACACTATGGTCTGGGTCCCTCCGCTTCGCTGCGAGCAACCTGCGGTGCTCCTCGGCCCAGCTCGACGGGTGGAAGAAAACCAATATCGGGGAGAAATCCGGAGCACAAGAAGCGCGCAGCGCTTCTTGTGCGGGACTCCCAAGCGGCCGTCATGTTTGCACGCGAGCGCAGCGCACGCGGCCACATGAAGTCCCCCTCCATCGCCCAGCGGGGCGAGGGAGGGGCTAGGGGAGGGAGTGGGGAGTTAAGCCCTACGGGCAAGGGCCAGTCACGGACGCCGGGTGATGCAAAGTATTTCGGAAATATCACCAACCACCCCCATCTGCAGATATCACGAATCCAGCAACCCGTCTTGCACAAGCCAATTGAACTCGCCCCACACTGCAGGCTGCTCCCACAACTTCACCAACAACGGACGTCCCATGCCTACCCTTTTCGACCCCACCCAAGCCGGCGACCTCCAACTCGCCAACCGCATCGTCATGGCGCCGCTCACGCGCAACCGCTCGCCCGACGCGATCCCGCCCGATATCGCGCAGACCTACTATGCGCAGCGCGCCAGCGCCGGCCTGCTGATCACCGAAGCCACCGCCATCAGCCAGCAGGGCCAGGGCTATTCGGACGTGCCGGGCCTGTACGGTACCGAACAGCTCGACAGCTGGAAAAAGGTCACCCGGGCGGTGCATGACAAGGGCGGCAAGATCGTGGTGCAGCTCTGGCACGTCGGCCGCGTCTCGCATACCGACCTGCAGCCCGAAGGCGGCAAGCCGGTGGCGCCTTCTGCCATCACCGCCAAAACCAAGACCGTGCTGATCAAGGACGGCGTGCCGGGTTTTGTCGACACCTCCGAGCCGCGTGCGCTGGACGCCGGCGAAATCCCGGGCATCGTGCATGCCTTCCAGGCCGCCGCGCGCAATGCCGTCGAGACCGCCGGTTTTGACGGTGTCGAAATCCACGGCGCCAACGGCTACCTGCTGGACCAGTTCCTGAAAGACGGCAGCAACCAGCGTACCGACGACTACGGCGGCAGCATCGAGAACCGTGCCCGCCTGCTGCTGGAAGTCACACGTGGCGTCACCGACGCCGTCGGCGGCGGCAAGACCGGCATTCGCCTGTCACCGGTCACGCCGGCCAATGACGCGAAGGACTCGGATCCGCAGCCGCTGTTCGACTACGTGGTCAAACAACTGGCCACGCTGAACCTGGCTTACATCCACATCATCGAAGGCGCCACCGGCGGCCCGCGCGTCATCGACGACCGGCCCTTCGACTACGCCGCGCTGAAGGCCGCCTACCGCACCGCGGGTGGCAAGGGCGCATGGATGGTCAACAACGGTTATGACAAGGCGCTGGCCGAAAAAGCCGTGGCTGACGGCGCCGACCTGGTCGCCTTCGGACGGCCCTACATCGCCAACCCGGACCTGGTCGAGCGGCTCAAAGCGAACGCGCCGCTCAACACGCCCGACAAGGCCACGTTTTACGGCGGCCGCGAAAAAGGCTACACCGACTACCCGGCGCTATCGAATTAGTAGCTGCTTGCGCTTGCCGGACAAGGGCTGAACGCCCTTTTGGCCATGATTCGACCGGAGGTTCGTCAGGCCGCGCCGACGCCGATGGGCGCCGGCGTGGTCAGCACGATGCGCGTGAACAGCCGGTCGTAACAAGGGTCGCGCGCGCCACCGGCCAGCGGATCCCGGTTGGCCTGGAAGGCAGCGTCGAGTTCGGCCCAGTCTCCGGCGCTCAGGGCTTTCTGCGCGGCCGGCAGCAGCTGGGTTTCTTCGGTCCGCATGTGCTCCAGGTAAAAGCCGGCGTAGGCCTGCGTCGCCTCGGTGAAAGCCAGGCGCCGCGATTCGCCGATCAGCTCCCAGGCCAGCAGCAGGTGCTGCAGCTCACGCACCCGGCCTTCGCCCAGCATGTGGTCGGACTCGAGACGGCGGATCACCGGCATCAGCTCCGGCGCGGCGCGCGCCAGCCGCGGAAACAGCAGGTCCGACTCCTTGGGGTGGTGCAGCTTCTCGGGAAACTCGTCGATGTAAAACAGCATGGCGCGCAACACGTCGAAAAAGCGCTCGGGTTCGTCACCCGGCCCGCGCTCTATCATCATGCCCAGCGAACGCAACACGGCCGCCACGGCGGCGTGTTCGTCCCGGATGATTTGCAGCGTGGAGGCAGGCATAAGCCCAGCTTGGCACAGGCCTGCAACCCGTCCTTGATCCAGGTCAATCCCGCTTCAGTTTCCAGCGCTTGAGCAGCAGGGCGTTGGAAATCACGCTGACGCTGGACAAGGCCATCGCCGCGCCGGCCACCACCGGGCTCAGGAAACCCAGCGCCGCCAGCGGGATGCCGGCCACGTTGTAGGCAAAGGCCCAGAACAGGTTTTGCCGGATCTTCATGACCGTGCGGTGCGAGATGTCGAGCGCGCCGGCCACCAGCGCCACATCGCCGCGCATCAGCGTGATGCCGGCCGCATGCATGGCGACGTCGGTGCCGGTACCCATGGCCATGCCGACATCGGCTGCGGCCAGCGCCGGGGCATCGTTGACGCCGTCACCGACCATGACCACGGTGTGACCACCGGCCTTCAGCGCCGCCACCTTCGCGGCCTTGTCACCCGGCAGCACCTCGGCCATCACCTCGTCGGCGCCCAGCCCCAGGCGCGCACCCATGGCCAGTGCCGCGCCCTGGTTGTCGCCGGAAATCATCACCACACGGATGCCGCGCGCACGCAGCGCCGCCAGCGCCTCTTTGGCCCCGGCCTTGGGCTCGTCGGCAAACGCCATCAGCGCCCGGGGGCTCAGGCCCTCGGTGGTGCGTTCCACCAGCAGCGCCAGCGTTGCGCCTTCGCCCTGCAAGCGCTGCGCCTCGGGCGCCAGCGCGCCCAGGTCCACCCCGAGTTCGTCCATCCAGCGCAAGCTGCCGATCAGGTAGCTGCGCACACCGACCTCGCCCTCGCTGCCGCGGCCCGGGACGGCGCGCAGACCGTCGGGCTGCGCCACCGTCATGCCGCGCTCCTGCGCGGCGGCCACCACGGCACGCGCCAGCGGATGTTCGCTGCCGCTTTGCAAGCTGGCGGCCACCGCCAGTTGCCCGGCCTCATCGATGCCTGGCGGCACCATGAAGTTGACCAGCCGCGGGCGGCCCACCGTCAGCGTGCCGGTCTTGTCGAAGGCCACGGTGTCCACTTTGTGCGCCAGTTCCAGCGCCTGCGCGTCCTTGATCAAAATGCCGTTTTTTGCCGCAACCCCGGTGCCTGCCATGATGGCCGCCGGCGTGGCCAGCCCCAGCGCACAGGGACAGGCAATCACCAGCACGGCCACCGCGTGAATCAGCGCCGCCTCCACCCCGGCACCCACAAAAAGCCAGCCCACCAGCGTCGCCAGCGCAATCACCAGCACCACCGGCACGAACACCGCCGAGACCTGGTCCACCAGCCGCTGGATAGGCGCCTTGGCCGCCTGCGCGTCTTCCACCAGGCGGATGATGTGGGCCAGCACACTCTCGCTGCCTACCGCACTGACCTGAAGCACCACACGGCCATCGCCGTTGATGCTGCCACCGGTGAGTTTGTCGCCGGCTTGTTTGGTCACGGGCAGCGGCTCGCCGGTGAGCATGGACTCGTCCACCTGCGTCTGCCCTTCCTGCAGCAGGCCGTCCATCGGGATGCGCTCGCCTGGCCGCACCACCAGGCGGTCGCCCAGCAGCACCTCGGCCACCGGCAGGTCGGCTTCCTCGCCCGTGCCCTGCAGCACGTGCGCGACCTCGGGCCGCAAGGCATGCAGCGCGCGTATCGCCGCCGTGGTCTGGCGCTTGGCGCGCGCCTCCAGCCACTTGCCCAGCAGCACCAGCGTCACCACCACGGCCGAAGCCTCGAAATAAAGATGCGGCATCGTGTCAGGCTCGGCGCTGAGCCACAGCCACATGGACAGGCCCCAGCCCGCGCTGGTGCCAATCGCCACCAGCAGATCCATGTTGCCGGTCAGCGCCTTGAGTGCATGCCAGCCCGCCTTGTAAAACCGCGCGCCCAGAATGAACTGCACCGGCGTCGCCAGCAGGAACTGCTGCCAGGCGGGCAGCATCCAGTGTTTGCCCAGCAGGTCACCCAGCATGGGCACCACCAGCGGCGCCGAGAGCAGCAGGCCAATGGCCACCGGCGCAAAGCCGGCCCAGGGCGACAGGTCTTCCGGCATCGCCTCTTCGGGAGAGACCGGCTCGTAACCGGCGTTGCGCACCGCGCGGCGGATCTGGGCATCCATCTGCGCCGAGGGCAGGTAGGTCACCCGCGCCGATTCGGTCGCCAGGTTCACGGTGGCGTCTGACACGCCAGGGACTTTTTTCAGGGCCTTTTCGACACGCGACACACACGACGCGCAGGTCATGCCGCCGACGCCGAGATCCAGGGTGGAGGAGAGGGGGGTGGTAGTAGTCATGGAGGGATGATCCACCTTGCCATGATGGCAAGGTCAAGCCTTGATGCAGATCAACCCCATGCGTCGTATGGGTTTTCAGGGGCCCCGGCTTGACCTTACCATGGTGGCAAGGTTCAAACTGCAGGCGTCGAACACCTCATCCACAACGATTCAGAAGGAAACACCATGAACCAGAGCTTCAACGTACAAGGCATGACCTGCGGCCACTGCGAACGCGCCGTGACGCAGGCCGTCAAGACCTTGGACCCGCAGGCCACAGTGAACATCGACCGCGCAACCGGCAAGGTCGACGTGGATTCCAGTCAGCCGCGCGAGGCCATTGCCGCCGCGATTGTTGAAGAAGGCTACACCGTCGCACCATGAACTCGCCCATGAACATCGGCGAAGCGGCCCGCCAGTCGGGCGTGTCTGCCAAGATGGTGCGCCACTACGAGTCGCTGGGCCTGCTGCCGCAGGTGCAGCGCAGCGAGAGCGGCTACCGCCAGTACAGCGAGGCCGAGGTGCACACGCTGCGTTTCATCAAGCGCGGCCGCGACCTCGGCTTTTCCATGGCCGAGATCGCCGAACTGGTCAGCCTGTGGAACAACCGGCGTCGCGCCAGCGCCAGCGTGCGGCGCATCGCTCAGAAACACGCCGACGACCTGACCCGGCGCATCGCCGAGATGCAGGCCATGCAGCAGACCCTGACGCACCTGGTGCACGGCTGCCAGGGGAATGAGCGGCCGGAGTGTCCGATCCTGGATGACCTGGCGGGTCAGGCCCCGAAGTCCTGACTCCATTCTTTGCGTCACGCTGAGGCCGTGGTTTGCGTGGGTCGGTAGTTGGAACTCCCCACTCCCAACCCCCCGCCCTTCCCTCGCCCCGCTGGGCGAGAGAAGGGAGCCTCATTTGGCCGCGTGCGCTGCTCTCTCGTGCAAACTTGACCGTTCGTTGGGATTCCCGTGCAGGAAGCGCCTTGCGCTTCCTGCACTCCGGATCTCTGTCCCCGCACCCGTTTTCTCCCCCACCCTTCTGTATGCGCCGAGGAGCGCAGCCGAAAGTGGATCAGGACGAGCGATTGTCTGAGCGAAGCGAGTTCGAGCTCGGCCCCACTTTCGGCGAGCACCGCAGGTTACCCTGAGCGCCAGCGAAGGGTCGCAGACAGCAGGGTCGCCTTTTCTTTGGTGACTTTCTTTTGGCGAAGCAAAAGAAAGTTACTTGCCGCCGGGCAATCCCCGGCCAACAGACGCGCACCAACCACGAACGGTCGAAGCAGGCAGAAATGGACCCCGGTCAAGTCCGGGATAACCATCCCGCCCCAACCGCTACCATACGCCCCATGCTCCACAAGCCCCGCATCCTGGTGATCGAAGACGAGTCCGGCATTGCCGACACGATCCAGTATGTGCTGGCCACCGACGGCTTTGCGCCGGTGTGGTGCGCCACCGCCCAGCAGGCGCTGCAGGAGTTTGCGGCCGAGCCGCCGGCACTGGCCATCCTCGACGTCGGCCTGCCCGACCTCAATGGTTTCGAGCTGTTCAAGCGCCTGAACGCCCTGCCCGGTGGCGCCAGCGTGCCCATGCTTTTCCTGACGGCGCGCAGCGACGAGATTGACCGCGTGGTCGGCCTCGAGCTCGGCGCCGACGATTACATTGCCAAACCGTTCTCGCCGCGCGAACTCGTGGCGCGGGTGCGCGGCATCCTGCGCCGCACGGTACGCACGCCTTCTGCCGCTGCTCGGGAAGCCGCCCCGGCAAACACACCGTCGGTGTTTTTGCTCGACGAGGAGCGCCGCCAGATCCGCTTCTACGGCCGGGCACTGGAGCTGTCGCGTTATGAATACGGCATCCTGCGCCTGCTGGTGCGCAAGCCCGGCCGCGTCTTCACGCGCGACGAGCTGCTGGGCCAGGTCTGGGAGGACGGCAGCGGCAGCCTGGACCGCACGGTGGACGCGCACATCAAGACGCTGCGCGCCAAACTCAAGGCGGTGGCGCCGCAGACCGAACCGATACGCACCTCGCGCGGCTCGGGCTACGCGCTGGCCGAGGACTTGCCTCAGGAGCAGCGTTGAGCCGGAACGGACGCCGCGAAGGGCCGCCCCGAGCAAGGCCAGCCCCTCTTCACCGTGCAAGGGGCAGCGTACCGCCGAAGGCTCACGCAGTGAAAAGCGTGGGGGCCCATTGAATAAGCGCAACCGCATCTTCATCGGCATCCTGCTGATTTATGCAGCAGGCATTGCCTTCATTCTCTACCGCGTCGTCGCCGAGATCGATCCGCGTTACCGCGAGTCCGCCGAAGAGTCGCTGGTCGAAACCTCGCACCTGCTGGCCGGCCTGATCGAGCAGGATGTGCAGGCCGGCGCCATAGACACGACGCGGCTGGAGCCGCTGTTCAAGTCGCTGTACGCGCGCCAGTTTCTGTCGCAGATCTATTCGGTCACCAAAACCCGCATCGAGATGCGCGCCTACGTCACCGACCGCTCGGGCCGGGTTCTGTTCGACTCGCTGGGCAAATCCGCCGGCGCGGACTATTCACAATGGAAAGACGTCAGCTACACCCTGCGCGGCGACTACGGCGCGCGCACCACGCGCGATGTCGAAGCCGACCCGCTGAGCTCGGTGATGTATGTGGGCGCGCCGATACGCTGGAACAACGAGATCATCGGCGTCGCCACCATCGGCAAGCCGGTCACCAGCTTCGGCCAGTTTGTCTCTGCGGCGCGCCAGAAAACCCTGTTCGTCGGCCTGGTGTCGGTGCTGGCGGTGCTGCTGCTGGCGGTGATCGTCTCGGTCTGGCTGGTACGGCCTTTCGGCGTGATCGCCGACTACGTGCGTTATGTGCGGGCGCAGCGTTCGCTGAACCTGCCGCGCCTGGGCCGGCGCGCGCTGGGCGCCATCGGTGCGGCCTACGACGAGATGCGCGACGCGCTGGCCGGCCGCAACTACGTGGCCGACTATGTGCAAACCCTCACGCACGAGGTCAAAAGCCCGCTGTCGGCGATACGCGGCGCGGCCGAGCTGCTGCAGGAAGCCGGAATGCCGCAGGCCGAGCGCCAGCGCTTTCTGGCCAACATCATGCGCGAGACCGGCCGCATCCAGGAGATGGTGGACCGCATGATGGAGCTCACCGCGCTGGAAACCCGCCGGGCGCTGGACCACCCCGTGCCGGTCGCCATGAAGCCGCTACTCGAGGAACTCGCGGGCACGGCGCAGGACGCGGCGGCCGCGCGCGCCATCCGCGTCATCGTGGATGCACCCGACGACGCGGTGGTGGAGGGCGACGCGTTTTTGCTGCGCCGCGCGGTCAGCAACCTGCTGGACAACGCCATCGATTTCTCGCCCGACAGCGGCACCGTGGTGCTGTCGCTGCAGCTGCAGGCGCGCACCCTGCGCATCCGGGTGCAGGACAGCGGTCCCGGCATTCCGGATTACGCCCAGGACAAGGTCTTCGAAAAGTTCTACTCGCTGGCGCGGCCACATTCGCGCAAGAAAAGCACCGGCCTGGGCCTGGCTTTTGTGCGCGAGATTGCCTCGCTGCACGACGGCCGCATCGAACTGGCCAATGTGCCCGGCGAGGCCGGACAGGGCGCGGTGGCCACGCTGTCGCTGCCGCGCGCCGCTTCGTAACCGGATTTCACGCCGACTTCACACAAGCTTCCTGAAAGCTTCGAACCGCCTTCCCGGACGCTCGCCATCCTTGGACCCGTGCACTGTCGCACGCCCGCCAAGGAGTTTTCATGCCGTCCACCCTGTCCCACCCGGCCCCCAGCGCGCGCTGGCTATGGCTCGCCACCGCCGGTATGGCCGCCGTATGTTTCATCACGCTGACGCTGCGTCCCGCGCACGCCCAGGACCGGGAAGCCCCTCCGCGGCAAAAAACCGAAAGCCCTTACTTCTTCGTCAAAAGCGATGAGCCCGCCCTGGACCAGCTGCCACTCAAGGCAACCAAAGTCGATGTGCGCATCTCCGGCGTGATCGCCGACGTCACCGTGACCCAGCACTACCGCAACGAGGGCCAGCGCGCGATCGAGGCGAAATACGTTTTCCCCGGCTCCACCAAAGCCGCGGTCTACGGCATGAACGTGCGGCTGGCCGATCGCCTGATCACCGCCGACATCCGCGAAAAACAGCAGGCCCGCATCGAGTACGACAGCGCCAAAAAAGAGGGCAAGACCGCTGCGCTGCTGGAGCAGCACCTGCCCAATGTGTTCCAGATGAACGTGGCCAACATCATGCCGGGCGACGACGTGAAGGTCGAGCTGCGCTACACCGAGCTGCTGGTGCCGCAGTCGGGCAATTACCAGTTTGTCTTCCCGACCGTGGTCGGCCCGCGTTACAACAGCCCGCAGTCGGAACAGGCCCAGGCGAAGTGGGTGGCCAAACCCTACCTGCCCGCCGGCCAGCCGTCGGCGACCGCCTTCGACATCAAGGTGCAGCTCGCCACACCGATAGGCCTGAAGGAAGTGCGCTCCGAGTCCCACGCCGTCAGGGTGCAACTCGCGGGTGAAGGCGAGGCCGGCAGCCAACGCGCCAGCGTGTCGCTGCAACCCGGCGCCGGCCCGGCCAACAACCGCGACTTCATCCTCGACTACCGCCTCGCCGGCGACCGCATCGAGTCGGGCATCATGCTGTATCCGGGCAACCCCGGCAGCGGTGAAAACTTCTTCCTCGCCATGGTCGAGCCGCCCAAGCAGACCGCCGCGCAAACCATCAACCCGCGCGAGTACATTTTTGTGGTCGACATCTCGGGCTCCATGCACGGCTTCCCGCTGGAAACTTCCAAGGCCCTGCTGCGCGAACTGATAGGCAGCCTGCGCCCCAGCGACAGCTTCAATGTGCTGCTGTTCGCCGGCAGCAACCGCTTCCTGAGCCCGAAGTCCGTGCCCGCCAGCCGCGCCAACATCGAGCAGGCCATCAGCACCATCGTGCAAATGGGCGGCGGCGGCAGCACCGAGCTGATCCCGGCCCTCAAACGCGTCTACGCCGAGCCCAAGGCCGCCGATGTCTCGCGCACCATCGTGGTGGTGACCGACGGTTATGTCACGGTGGAGCGCGAGGCCTTCGAGCTGGTGCGCCGCAACCTGTCGCAGGCCAACCTGTTTTCCTTCGGCATCGGCTCCTCGGTCAATCGCCACCTGATGGAAGGCCTGGCGCGCGCCGGCATGGGTGAACCTTTTGTCATCACCAAAGCCGAGCAGGCGCCGGCCGAAGCCGCACGTTTTCGCAGGATGATCGAGTCCCCGGTGCTCACCAGCGTGAAAGCCCGTTTTGAAGGTTTGGACGTGTACGACGTGGAGCCGGCCCAGTTGCCCGACGTGCTGGGCGAACGCCCGGTGCTGGTCTTCGGCAAATGGCGCGGCAAACCTGCCGGCCAGCTGGTCATCGAAGGCCAGAGCGCCAGCGGGCCCTGGCGCCAGCTGCTGCCGGTCGGCAACGGCAGCCCCGACGCGGCCGCGCTGCGTTACCTCTGGGCGCGGCACCGCATCGCCAGCCTGTCCGACCAGGAGGCGCTGGAAGGCGGCGACGCCCAGCGCCGGCGGATCACCGAGCTTGGCCTGCAATACAACTTGCTCACGCAATACACCAGCTTCCTCGCGGTGGACAAGGTCGTGCGCAACACCCAGCCGGGGGAGACGCCCAGCGTGAACCAGCCTTCGCCCATGCCCGAGGGCGTGAGCAACCTGGCCCTGGGCGCCGAAGTGCCCGGCACCCCAGAGCCCGCGGTGTGGGGCGGCATGGCCATGATGTTGTCGGTGCTGGCCATGCTGGCCCGCCGCCAGCGCCGTCACAACCCTGCCCGCCTCACCGCCTGAAGGAGAGTGCTCATGGCCATACGCAAGGACCTCTCCGGCCTTCACACGCTGGCGCGACCGCAGGGCCTGCTCAAGCGGCCCGGCTTCGTACGCTGGGGCGTGCGCATCGACACCGCGCCCGAATGGATCTGGCTGGCGCTGCTGGCTGCGGCGCTGTGGCCGACCTGGCTGTGGATGGGCCAGCGCATGCTGGACCGCTCCGACGATCCACTGGGCCTGCTGGCACTGTCGGCACTCGGACTGCTGGTGTGGCAACAGCGGCGCCGCCTGCGGCCCGCGCCGCGCCTGGTGTGGCTGGCAGGGGCGCTGGCTGGCGCGGTGGCCGCCACCCTGAGCCAGGGCGTGCTGCCCTCGCTGGTGGTGGCGCTGCTGTCACTGTGCGCGCTGGCCGCCGGCCTCTGCGCCTTCCTGCCGGGCCGCGTGGCCAGTACGCCGGTGCTGGGCCTGGCAGTGCTGTCCGTGCCCCTGCTCGCCTCGCTGCAGTTTTATGCCGGCTACCCGCTGCGTGTGCTCACCGCCGAGGCCAGCCGCTGGCTGCTGGTCCTCGGCCATGAGGTCGAACGCAGCGGCGCCAGCCTGCTGGTGGACGGCCGGCTGGTGATTGTGGACGCGCCCTGTTCGGGCGTGCAGATGGCCTGGTTCGGTTACTTCAGCGCCTGTGCCGTCACGCTTTACCTCCAGCGCGGCAACCGCGCCTTCCTGACGCGGCTGCCCGCGGTCAGCGTGCTGGTGCTGTCCGGCAATGTGTTGCGCAACACCGTGCTGGTGGCGGCCGAAAGCTCGGGCCGGGCGGTGCCGGGCTGGGTCCACGAAGTTGTCGGCCTGGTCGTGCTGGCCGCCGTGTGTGCCGCCATCGCCTGGCTGATGGCCCGTCCGGAGAAAGCCCGCCATGTTTGACAACAGCTTCATCAACCGCGTCCTTCACAAAAGCCTGTGGCTGCTGCTGCTGCCGGCCTGCATGGTGTGGGCCGCCTTTGCCGCCTTGAGCCGTCCCGTGCTTGTGCCGGAGCCGCGCGGCGGCAACAGCGAGTTCGCCAGCGAGTGGCAAGGCCAGCCGCTGCGGCCGCTGGCGCTGAGCGAGGTGGAGGAACGTTTTGCCCGGCGCTTTCCGGGCACGCTGAGCCGCCTGACCAATGGCACGCAAGTGCTGGTGCTGCGCAGCGTCGACCGGCCGACAAGAATGTTGCACCCGGCCACCGACTGTTACCAGGGCCTGGGTTACCGGATCGCCGCGCAGCAGCTCGAACGCGACGCCGATCAGCGGCTGTGGCGCTGCTTCGAGGCGACACGCGGCAGCCAGCGCCTGCGCGTCTGCGAGCGCATCGTCGATGCCGGCGGACAAGGTTTCACCGACACCTCCGCCTGGTACTGGGCTGCCGTGCTCGGCCAGTCCCGCGGGCCATGGCAAGCCCTCACCGTCGCGAGCCCGCTGTGAAACCGCTGCGTTTCATGGCCTGGATGCTTTTTTGGCTGCTGGCCCTTGCGGGCTGTGCGTGTGGAGCTATTTATTTGATAGCAAAAACAGTGCTGGCGCCATTGCCCGGCGAGTGGTCCGTGCCGCTGCGTGCCGGCCCGCTGCAATTGCAGGCCGGTGTGCCGACCATGATCCGGCTGGCCACCGCGCCCTGGGTCGGCCCCCTGCTGGACGGCCGCCGGCTGGCCACACGCGCCGGGCCGGTGCGTCTGGCCTGGCAGGCGCCCAGCCGCACGCTGCTGCTGCACTGCGCGCCATGCACCATCACACCGGCCGGCCTGGGCCAGCAGCGCGTGGTGCTGCAGGACGTCCGGCTCAGCCTGCGCCGGCAAGGCCTGTGGCTGGACGGCGAGCTGGCCTCGGGCGCGCTACGCGCCACCTGGCGCGGTGAGCTGGGCGCGCAGCAACTGAAAATCGAGTTGCGGCTCCCGCCCAGCGAGATCGCCGACGCCTATGCCCTGTTCGGCGCGGCGATTCCCGAACTGGCACGCGCCCGCATCGACGGCCGGTTTGCGCTGCAGGCAGAACTCAGCCTGCCCGGCGGGCCACTGCGCCTGGCGCCGCAGATCGAAGGTTTCCAGGTCAGCGGCCTGGGCACGGAAGTGTTTGCCGCGGCCCGCTCGGCCTGCAGCCGGCGCAGCAGCCGCCTGACGGCCGACAGCTGGCTGGCGCGCGCAGTGATCGCCGCCGAAGACCAGCGCTTTTACCAACACCCTGGTTACGACCTCGCCGAATTCAGCGCCGCACTGGGCCGCAACCAGCGCGAGGGCCGCATCGCCCGCGGCGCCAGCACCTTGCCCCAGCAACTGGCCAAGCTGCTGGTCACCGGCGACGAACGCAGCCCGGTGCGCAAGCTGCGCGAGTTGCTGTATGCGGTCGAGATGGAGCAGACCCTGGGCAAGCCGCGCATGTTGCAGCTGTATCTGTCGCACGCGCCCTGGGGCGAGGGCCTGTGCGGCGCCGAAGCAGCGGCGCAGCATTATTTCGGCCAGCGCGCCCACACCCTGAGCCCGGCACAGGCGGTCTGGCTGGCCGCCATGCTGCATCACCCGGCGCAGCATGCCCAGGACTGGGCGCGTACCGGCCGTATCGATGTGGCGCGCGCCCAGTGGGTGCTGGCCGGACTGCAGGGTGTGCCGCGCCGGCAGCGCGCGAAGCTGGTTCAGGAGCTGGACCAGGTGGACTGGGCCGCGCCCGCCTTGCGGCGCGAGGAATAACCGGACTGGTGCACAAAAACAGGGGCCACGCACCGCCGCCGTGCATTTTGTACACAATTTGCAAACGACTTGCGTACAAAAACTGGCACGCCTCATGCATGAGAGCTGGCCATGGACGCTGCCCTTCCCCTCGCCCCTGCCGCTGTTGAACTGGTCTCGCTGACCAAGCGTTATGCCCAGGGCGCGCCGGCGGTGGACAACATCAACCTGCGCATAAGCAGCGGCAGTTATTGCTGCCTGCTGGGCCCCTCGGGTTGCGGCAAAAGCACCACCTTGCGCATGATTGCCGGCCATGAAACCGTGAGCAGCGGCGACATCCTGCTGGAAAACCGCAACATCACCAGCCTGCCCGCGGCCGCGCGCGGCACCGCCATGATGTTCCAGAGTTTTGCGCTGTTTCCCCACCTGTCGGCGCTCGACAACGTTGCCTTCAGCCTGAAGATGAAAGGCGTCGCGAAGGCCACGCGCCACCAGCAGGCGCAGGACCTGCTGGAGCGTGTCGCCATGGGCCACCTGGCGCAGCGCAAACCCGGTGAACTCTCGGGCGGCCAGCAGCAACGTGTGGCGCTGGCGCGCGCCCTGATCACCCAGCCGCGCGTGCTGCTGCTCGACGAGCCGCTGTCGGCGTTGGACCCGTTTTTGCGCATCCAGATGCGTGCCGAGCTGCGCCGCTGGCAAAAGGAGCTGGGCCTGACCTTTATCCATGTGACCCATTCGCAGGAAGAAGCGATGGCGCTGGCCGACACCATGGTGGTGATGAACCAGGGCCTGATCGAGCAGGTCGGCTCGCCGCACGAGATCTACAACGCGCCCGCCACCGAATTCATCGCGCGTTTCATGGGCGGCCACAACGTCATCAGCACCGGCAGCGGCAAGATCGCCGTGCGCAACGACCACATGCTGATTGCGCCCGCCGAACCCAGCGCGCCGGCCAGCGACATCGCCGGCATGGGCGCAGTGATCACGGACGTCGAGTACCAGGGCACCTATGTGCTGCTGGGCCTGGACGCCAGCACCGCGACCGGTCCCACCGCGGTCTCGGTGATGCTGCCCGAAGCAAAGTTTGCCCAGCGCCCCTATGCCATGGGCGAGTCCGTTCACCTGTCCTGGCACGCCGCCCACACGCTGCGCGCCTGATCCCTCATTCACGTTTTTAACCAAGGAGCCACCATGTCCAACGACACCCTCGACCCCACCCCTGAAGCATCCGGCATGCAACGCCGCACCCTGCTCACCGGCATGGCCGGCATCCTGGCCACCGGCCTGGCGCCCGCGGTACACGCGCAGGAAAAAATCACCCTGCGTTACCTCGGCACGGCCGTGAACCAGGACAAGGCGATTGCCGAGAAATTCAAGGCCGATACCGGCATCACCATCCAGTACGTGGCCGTCACCACCGACGACGTCACCAAACGCGCCGTCACCGCGCCCAACAGCTTTGACCTGATCGACACCGAATACTTCTCGCTGAAGAAAATCGTGCCGACCGGCAACTTGAAGGGCATTGACACCAGGAAGATCAAGAACGCCGACAAGATCACCCCGCTGTTCACCACCGGCACCGTGGCCGGCAAGGCCGTCGGCGACCAGGGCACGGCGCCCAAAAAGGTGATTTACCTCGAAGGCGAAAAGTCCAAGGTGTTCGCCAAGTCGCCGACCCAGTTCATGTCGCTGATCCCCACGGTCTACAACGCCGACACCCTGGGCATACGCCCCGACCTGATCAAGCGCCCGATCTCCTCCTGGGCCGAGCTGCTGAATCCCGAGTTCAAGGGCAAGGCCGCGATCCTCAACATCCCGTCCATCGGCATCATGGACGCCGCCATGGTGGTCGAAGCCAAGGGCATCTACAAATACCCCGACAAGGGCAACATGACCAAGGCCGAGATCGACCTGACGATCAAGACCCTGATCGAAGCGAAAAAAGCCGGGCAGTTCAGGGCGCTGTGGAAAGACTTCAACGAGTCGGTCAACCTGATGGCCTCGGGCGAAGTGGTGATCCAGTCGATGTGGTCGCCCGCCGTCACCGCCGTGCGCACCAAGGGCATCGCCTGCAACTTCCAGCCGCTCAAGGAAGGTTATCGCGCCTGGGCGGCCGGCTTCGGCCTGCCGGCCACGCTGTCGGGCCGCAAGCTCGACGGTGCTTACGAGTTCATCAACTGGTTCCTCGACGGCTGGGCCGGCGCCTATTTGAACCGCCAGGGGTATTACAGCGCCGTGCTGGACACCGCCAAGGCCAAGATGGAAGCCTACGAATGGGCCTACTGGATGGAAGGCAAACCCGCCAGCCAGGACATCAAGAGCCCGAACGGCGACGTGCTGGCGAAAACCGGCAGCGTGCGCGACGGCGGCAGCTACGAAGCACGCATGGGCGGCATCGCCTGCTGGAACGCGATCATGGACGAGAACGAGTACATGGTCAGGAAATGGAATGAATTTGTAGCGGCCTGATCCCCGCCTGTCATCCCGGACCTGATCCGGGATCCATGCCTGCTTGCCTGCATTGCTGGTTCGCGAACATGGATTGCGGGTCAAGCCCGCAATGACAGTTCTGAAACATCATGAGCACACACGCCGCCCCATCACACGCCGCCAGCCTGCCCGCCCACACGGTCAAGGCCTGGTGGCAGGCTGCGCCGTTCACTGCGGTGTTTGCGCTTTTTTTCCTGGTGCCGCTGGCGCTGGTGCTGATGGTCAGCTTCTGGAACTTCAACGAGTACGAGCTGATTCCCGGCTTCACCTTCCGCAACTACTTCGCGATTTTTGAAGGCTGCGGCAAACTCACCGACAACGGCGACCTGTGTGTCTCGCTGTCGACTTATTTGTCCACGCTGAAGTTCTGCCTGCTGGTCTGGGGCATCACGCTGCTGATCGGTTTTGCGGTGGCCTACTTCCTGGCCTTTCATGTGCGCTCGCCCGGCATGCAGACGGCGCTGTTTGTGCTGTGCACTGTCCCCTTCTGGACCTCCAACGTCATCCGCATGATCTCCTGGGTGCCGCTGCTGGGCCGCAACGGCCTGGTGAACCAGGGCCTGGTGGGGGCCGGCATCGTGGACCAGCCGGTCGAGTGGCTGCTGTTTTCCGACTTCTCGGTGGTGCTGGCGTTTGTGCATCTCTACACCATGTTCATGATTGTGCCCATCTTCAATTCGATGATGCGCATAGACCGCTCATTGCTCGAAGCCGCCAGCGACAGCGGGGCCTCCGGCTGGCAGACGCTGTGGAACGTGATTGTTCCGCTGTCGCGCACCGGCATCCTGATCGGCTCGATTTTTGTCATCACCATCGTCATGGGCGACTTCGTCACCATCGGCGTGATGGGTGGTCAGCAGATCGCCTCCATCGGCAAAATCATCCAGGTGCAGACTTCCTATTTGCAGTTCCCGCTGGCCGCGGCCAACGCGGTGATCCTGCTGGCCATCGTGCTGATGATCATCTGGGGTTTGACGCGTCTCGTTGACATAAGGAAAGAGCTATGAGTGCCGCGCTCAGGCTGCCGGGTAGCTCGCGGAGCGAAATCAGGGAGGAGGCGAAGCCGGGGGACATTCGCGCAGCGCGGCGCCCGGCAGCCTCGAAGGGACACCCATCATGAGCCAACGCACCGGTGAACAACGGTCCCGCGGCTTCTGGCCACTGGCCATCGTTTTCGGCCTGTTCGTGCTGTTCATGTACGGGCCCATGCTGACCATCTTCGTGCTGAGCTTCCAGGGCCCGGAAGGCGGACTGACCTTCCCCATGCGCGGCGTCTCGCTGCACTGGTTCTACAAACTCGCCGAGGGCCTGGGCACGGTGGACATCGGTGCGGCCTTCCTGCGCTCCTTGCTGCTGGGCGGCGTGGTGATGCTTTTCACCGTCGTGCTGTCGGTGCTGGCGGGCCTGGCCTTCCGCAAAAAGCTGACCGGCGGCAATGCGCTGTTTTTCATCACGGTGGCCAGCCTGATCATGCCGTCCATCATCGTGTCGCTGGGCATCGGCCTGCAGTTCCGCCTGCTCGACAGCGGCATCAAGGCACTGCTGCCCGAGAGCATGCTGGAGAACTACGGCACGGCGCTGGGCCTGATGACTTCGGCGCTGGGCGCGCACCTGACATGGACGCTGCCCTTCGGCCTGCTTATCATGTTCGCTGTGTTCAACCGTTTCAACCCCGCTTATGAAGAGGCCGCGCGCGACCTGGGCGCCACGCCGTGGCAGGCCTTCCGCCATGTGGTGCTGCCGCTGATCGGGCCCTCGGTGGTCGGCATCGGCATGTTCGGTTTCACCCTCTCCTGGGACGAGATCGCCCGCACCTCGCAGGCCATCGGCGACGTCAACACCCTGCCGCTGGAATTGCAGGGCCTGACCTCGACCGTCACCACGCCATCGATCTATGCGCTGGGCACGGTCACCACCATCGTTTCATTCGCCGTCATGGGCATCGCCGTCGGCCTGGCCATGTGGCTCGGCAAGCGCCAGAAAAAAGCGCGGTCATGAGCGAAGCGGTGGTGCTCCCCCTGAGCGACAGCGAGATGTATGAGCGCGTGGTGTCGGCCATCCTCGACCATCGCCTGCCGCCGGGCACCAAGCTGGTCGAGGACAAGCTGGCCAGCGCTTTCGGCGTGTCGCGCACCCGCATCCGTCCGGTGCTGGTGCGCCTGGCCAACGAGCAGGTCGTCACGCTCACGCCGAACCGCGGCGCGACGATTGCCCAGCCCACCGAGCAGGAGGCGCGCGAGGTGTTCGAGGCGCGCCGCCTGATCGAGCCGCGCCTGGTCGAGCTGTTCATCGCCCGCGCCGGCAAGGACGACATGTTGTGCCTCAAGCGCTGCATCGCCGACGAGGACGCCGCCCGGCTGGCCGGCGACATGCGCCGCGCGATCCGCCTGTCGGGCGACTTCCACCTGCACATTGCCGAGCGCGCCGGTCACCAGACCCTGGGCCGCATCCTGCGCGAGCTGACGTCCCGCACCTCGCTGATCCTGATGACCTACAGCCCGGCCCATGCGCGCGAGCGCGAGGAAGCCACCGCCTGCGGTTGCCGCGAACACCGCGCCCTGCTGGACGCCATCACGCTGCGCGACGCGCCCGAGGCCGCGCGCCGCATGCACGAACATTTGACGCGGCTGGAGTCGCAACTGCAGTTCGCGCCACCGGCGGACGCCACACCCGACCTGGCCGCGCTGTTTGGCTGAAGATGCGGCAATTGCTGGTCATCAACCCCAACACTTCGGCCAGTGTCAGCGCGCTGCTGCAAACCCATGTGCAGGCCGCTGCCGGGCTGCATGTGGCTGTGCGCACCGTCACCGCGCGTTTCGGCGCTCCCTACATTGCCGACGAGGCCAGTTATGCGGTGGCCTCCCACGCCACGCTGGACGCCTGGGCCGCCGCGCTGGCGGAGCCCGCGCCCGCGCCTCATGCGGTGCTGATCGGCTGCTTCGGCGATCCCGGCCTGCTGGCCCTGCGTGAAAGCAGCCCGGTGCCGGTCACCGGCCTGGCCGAGGCGGCGTTTATCGAGGCCGCGCGCCATGGGCGTTTTGCCATCGTCACCGGCGGCGAGCGCTGGGGGCCGATGCTGGCCCGGCTGGCGCAGGCGCTGGGCCATGCACCGGCGCTGGCCGGCATCCACACCGTGGTCCCCACCGGCGCCGAACTGGCCGCCGACCCGGCCGCCGCCCGCACGCTGCTGGCCCAGGCCTGCCGCGACGCGGTGCGCCAGCTCGGCGCCCAGGCCGTGATCCTCGGTGGCGCCGGTCTCGCCGGCATGGCCGCGAGCATCCAGCCCGGGCTGGCAGTGCCGCTGATCGACAGCGTCACCGCCGGTGCCCACTGGGCGCTGCGCAGCCACGCCGCGCCGCCGCAGCGCGCCCGCGCCGGCTTCGATGTGCCCTGGGACCGGCTGTCGGCCGAGCTCATGGCCCTCGGCCAGCACCCTGCAGGCCCTTGATGCTCTGTTATTGATAGCTGCTTGCGCTTGCCGGGAAAGGGCTGGCGGCACTTTTGATGCTCAAGTCGCAGCAGCCTTCGGGCTGCGGACAACGACAAAAATCTTTACGAAATCCTCACGCTCGCGTCATGGCGGGCTTACACAGGCTGCGCAAACTTGCCTTCAAGCTGACGCCATCCCGGCCACAGCCCTGTCTTCTACCGAAAGGAAGCTCTCATGACCTCCATGTTCAAACCCCTGAAATCCGTCAACACCCTGGTTCTGGCCGGCATCATGGCCGCAGCCAGCATGGCCGCCGTGGCACAAACCGCGGCACCGGCCGCGCCTGCCGCAGCCAGCGCCCAGTCCGGCCCCCACGCCGGCCACCATGGCAAAAACCGCCACGACCCGGCGAAGATGCAGGCGCGTATCGCCCAGCACCAGGCTGAGCTCAAGGCCAAACTCAAGCTCACGCCGGCCCAGGAAGGCGCCTGGACGGCCTTCACCGCTTCCATGCAGCCTCCGGTTCACGGCGCCCGCCCTGACCGCGCTGCCATGAAGGCCGAGTTCGACAAGCTGACCACCCCCGAGCGTATCGACAGGATGCGTGCCCTGCGCGCCCAGCGCATGGCCGAGATGAACGCCGCGATGGACAAGCGCGGCGATGCGACCAAGACCTTTTATGCCGCACTGAACGCCGACCAGCAAAAGGTCTTCGACAGCCAGCGCATGGGCCGCGGCGGCAAGGGCCATGGCGGCCACCACGGTCATCACAAAGGCTGAGTGTTGAACTGACACCTGCACGCCGCTCGTGCGGCAGCGGGTCGGGCCTGCGCCCTGTCATGACGACAGGCGCAGGCTTTTTTTCGTTCAGGCCAGCAGGCTCTGCAACTCGCCGCTGCTGGCCAGCTGGTCCAGCTCTGCAGCGCCGCCGACCAGCATGCCCCGCACAAACACCATGGGGAAGGTCGGCCAGCCAGTCCACATCTTGAGCGCATTGCGCTCGCGCCAGGTGTTGAAGTAGTTGCCGTATTCCAGGTAGTGATGGGGCACGCCGGCCGCGTCGAGCCGGCGCCGTGCCTTCTTCGGGAAGGGATTCATGGCCATGCCCACCACCACCACCGGGTGGGCCGCCAGCGCGCTTTGCACCTCCTGCACGATGGCCTGCTGGTGGCGGGCCACCGCGCCCCGGATGGCGGGATGGATACGGGATTCGTCGAGGATGGCACGCGGCATGGCGGTCTTTCAGGAAAGCGGATGTGGCAGCTTAAGCCATCCAGCGCGCAAAAAAAACGCCCGGCCTCTTGCGAGGCGGGCGCCGTTTGGTCCAGCCCCGCAGGGACTGGCGAGGTCCAGTCAATTACTGGGGTGCAGTCCTGGCCGTGCTGCTTGGGCCGGTGTCCATGCCCTTGCCGGTGGAGTTGGCCGCTGCATCACGCTTGGCCTTGCGCATGGCTTTACGCTCGGCACGGGCAGCTTTGCGCTCGGCCGAGGTGGACGACGTGGCCGAGGCCTTGCTGGAACCCGACACCGTGCTGTCGCCCTGCGCAGAAGCGCCGGCCTTGCTGGTGTTGTTGACCTGCGCCTTCACGTCAGCGCGGGTATTGGCGGACATGCCGCCTGAACCGGCGGGTGCTGCAGCGCCGGTGGGCGTGCCGCCACCTTGCGCAGGTGCAGCCACCTTGGCGCCGGACTTGGTGTCAATCTCGCCTTTTACTTCAGCGCGGGTTGCGGGCATGGTGCCTGCATCGGCCGGGCGCTGCACCGTCGGGCCGCCTTGGGCGGGCGTCGGATTGGTCACGGTTTGTGCCGTGGCGAAGCCGGCAGTCGCCATCAGGGCGGCCAGCAAAATCGATTGGGTTGTCTTGATCATTGTCATTTTGTTTCTTTCATTGATTGAGGGGACTCGTGGAGGAAATGCTTCACAAGAACCCCACGCTGTTAAATTTAAATTCGCATCACCGGCGTTGGCATAGGCCACGTGGCCGGCTTGCTGTAGGACGACAGGTGTGACGGGCTGCGTCGGAGAAGGGCCGTCACAGTGTCGGCCCCGTGCCAGAGCGCAGCAGATTACTGGGGAGGCCGCTGCACGCCGCCGCCGGCAGACACATTGCCCGAACCCTGGACATTCACCTGCGGCGCAGCACCGGCGTTGTTGTTTGCGGGCAGGTTGCGCTGGATGGCGTTGTCGGCCCGGGCAGCGGCGCCGCCAACAGCGTTTTTCGCGCGGTAAGCGCCGCTGCGGGTAGCGTCGGCTGCGTCGCCCACGGCACCTTCGACCTTGTTGCCGGTACGCTGGACCGCATTGCCGGTGCGCTTGGCAGCGCGCTTGACCGTGCTGTCGCTATTGACGCTGGCATTGGTGTTGGTATTGACCGAGGCGCCGCCGTTGCTGGCGTTGGCACGCACATCGGCGCTGATGTTGCTGTTCGCGCCAATACGCACGCCGTCCTGGGCGTGGGCGGCAAAAGCCAGCGTGGCGGCCAGGGCCACAGCGGCGGGAAGGGAGCGTGTTGAAAACTTGTTCATGGTTGTTTCCTTTGAAGCTGTTGACTGACTGAAACCAGTTTGCAAGGAACACTGGTTGAAGGAACATTGCAAAAGCCGTATCCATGTGGATCTGGTTGATGCAAATTTAGGCCCGTTCTCCCGCCGCAGTTATCGGCTGGTCCCCCTCAACAACGTAGGACGTGGCCCTTTACAGACGCTTCACACGGGCGATTCCGGGCTGGCTCAAAATTCAACACAAAAAATGAGCTTGCTGTCCTACAGTTGGCCAACACTGCTCCGAACGACAATCCTTTTTTGCCTGCGTACTGCCCATGCTCCCTCCAGAATCCCTTATCCAGGTGGCCCAGCCGCCGTCCGTTGCCGCCCAGCAGCCCTTGCCGGACGCCGATGCCGTCGCGGCGACGCAGGATGCGATCGCCAACGCCTCCCTGAGTTTTTCGCTCAAGGTGCTGACGGTCAATATCCACAAGGGGTTCACCTTCTTCAACCGCAAGTTCATCCTGCATGAACTGCGTGAAGCCGTGCGCACCGTGGGCGCCGACGTGGTTTTCCTGCAGGAAGTGACCGGCACCCACGCGCGCCACGAAAACAAGGTGGCCAACTACCCGGCCACGCCGCACTACGAGTTCCTGGCCGACAGCATCTGGCCGCAGTTCGCCTATGGCCGCAACGCGGTCTACACCAACGGGCACCACGGCAACGCGGTGTTGTCCAAATTCCCCATCATCAGTTTCGAAAACCGCGACGTGTCCATCAGCGGGCCGGAACGCCGCGGCCTGCTGCATTGCGTATTGCAGATCCCCGGCCGCGAGACCACGGTGCATGCCATCTGCGTGCACCTGGGCCTGGCCGAATCGCACCGCCTCAAGCAGCTCCACATGTTGTGCGACATGGTGCACAAGGACATCCCTGCCAGTGCCCCCGTGATCGTGGCCGGCGACTTCAACGACTGGCGCCTGCGCGCCCATGACGTGCTGGAGCGGGGCGCCGGCATGCACGAGGTGTTTGTGCAGGCCAACGGCCAGGCGGCGCGCACCTTCCCCGCACGTTTCCCGATGCTGCGGCTGGACCGCATCTATGTGCGCAATGCCATCGGCCACGCACCGGTGGTGCTGCCGCCCAGGCCCTGGTCGCACCTGTCGGACCACGCGCCGCTGGCCGCCGAAATCGAAATCTGATCGACAAGGAGTGTTGGTGATGCGCAGTCGCTGGGTGCCAGGCAACAAGTTCACGCTGCTCGAGAACGGCGAGGACTTTTTCCCACGGGTTTTCGAATGTATTGCCGCTGCAGACCGGGAAGTGCTGCTGGAGACCTTCATCCTGTTCGAAGACAAGGTCGGCAAGGCCCTGCAGGAGGCCCTGCTCACCGCGGCCCGGCGTGGCGTGCAGGTGGACGTCACCATCGACGGCTACGGCTCGCCGGACCTGTCGCCCGGCTTCATTTCGGCGCTGACCTCGGCCGGCGTGCGTGTGCATGTGTTCGACCCCAGCCCGCGCCTGTGGGGCTACCGCACCAACCTGTTTCGCCGCATGCACCGCAAGATTGTCGTGATCGACGGCCAGCGCGCCTTCGTCGGTGGCATCAATTATTCGGCCGACCACCTGGCCGACTTCGGGCCCGAGGCCAAGCAGGACTATGCGGTCGAGGTCGAAGGCCCGCTGGTCGCCGAGATCGGGCAGTTCGTGCGCGCCCAGCTCCAGCTCGGCCACCAGCCGCCAGACGGGCCGCTCAAGCGCCTGCTCAGGCGAATACCGGTCCAGCCCGCGCTGAGCAACTTGCCGGCTGCGGGGACCGCCGATGCCATGCTGGTCACGCGCGACAACCGCGATCACAAAAGCGACATCGAGCGCCACTACCGCATCGCCATCCGCGGCGCGCGCCAGCGCATCATCATCGCCAACGCCTACTTCTTCCCCGGCTACCGCCTGCTGCGCCAGTTGCGCAAGGCCGCCAAGCGCGGCGTCGACGTGCGCCTGATCCTGCAGGGCGAGCCCGACATGCCCATCGTCAAGATTGCCGCGAGCATGCTGTACCACCACCTGCTGGGCGCCGGCGTCAAGATCTACGAATACAGCGACCGGCCACTGCACGGCAAGGTGGCGCTGACCGACAACGAGTGGTCGACTGTCGGCTCCAGTAACCTCGACCCCCTGAGCCTGTCGCTCAACCTCGAGGCCAACGTCATCATCAAGGACCGCGCCTTCAACCAGCACCTGGCGGAGAACCTCGAAAAAATCATGCAGGCGAGCTGCCGGCAGATACGCGCCAGCGACCTGCCCGAGTCGCCCATGTGGGTCCGGCTGCGCAGCTTCTTCGTGTTTCACCTGCTGCGCCGCTACCCGGCCTGGTTCGGCTGGTTGCCGGCCCACCTGCCGCGCCTCACGCCGGCCGAGAAGCTGGTCGGCGAGACCGCGGGGCTGGACCACATCAACGAAGGCCAGGCCTCATGACGGCGGCAGCCGCCGCCCGCGACCGGGCGCCCCGCAGCGGCATCACCGGCCAGCCCTGGTGGCCCTGGCTCAAGCGCGCCGCCACCCTGGTGTTTTTTGGCCTGGTGGGCTGGCTGCTGGTGGAGCAGGGCCGCGCCATAGACTGGCCGGAAGTGTTTGCCGCGCTGCGCGCCTACCCGACGGCGCTGCTGCTGGGCGCGGTGGGGCTGTCGGCCCTGAGTTTTGGCCTGTACAGCTGCTTCGACCTGCTGGGCCGGCACTACACCGGCCATACCCTGTCCACGCCGACGGTGATGCTGGTGACCTTCATCAGTTACGTCTTCAACCTCAATCTCGGCTCGCTGGTGGGCGGCGTCGCCTTCCGCTACCGGCTGTACTCGCGCCTGAAGCTGGACACCGGCACCATCACCCGGGTGCTGACACTCAGCATGCTGACCAACTGGACCGGCTACCTGCTGCTCGGCGGCCTGGTGTTCGCCTTCGCCACGCCGGACCTGCCGCCCGGATGGAAGATGGGCAGCGGCGGCCTGCAGATCCTCGGTTTTGTGCTGCTGGCCGGCTCGGCGGCCTACCTGCTGCTGTGCGCGCTGTCGCGCCAGCGCAGCTTCACCCTGCGCGGCCACACGCTGGAGCTTCCCTCGGGCCGGCTGGCGCTGCTGCAGGTGGCCATGGGTGCGGCCAACTGGCTGGTCATGAGCGGCCTGATGTTTTTGCTGCTGCAGCAGAAAGTGGCTTTCCCCGCCGTGGCCGGCGTGTTGCTGGTGGCGGCGGTCGCCGGCGTGGTGGCCCACGTGCCCGCGGGCCTGGGCGTGCTCGAGGCGGTGTTTGTGGCGCTGCTGTCGCACCAAATGCCGACCCACCAGCTGCTCGCCGCGCTGGTCGCCTACCGCGTCATCTATTACCTGGTGCCGCTGGTCATCGCGACCCTGGCTTACCTGGTGACCGAGGCCCGGGCCAAATCGCTGGCCCGTGCCGCCGCCCCGACGCAACCGGCCTGAGCGCCCTGACACCCGCCTTTTGACAGCTCATTTCGGCCCCTGACGCCCGTACCGCGTGCGTGGGCAGCTATCGATACGATAGCAAATATGGCCAGTCCGGGACCAGGGACATACTGACGATATATACAGTATTTCAGCGATTTACTGTATATTGGTACAGTGTCTATCTCCACCACCCAGCGCAAGCTCGCGATCCTGGCAGACGCGGCCAAATACGACGCCTCCTGCGCGTCCAGCGGCAGCACGAGCCGCAACTCGGTGGGTGGCCGCGGCATAGGCTCGACCGAGGGTTCCGGCATCTGCCACAGCTATGCGCCCGACGGCCGCTGCATTTCGTTGTTGAAAATCCTGTTCACCAACTTCTGCACCTACGACTGCGTGTACTGCGTCAATCGCGTCAGCAGCAACGTGCCGCGCGCGCGCTTTTCGGTGGACGAGGTGGTGCAGCTCACGCTGGACTTCTACCGCCGCAACTGCATCGAAGGCCTGTTCCTGTCCTCCGGCATCATCCAGAGCCCCGACTACACCATGGAGCGCGTGGTCGAGGTCGCGCGCGTGCTGCGCGAAGTGCACGACTTCCGCGGCTACATCCACCTCAAGACCATTCCCGACGCCTCGCCCGAGCTGCTGGCGCGCGCCGGCCTGTACGCCGACCGGCTCAGCATCAACGTCGAGCTGCCGACGGTGCAGGGCCTGCAGGCGCTGGCGCCCGAAAAAGACAGCGCCGCGATCAAGCGCGCCATGGCACGCATGCGGGTGCACATCGACGACGCGCGTGGCGCGGCCGGCGACGATGCGCGCACCCGCGTGATCTCGCTGCCGCGTTCGCTCCAGGCCGCACGCGCCAGCGCGCCGCGTTTTGCGCCGGCCGGCCAGAGCACGCAGATGATCGTCGGCGCCGACGCCACCAGCGACAGCAGCATCCTGCAGGCCAGCGCCACGCTGTACGGCGCCTACCGGCTGCGGCGTGTCTATTACTCGGCTTTCAGCCCGATTCCCGACGCCTCCCTGAGCCTGCCGCTGCGCCAGCCGCCGCTGATCCGCGAACACCGGCTCTACCAGGCCGACTGGCTGATGCGTTTTTACGGCTTCGCACACGACGAAATCGTGCCCGCCACGGGCGGCATGTTGTCGCTGGACATGGACCCCAAACTCGCCTGGGCGCTGGCGCACCGCGGCCAGTTCCCGGTGGACCTGAACCGCGCGCCGCGCGAGCTGCTGCTGCGCGTGCCCGGCCTGGGTGTCAAGGCGGTCCTGCGCATCCTGCAGGCGCGCCGGGTGCGCCGCCTGCGTGCCGACGATTTGCTGCGCCTGCATGTGCCGCTCAAAAAGGTGTTGCCGTTTGTGCTGCTGGCCGACCACCAGCCCGGCGCCAGCCTCGATGCGGCAGGCCTGGCGGCCCGGCTCACGCCGCCGGCGCGGCAGATCGGGCTGTTCGACGACGCCGACAGCGCGGCGGCGGCGTCCAGCGCATCGGCACCTTTGCCTACAGCGGCAGCGCCACTGCCGGGCGCACCATCAGCAACAGGCGCCGAGGCGCTTCGCAGCACAGAAAGGACTCTGGCATGGGCGTGATGAATGACCCGCTGACAAACGATCTGTTTCCGCAAGCACTGTTGCCGGTGACCCTGCAGGGCCCGGCCGACCTCGAAGGCTTCCGGCGCGCCGCGCGTGCGCTGCTGGCGCAACACATGTTGCCGGAGCAGGTCAGCTGGCACAGCAGCGATGCGCCGGTGCAGGATCTGTTTGCCTCGGGCATCGCCGGCGCGGTCGCCGCCACCACCGCCATCCACAAGGCCGCCTTCAACGATGCGCCGCCGGTGAGCGTGCCGCCCGAATTCGTCAGCCTCTGCGAAACCGCCATCCTGCACAGCGACCCGAATCGCTTCGGCCTGCTCTACCGCATCCTCTGGCGCCTGGTGCACGAACCCGGCCTGCGGCACGACCCGCTGGACGCCGACCGGGTGAAAGCCCAGCAGATGGCGCAGGCGGTGCGCCGCGACATGCACAAGATGAAGGCCTTTGTGCGTTTTCGCAGCGTGCAGGACGAAACCTTCCGCAACCACCCCGAAGGCGGGCCGCTGCATGTGGCCTGGTTCGAGCCCGAGCACCACATCGTCGAGGCGATTGCACCGTTTTTTGCGCGCCGCTTCACGCAGATGCGCTGGGCCGTGCTCACGCCCGAACGCAGCATCCAGTGGGACGGCGCCCAGCTGAGTTTTGGGCCGGGCGCCCGCAAAAGCGACGCGCCGCCGCCTGACGCCGGTGAAAAACTCTGGCTCACCTATTACGAACACATCTTCAACCCGGCGCGCCTGAAAATGAAGATGATGCAAAAGGAAATGCCGCGCAAGTACTGGCACAACCTGCCTGAAGCCGCGCTGATCACGCCGCTGGCCGCCGGCGCACACGCGCGCAGCGCCCGCATGGTCGATGAGGTGGCCGCCGGCCCGAAGCGGCGCCTGCCGGACATCAAGGTCTTGCCCGTGACCATGGCGGCCGATGAGGACTCGCCCGTGCGTTCACTGCCTGCCTTGCGCGAACTGACCAACCATTGCCGCGAATGCACTATCGGCGCCTGCGCCACCCAGGCGGTCTGCGGCGAAGGGCCGCTGCAGGCCAGGCTGATGTTTGTCGGCGAACAGCCCGGCGACCAGGAAGACCTGCAGGGCCGGCCTTTTGTCGGCCCGGCCGGGCAGTTGCTGGACCGCGCACTGGACGAGCTGGGCATACAACGCGGCCAGGTGTTTGTGTCCAACGCGGTCAAACATTTCAAGTACGAGCTGCGCGGCCAGCGCCGCATCCACAAGACGCCGACGCAGCGCGAAGCGGCTGCCTGCCAGCACTGGCTGGACGACGAAATCGCGATGGTGCAACCGGGCCTGCTCGTGGCGCTGGGCGCCACCGCCGCGCGATCCTTGCTGGGGCGGGCCGTGCCGGTGCTGGCCAATCGCGGGCAGGTGTTCGAGCGCGACGACGGCCGCAAGGTGCTGGTCACGCTGCACCCCTCGGCCCTGCTGCGTTTGCCGGCCGAAGAGCGCGAAGCCGCTTATGCCGCCTGGCTGGCCGACCTGTCGGTGCTCACCCTCGCGAGCGTCTAAGGCCGGCGAGGGCCTGACGCGGCGGGTGCAGGGCTGCCGGCCCCGCTGCTGGCCGAACCCGGAATCGCTGTTTCCCGCCCATCCGTGGCGGCCGGCGGCAACACCGGCCGCGTGTCTGAATCGCGCGGATCACCGGGACCCGGATTCGGCACCACGGTGTCACGCACATCGGGCGGCGGCACCGGATTCGGCGGCAACTGCTCACGGTAAGCCGGGTTGCGGTTGATGCCGGGGGCAGGCGGCTGGGTTTGCGCGGCCGCCAGGCCGCTGCCCAGCAGCAAGGCCAACAACAGGGATGAAGTTTTGCTCATGGGATGGCCCTCAATTGGCCGGACTGCCGCCGCGTTTCGTGTTGGCGTCGGTCCGCAATGGTTTCTGGCTGTTCGGCTGCATGCCCGGGCTCATCTCGGGCCGCTGCTCGGAGCGCATGTCGGGGATCAGTTCGTCAGACTTCATTCGGGGCTTGAGTTCCGGCCGCATGCGCGGCTTGAGGTCCAGGGTGGTGGGCGCGCTGGCGCCGCCCAAGGGTGGCTTCACACCCATCTCGGGCGGCACCGTGATGGCGTTGTCGGGCATGGTGCTGGGCTGCGCCTGCGCCAGGCCCGCGCCCAGCAATAGCGCCGTACACCAGCAGGCAGCGAGTGAAGGTGGCTTGATCGTCATAAATACTCCTTGGGGCCGGATACACCAGCCCACGCTTTCAATATAGGCCGCCCGGCGAGCCGGGACTTGAGGGGCCTCAAGCCGGATGCTTGTAGGACCTGTCTGTGAGGGTAGGGAAGCGCTGAACAAGCCCCTTGCGGCGCGCCATCAACCGAGCCGCGCATCCACAAGGACTTATTCAGCGCTTCCGTAGACGCCCAGGCGACACCCGGGGCCGCTGGCCCAAGCTTCGCGCAGCACGAGGCTTGCTAAGCTGTATTTCATGCAGATCTCTCAACTGGCCGCCCAAGCCGGCGTCTCCGTCCATGCGCTGCGCCACTACGCACTACGAAAAGCTGGGCCTGCTGCTGCCCGCGCGCCGGCCCAGCGGCTACCGCGACTACAGCGAAGCCATGCGGCGCGAAGTGGTGTTTATCGCGATGTCGCGCCGCATCGGTTTTTCGCTCAAGGCGATTGCGGCGCAACTGCCGGCGTATCGCAGCGGCCGGTTGACCTTCGACGACATGCTGCAAGCCATGCAGGAGCGTATCGCCGACATCGATGCACAGATAGGCAAGCTCAAGACCCAGCGCCGCGCCGTGGTCGACCACATCGCGTGGATGAAACAACGCCAGCGCGAGCATCTCGCCAAAAAAGCAACGCAGGCAAAAACCCCCACAAAACCGGCCTGGCCGGTCGTCACCCCCTCACGCAAAAGGACAGCCCCATGAACACCTCCCCCGACTTCAGCCGGCTCGAGCGCGCAGTACTGGCCATGCCCATGGCGCAGACTTTGGGTCTGAGCTTCCGCCGCATCGCGCCCGGCGAGGTCGAGCTCGAGATCCCGGTGCTCGACGCCTTCTGCTTTCGCCCCGGCCAGTTGCAGGCCACCGCCGTGTTTGCGGCGGCCGACTTCGCGGCGGTGGCCGCCGCCGGCACGCTGCTGGCGCCGGGCTGGATCAACGCCACGGTGGACGCCACGCTGAAACTCGTCGCGCCGGCGCAGGGCGCGCTGCTGCGCGCACGCGGCCGGGTGCTCAGCGCCGGCAAGCTGCTGACGGTCTGTGCCGCCGACGTCTATGCGGTCAGCGCAGCCGGCGAGGAAACGCTGTGCGCCACCCTGCTGGGCAGCGCGCGCAACCTCCAGCCCAGCGCCTGAGCCGGCCGGTCCGCTCCTGAATTTATAGCTGCTGACGCTCGCCAGACAGGGGCTGGCGGCCGATCTGGCCTCGCGCTGGTGGCCCGGCCCGGTGGCTGCACCGTTGGCGTCCCGAAACCGGCAGCACGCGTTTCATTCCCTCACAACTGAGACATGCCGCACTGTTAAGATTCGTGCCTTTTCGGGCTACGCTTGCTTGACGAGCCCGAACTTCCTATATCCCGCGGCAACGCGGCGTCCACGCATCCATGACCGTTGCCCTCCCGGCCAGTTCCCCCGCCACCTTCGAAATCAAAAGCGCCAACCTGCCCCTGGTCGCGCTGCTGCTCAAGTCCCCCGACCTGGATGCGCTCGCGCGCGACCTGGCGCTGCGTTTCGGCGACATCCCCGACTTCTTCGACAACGACCCGCTGGTGGTCGATCTTTCGGCGCTACGCGCCGACGAGCACGCCATCGACTTCACGGCCCTGATCAACCTGCTGTGCAGCTACCGCGTGGCGCCCATCGCCGTGCGCGGCGGCAGCCCGGCGCAAATGGACGCAGCGCTGGCCGTCGGCCTGCTCCCCGCGCCCGACGCGCGCATCACCGCCGCACGCGCGCAGCAACCCGAGATCACGCCGGTGCAGGCGCAGCCGGTCGAAGCCGCACCTCCGGCCACGCCGCCGCTGGGCGCGCTGGTCATCGACAAGCCGCTGCGCTCGGGCCAGCAGGTGTATGCGCGCGGCCGCGACCTGGTGGTGCTGGCCATGGTCAACGCGGGTGCCGAGGTGATTGCCGACGGCCACATCCATGTGTATGCGCCGCTGCGCGGCAAGGCCATGGCCGGCGCGCGTGGTTATGCCGATGCGCGCATCTTCGCGCTGAGCCTGGAGCCCGAACTGCTGTCGATTGCCGGCATTTACCGCACCAGCGACGTGCCCCTGCCCGACAACATCTGGGGCCACCCGACGCAAGTGCGGCTGGTCGCGGGCCCAGACGGCGACAAGCTCGAAATGCACCCCATCAAAACATGACAGCGCGCCTGTCCGCGTCATCTCTTCCCATTCTTTAAGGACTTCCACCCATGGCAAAAATCATCGTCGTCACCTCAGGCAAGGGCGGTGTGGGCAAAACCACCACCAGCGCCAGCTTCGCCACCGGCCTGGCCCTGCGCGGCCACAAGACCGCCGTCATCGACTTCGACGTGGGCCTGCGCAACCTCGACCTGATCATGGGCTGCGAGCGTCGCGTGGTGTACGACCTGATCAACGTGATCCAGGGTGAGGCCAACCTGAACCAGGCGCTGATCAAGGACAAGCAGTGCGACAACCTGTTCGTGCTGGCCGCCTCGCAGACGCGCGACAAGGAAGCGCTGAGCAAGGAAGGCGTCGAGAAGGTGCTGAACGACCTGGCCGCGATGGACTTCGAATACATCGTCTGCGACTCGCCGGCAGGCATAGAGACCGGCGCGCTGATGGCCATGCATTTTGCCGACGAGGCGCTGGTCGTGACCAACCCCGAGGTCTCGTCGGTGCGCGACTCCGACCGCATCCTCGGCATGTTGTCGTCCAAGACCAAACGCGGCATGGAGGGCGGCGAGCCGATCAAGGAGCATTTGCTGATCACGCGCTACAACCCCAGCCGCGTCGACCAGGGCCAGATGCTGTCGCTGGAAGACATCAAGGACATCCTGCGCATCAAGCTGATCGGCGTGATCCCCGAGTCCGAGTCGGTGCTGCAGGCCTCGAACCAGGGCGTGCCGGCGGTGCACATGGAAGGCAGCGATGTCTCCGAAGCCTACAAGGACGTGATTGCGCGTTTCCTCGGCGAGGACAAGCCGCTGCGTTTTATCGACGCGCCCAAGGTCGGTTTCTTCAAACGTGTGTTCGGAGGAAAGTAAACCGCCATGGCCTCCTTTCTCTCCTTCCTGCTCGGCGAAAAGAAAAAAACCGCCAGCGTCGCCAAAGAGCGGCTGCAGATCATCCTGGCGCACGAACGCTCGGGCCGCCAGGGCCATGAGCCCGACTACCTGCCGGCGCTGCAGCGCGACCTGATCGCGGTGATCTCCAAATACATCAACATCAACCCGAACGACATCAAGGTCAACCTCGAACGCCAGGACAACCTGGACGTGCTCGAGGTGAAGATCGAGTTGCCGGAGACAGCGGACAAAAAGTAAGGCTAGGCGGCGGCGAGTCCACCCCGCCTGTCCGTGTGGCTGTCCGTGTCCGTGTCATCCCGGACTTGATCCGGGATCCATGTCGCCAACTGCTTCAGCGCTTCGTTGTTTTGTAGTCCGCCAACAAGCCGGGGGTTGCCCGGCGGCAAGTAACTTTCTTTTGCTTCGCCAAAAGAAAGTCACCAAAGAAAAGGCGACCCGATGGTCTGGGTCCCTTCGCTTCGCTACGGGCAACCTGCGGTGCTCGCCGAAAGTGGGGCCGGGCTCGAACTCGCTTCGCTCAGACAATCGCCCGTCCTGATCCACTTTCGGCTGCGCTCCTCGGCCCAGCCCGACGGGTGGGGGGAAAAGAATGCAAATACGCACTCGGGGAGGCGAGGTCGCGCAAAGCGCGCCCTCGCCGGAGTCCGATCCCGTACCCGAATCCGCTCCCGATTCCATCCCCACCCTTCTGTATGCGCCGAGGAGCGGAGGTCCAGACGGATCAGGGATCGCGATTGTTTGAGCCGAAGGCGAGTTCGAGCGAGACCCCGGC
>Ga0308009_10000261_pt1 | contig 42755 bp, 44 predicted proteins | sample Neamet127_FD_203134 | JGI IMG/M metagenome (GOLD analysis project Ga0308009, IMG submission 203134) | Marine microbial communities from water near the shore, Antarctic Ocean - #127 | ecosystem: Environmental > Aquatic > Marine > Unclassified | place: Southern Ocean | collected 2014-07-24 | reverse complement strand
CATCGCCAAGCACCTCATTTAGTATTAAAAAACCCCTAGCCCAAAAAGCTAGGGGTTTTTTATTGGGTGCCAGAAATACTATGTGCCTTCACGATAGGCACTGCCGCCCCTGCGTGACTCGCAATGATGGTGATGAATGAAATGAAGGGGATTGACGTGATCTGAGTGTGTCTGTCTTTGCCAGCCAAGCCTAGCAATCCAAGGCCTCAACATAGAGATTGCCTCGCTGCTACGCTACTTACATAGACGGTGATTGTTGTTTGTCTTTACGAGTCACAACGACCAGAAAAACCTAGCGAATACCAATCACTTGTACCACAGCACCTTGGCCATGATGGCCCTTACCTTCAATGACGTCACGGACAATTTCATGATTCAGTTTCAACTTCAAAGGACGCAGTTCTGCACTAAGCTGCTCACTTTGCATTGTCAATGCCGCAACTGGAGGACCACCGGTTTTAAATTCTAGTTGCTTTGGAGTATAGGCTTCTAACAACAATACTCCACCATTGGTTAGAGCTGGATAAATTTTGCTGTGCAAGTCTAAACGTATGAATGGGGGTACGTGGCAAAAAATGGATACTATAGCATCCCATTTTTGAATGCCTAGATCATAATCTGCTAAGTCTGCATGAACAGTGTTAATGGACACGCCTTTTACTTTAGCGAGTTTCTGAGCCTTTTCTAAACCCACTAAAGAGTTATCTACAGCGGTGACATCATAACCAAGGCTTGCCAAATAAACAGAATTTCTGCCTTCACCGTCTGCTAAGCATAGCACTTTAGATTTTGGTAATAGCGCTACATTAGAAAGTAAAAAATCATTAGGTTCTGTGCCATAAACATAGTCTTTATCGGCGTATCGTTGATCCCACATAAGCTATTATCCTTGCGTTAAAGCGCGATAAGCCATTTTGCCACCGCTAATAAATGTGGCATTATCATAACCCATACCCAACAGGGTAGCTGCAGATAATGCACCTCGATTGTTAGCGTTGCAGTAGCAAATAATAGTAGCGTTTAAATCGGTGATCACGCCTTCAACGTTCATTTCAAGTTTGCCGCGACTGATGTTAATAGAGCCTGCAATATTGTCTTTGTCATGTTCTTCTTTGTCGCGGATATCAAGCAAGATAGCGCCAGTGGCAACAAGAGCGTCAACCTGGTCAGGTGTTACCGCATCAACGCGAGCTATGGCTTGGTCGGACATGGTTTGGAATTTGTGTGTATAGTTCATTACTCACCCATTAGTTTTATCTAATGTTTAATATTAGCTAAATCTAATTAAAATGACAAGTCGGTGATCAGACTATTGGTTAGAACAACAGCTTAATCACCGACAACAGACACTTACAGGGATGAGCTTTCAAAGTGAGTCTAGTTTACGCCACGCAAATACACTTTTTGGGCGGCGGAAACCCCAGATCCTAAAATAATGTCATATCCTAGGTCTACCATTACCATCTCGGCAGTGGCGATGCCAGATAGCGCCATCACGTCAGTCATCGCCCCCAAATGACCTATGCGAAAAAGTTTACCTGCCATTTCCCCCAAACCACCGCCATAAGAAACACCATAGGCTTTGTAGGCGTGTTGTGTAATAAGGTTTGAATCTTTCCCTTTGGGAACCATGATCGCGGTCACTGTATCAGAGTAAAGCTCTGGGCTTTGAGCACACAACTCTAGCCCCCAAGCCTTAACAGCAGCTCTAACGCCTTGTGCAATGCGATAGTGGCGAGCATTGACCTCATCCATACCTTCATCTAACAATAATCTAACGCTAGCTCTTAGGCCATTAAACAGCTGCACTGGAGGGGTATAAGGATAGCTGCCTATTTTATTGGCATTGGCCATGTCATTAAAGTCGAAAAAACAGCGAGGTAAGGTGGCTGTTTTAGTAGCCTCCATGGCCTTGGGGCTTACAGCAACAATGGCAAGGCCAGTATTGAGCATGAAACCCTTCTGAGCACCTGTTATGGCAATATCTACACCCCATGCATCCATTTGAAAGTCCATACTGGCAAGGGAGCTAACAGCGTCTACCATCAATAAAGCGCTATGATTGGCATTATCAATGGCTTTACGTACTCCGTGTACGTCACTTTTTACAGCCGTTGCTGTTTCATTATGAGTCACCAATACAGCTTTTATTTTGCCTTGTTGGTCCGCTTTTAAGCGACGAGCAAACTCTTCTACTGGAGCTCCAGTGCCCCAGACACAATCCACTACTTCAACGTCTAGGCCAAAGCGCTGACATAGATCTATCCAGCGTTGGCTGAACATACCGTAGCGAGCGATCAAAACCTTGTCACCAGCACATAAAGTGTTGCTGATAGCGCCTTCCCAGCCGCCTGTACCTGTGGCAGAAAACAACAACACTTGCCCAGTTTCAGTTTTAAATACTTTTTTAAGATCATTTAATAACGGGATGTAGTCCTCTGCAAAATCAGGTGCGCGGTGATCAAAATTACTCACGTTCATTGCGGCTTTTAAAACATCAGGTGTGTTGGTGGGACCTGGAATAAAGATGGGGTTTTGATGTTGCATGGTGCATTTCCATTTACTTTTATTGAATGATTATTTTCACCCTAGGCTGACTATTAAACAATTTTATTGGAAAATTAATCCACTTTGTATATTATATAGTTAAGTAATTGAAAAATATGGTAATAAATTATTTCATTTTTTATGTTATATTATTAATGGAAAATAAATTATGTTTAATTTTTGTTAATTCAACAAGCTTCTTTAAAGCTTGGCAGATGTAAAGGTGGTTAAGTGATGGAAGTAAAACGTGGCCGGGGCAGGCCCAGGTTGCAGATATCCCCAACCTCTAAATCAACGGTGCAAGCCTTGGACAGAGGTGTTTTGTTGCTGCAAGCGGTGGCTCAACATAACGCTGTGAGTTTGAGCGACCTTGCTATGCAAGTAGGCATGCCAGCTTCTAGTGCCCATCGTTTGCTGATGACGTTGCAGCAACATGATTTTGTGGACTTTGATGAAAATACACAGCTATGGCAGGTAGGTATTGAAGCCTTTCGTGTGGGCAGTGCTTATCTAACTCGAACCAATTTTATAGATGCAGCGCGCCAACCACTGCGCAGTTTGATGGAAGCGACGGGAGAAACTGCAAACTTGGCGGTGATGGACAATACAGAAGTGGTATTTGTGGCTCAGGTAGAAACTACTAACCCTGTTCGAGCTTTTTTTAGTGCAGGCACAAGAGCCCTAATGCATTCCTCAGGTATAGGTAAAGCGTTGTTATCACAAATGCCAAAACGACAACTTGATGCCGTATTGCAAACGGCAGGACTAACAAAATATACCCACAAAACACTCACTACCCCCCTTGAGCTGTATGAAGATCTAAAAGTCACAACAAGCAGAGGCTGGTCTTTTGATCAAGAAGAGCGCTATGAAGGTATGAGCTGTGTGGGCGCAGCCATTCGAAATGCACAAGGTAACCTTGTTGGAGGTATTTCTGTATCAGGCCCAAGCGTGCGGTTTGATCCGTTACAGGTGGCTGTGATTGGCGTTAAAGTGAAAGCTGCGGCAGACCAAGTGACATTAACTCTAGGTGGTAAAATTTAGCAAGGGGCTAATTCTTGTTGCACCAGCGTCACCCAGTAGCCTGCACCCGTTTCCAAAATGTCATCATTAAAGTCGTAGTGGGGGTTGTGAAGCATACAACCACCTTCGCTATCAATACCATTACCCAAAAATACGTAGCAGCCTTTTTTAACACGTAACATACTAGAGAAATCTTCAGAGATAGTTTTGGGTCGACAGGCTAAATCAACACACTCTTCACCCAACAAGGAGACAGCTGCCTGGCCCGCAGCGAGGGTTTCTTTGACGCTATTAATCGTCGCCCAAAACACCCGTTCATAAGTGTATTCATGTTGCGCACCATGGGCGTGACAGATGCCAGCGACCAGCTGCCCCATGCGCGCTTCCATAGTGTCTTGCACTTCTTCTGAAAAGCTGCGGCAATCACCCGTAATAGTGACTGTGCTTGGAATCACATTCACAGCACCATCGGTCACAAACTCAGTGGCAGACACGACAGCTTGCTGCTCTGGATTAATGCTGCGAGATACTATGGTTTGTAACCCTAGTAGAATTTCCGCACCAATAACTAACGGGTCAATGTGATGATGAGGTTGTGATGCATGCCCACCACGGCCTTTGATGACAATTTTAAAATTATCTTCACTGGCCATTACCCCGCCTGAGTTCATAGAAATATGGCCCGCTGTCATGCCAGGCATGTTATGCATGCCATAGACAGCTTGCATAGGAAAACGTTCAAATAAGCCATCATCTATCATGGCCTGTGCGCCTGCGCCATGTTCTTCATCAGGTTGGAAAATAAAATAGACAGTGCCGTCAAACTCACCATGCTCAGCGAGCTCTTGAGCTGCACCCAGCAACATGCTGGTATGGCCATCGTGACCACAAGCATGCATATGCCCGTTATTTACAGACTTGTATGAAAAATCATTGAGTTCCTGGATAGCTAATGCATCCATGTCAGCCCTTAAACCTACAGCATTGGTTGAGGTGCCTTTTGTTAACTGTCCAACAATACCTATTTGGCCAATACCTTCATGCACTATAATGCCAAATTCTGTAAGCTTTTTGATCACAAAAGCAGCTGTATCAAACACAGCAAATTCAGTTTCTGGGTGCTGATGAAGGTGACGACGCCAGCCTTGCATTTGATCTTTTGAAGCTTTCTGTAACGTCGTCATTAGTGTTATTTCATTTGAAAAAGAGGACACTATAATGGCATATTTAACCGTTGGCCACTAGACCCACAGCCTCGATTCCGGCAACGCCTGCTGCTAAGTCATTGAGCGAAGTATCACCTGTAACGCCAATAGCACCAAGGGTCTGGCCACGCTCATTTTGGATCAAAATGCCACCAGGTACTGGCAACAATTTTCCATCCAGTGCGGCATTGGCAGTAATGGCAAAGTAAGGTTGAGATTCGGCTCTAATCATTTGAGCGCTACCTGAAATGCCAAGCATTATTGAGCCATACGCCTTAGCTTGGGCAATAGCAAAGCGTCCAGGTGGGGCGCCATCTTGACGTTCAAAGGCCTTTACATGGCCCCCAGAGTCTAATACCACCACTGACAAAGGTTCAAGCCCAAGGGCTTTGCCTTTTGCAAAGGTAGCGTTGATAATTCGCTTTGAGCGACTTAAAGATAATTCAGCCATCAATGGCTCCCAATTGTTATAATTGAGAGCATCATAGCTGAGTTGTTTTGTATGTATTAGTCCATAATCGACTTTACTAGGGCTTTAACCGCCCTTTTCATTATTGACGCAGGTTATATGTGCTCACGAATCTGATCTAGAGTTTGATTAGGGGTCATAGCCTGTGGGTCTAATTTGATGTGGATTAGCGCTGGTTTTTTGGCAGCAATAGCATCCCTTAAAGCGGCAGGGAACTGATCACTGTGAGTCACTTGAGTGGCATAGGCATCATAGGCCTTAGCCAGGGCACAAAAATCTGGGTTAACCAAGTCTGTGGTGCTTACACGGCTTGGAAAGTGGCGCTCTTGATGCATACGAATAGTGCCATACATGCCATTGTCAATCACCAACACTATTACAGCGGCTCGCTCTTGTGCAGCAGTGCCAAACTCTTGCATGGTCATTTGGAAGCAGCCGTCTCCAGCAAATGCGACCACAGTTTTTTCTGGAAAAGCTATTTTTGCGGCAACGGCTGCTGGTAAACCGTAACCCATAGAGCCACTAGTGGGTGCAAGCTGGGTGCCATATCCAGCAAACTTCCAAAATCTGTGAATCCAAGTGGCATAGTTACCGGCACCATTAGTTATAATTGCATCTTTAGGCAGCGTCGTTGCAAGGTGCGCCATAATAGCAGGCATTTGCACATCACCAGGGTGAGCTTTTGTGGGCATGCTTGACCAGTGCTGATAGTTCGCATGACATTGGGCTAGGTGATCAATGCGCTGCTGGCTGATGCTCGCGCTAACAGACAATTGAGATAGACCTTGAGCTATGGCTTTTGGGCTGGAATGAATGGCTAAGTCTGCTCTATATATGGCACCTAACTCTTCTGCTGAAGCATGCACATGAATGAGGTTTTGCTGGGCATTTTGCACCCCTAACAATGTATAGTTTTGTGAGGGCACTTCTGAGAACCGGCCCCCTATCAAGACCACTAAATCAGCGTCTGATATGGTTGATTTTAGCTTAGGATTTATTCCTAAACCTACATCACCGGCATAATGGGGATTTAGGTGATTAAACAACATTTGACGTCGAAAGGAACAAGCTACAGGCACACTAAAATTTTTTGCAAAAGCTTCGATATGGGCCACCGATTCTTTACACCAGCGGCTACCTCCTAATATTACAATGGGGTTTTTGGCTTGTTCGATCATGTGAGCCATTTTCTGCAAGTCAGTCTGGCTAGGATGAGTCTCTAGTGCCTTAAAAGGCTTAATATCAGTAGCCAAGGCAGTGCCTGATAAGGTGTCTTCTGGCAATACTAAAACGACTGGGCCAGGGCGTCCGCTAGTAGCCACAGACCAAGCACGACTCACCATTTCGGTGACACGATCGGCGCTGTCAATTTCGGCCACCCATTTGGCCATAGAGCCCAAGTATTGGCCGTAATCTACTTCTTGAAACGCATCACGATGGCGTAACTGGCTATTTATTTGGCCAATAAATAAAATCATGGGGGTAGAATCTTGTTGTGCCACGTGAATACCGGCGCTGGCATTAGTTGCACCAGGACCACGTGTTACAAAGCAGATGCCAGGGGTGCCGTGTAGCTTCCCCCAAGCCTCTGCCATCATGGCAGCACCCCCTTCTTGACGTGCACTGGTGGCATTAATAGGGCTGTCGTGTAATGCATCCAACACTTCTAAATAGCTTTCTCCTGGCACACAAAAAAGCTGTGTAACACCATGGGCCTCTAAAGCATCAACCACGAGCTCACCACCAGATTTAATACACACAGTCATAAATATTCCCTTTTAGCTGTTACAAGCGTTGCAACGTTTTGTAGTAAGCCTTCACGGCCACCAATCGACATAGATCTTGGTTTTGAAGCTTAAGTCCTTGGGCTGTTTCATGGCTAATAACAGCTCTTCCATGATCGTCAAAGGAGACTGCCACAATGCTGCTTCGAAAATCGTTAAGCTTTGTGTTACTTATTAAAAATAATTCAGCATCATCTTTGGGTTGAGCAATTTTAACGTGAAGCATTTCACTGTTTTTTACTGAGCTCACATTTTTTAGTGGCGCTTCAACTGTTGGACCTGCGTCAAAAATATCCACATAGCCCATGTCCTGAAAGCCTTCTTTTTCTAACAGGCGAAGAGCTGGGAGCGTTTTTTCATGCACATGGCTGATCACCGCTTGGGCTTCTTTACTGAGCAAGTTTACATAAAGGGGATATTTTGGCATCAGTTCTGCAATAAACACTTTGTTACCTAAACCCACTAGGTAATCGGCTTGCTTAAATTCCATAGAGAAAAAATGAGTGCCTAACCAATGCCAAAAAGGGGAGTTGCCGTTGGCATCATTAACACCACGCATTTCTGCAATGACTTTGCTACCAAAACGTTCAGCAAACTGAGCCATAAACAAAAAGCGGCTCTTAGAGAGCAGGCGACCGTTGGTGCCGCAGCGATGCGCTTCTTGTAAAAATAAAGTACACACTTCAGCACAGCCAGTATAATGGTTGCACAAGGTGAGCACTTCCATTTTGTTGTGAACTTCTAAGGTGGGTGAGGCGTGCACCACAGTTTGCCGATGGTAATGGTAAAAGGGGGTTCGCGTACCCACGCTTGCCTCAACCGCTGTAGTGCCGATCACCTCACCTGTGAGGGTGTCTTCAAGCACAAACAAATACCCTTCGTCATAGGGCTGGATGACATCTTTGGCAAAAGAGGCAACAGAGCGGGCGATTTTTTCATTTAACACATCACGATTAATGGGCAAGGAAGTAAAGCCTACACCAGAATCCACGGCAATTTGATACAAAGCGTCTTGGTCTTGTGGACCAATAGGGCGAACAACCAACATAGCAAGCTAGCCATCAGTAACGAATAAAGGTTTATTATACTGGGAGTAGCCTATTTAAAGGCAAGGTTTAACTTGCACAAATGCGTCGTAAATCTTCACAAACCTGTTTATGGCCTGCACAAGGCAAATGATATAGCGCACCTTGGCAAATAATGTATCCATTAATAGCTTCAATTTCTGTTTCGCGACCTGCCTGGCAATCTTGTAGCATGGAAGATTTATTGAGAGAGGTTTGCTGCAAAATCCTTAGAGCAGTATTCATTAGCCCTTTGCCCATAGGCTCTATTCCAATGCGGGACATCACATCCTGGGTTTCTGTACATAATTGTTGCAGGCGAGGGCGGCCTTGAGGGTGGTTGATTAACTCCCCGTTGGTGCATTGGTAAATGGCAGTGAGGGCATTAATCACACTGTTAACAGCGAGTTTGTGCCACATAGGTGTGCGTATGTCTGTGTGCCACACTAAATCAACGCTAGGTGTGATGGGCTTTGTGCTGACCTCACTGGCACGCAGTAAGCTTTGAATAGAGGCAGGTATTTCTGCGGCCAGTAAGTGGTCGCTAAAACGTCCTACTAAAGTCTCTCCACTGCCAGCACGAACGATATTGAAAGGCCCTTTACGCCAGGCGCCATCTAGGCTTGTAGCGCAATATATATTGGCCTTTGGAAGCCTGCGTTGCAAGGCCGCAGCGCTACCCATGCCATTTTGGATCAACACAATGTGGACATCATCAGCCAACTTTGAGTGCCAGGGTAAGATGGCCTTTAAAGTGTCGTGAGATTTACAGCAAACTAATAGGTGTTTAATCGTTTCAACAGGGGGTTTGTTTGGGATAAACGCTAAAGGATTAGTGTGAGTTTGGCACTGGTCTTCCAGCACATGAATGCCACCTGTAGCTAGGTACTGGTCTAGTTGGTGTGTATCCTTTAATAGCAAGGTGACAGTTACGCCGCGTTTCATTAAAGCGCTGGCCCAAAGGCTGCCAATGGCACCGACACCACAAATGTGCCAAGGGTAGGATGATAGACGAGTCATGGGTTACAATATTACCATTGAAAGTTAGCCCATATATTAACAAAGGAATTTACTAATGCCATCATTTGATGTGGTTTCTGAGCTTGATAGTCATGAAGTGTCCAATGCCTTAGACCAAGCCAACCGTGAAGTGACTACGCGTTTCGACTTTAAGGGCACCAATGCCCGTTTTGAACAAGGTGAAGACCTTGTCACTATGCATGCAGATGTAGAGTTTCAACTACAGCAAATGTTACCTATCTTGCATGAAAAGCTCATCAAACGCGGTATAGATATTCGCTGTTTGGAAACTAAAGATGCTGAAACCACCAATATGAAAAGCCGCCAAGTAGTCTTGATGCGTACAGGTTTAGACAAGGAATTGGCTAAAAAAGTAGTGAAGTTTTTAAAAGAGAAAAAACTTAAAGTACAAAGCCAAGTGCAAGGTGACCAAGTGAGAGTAACGGGTAAAAAACGTGACGACTTGCAAGAGGCGATTGCTAACTTGCGTGATGGTGAGTTTGATTTGCCACTTCAGTTTAATAACTTTAGGGATTAACCCTCGCTCAGAGTTAAATGCCCTAGCGTCTTTTTACTAAGCGAAAAATGAAAAATGTCTAAACCTGTAAAACTACTGAGTTTTGTGGTTGTTTGTGCCTGTGTGTTGCTTGCGATAAATTTTGGTATGCGCGCATCTTTTGGCTTTTTTATGGAGCCTATTTCTAGCCACTTTGGCTATGGGCGTGAAGTGTTTGCCTTTGCGTTAGCTTTGCAAAACCTTTGCTGGGGCTTGTTTGCGCCTGCTGCAGGGGCTGTTGCAGATCGTTTTGGCACCACAAAAACTATTTATGTTGGCACAGTTGCTTATGCCCTAGGCTTATATGTGACCGCCACAGCTGACGGTTTTTGGGGCCTCAATATAGGTGCTGGAGTGCTAGTAGGCATGGGCATTGCAGGCACTGGTTTTGGTGTCATATTGCCTGCTTTAGCTAGAATGGTGAGTGAAGAAAAGCGTGGCTTAGCCCTAGGCTTGGGCACAGCAGCAGGCTCGTTTGGTCAATTGCTAGTGATCCCTTTAGCCCAAGAGTTCATTGCTGGCTATGGTTGGCAAATCACACTGATGATATTGGCAGGTGGCTCTTTGTCGATGATTTTACTCTCTAGGCCTTTTCGTAATGATACCCTAACGCCTAAAGTAAATAGCGCTGAGCAAGACCAAAGTATGACCGAAGCGGTCAAAGAAGCCTGTGGGCATGTGCATTACTGGCTACTTATCGCAGGCTTTTTTGTGTGTGGTTTTCAATTGGCATTTATCACAGTGCACATGCCCGCTTACTTGTCTGACCATGGTTTTGATGCCCAAGTAGCCGTTATTAGCCTGTCACTCATTGGCTTTTTTAATATATTTGGGTGTTTGCTGTTTGGCTCTTGGTCTGGCAAATATTCTAAGAAAAACTTGTTGGGTATTATCTATTTATTACGTGCAGTGGCTATCGTGGCGTTTATGCTAGCCCCAATCACCACCACAACAGTGTATCTGTTTTCTATAATGACAGGTTTTTTGTGGCTTGCCACTGTGCCGCCTACGTCTGGCCTGGTGGCACAAATGTTTGGTCTAAAGCACATGGGCACTTTGTATGGCATTGTCTTTTTAAACCACCAGCTAGGGTCTTTTTTAGGCGTTTGGCTGGGGGGTTATTTGTATGACACCACAGGTAGCTACAATAATGTGTGGTGGTCTGCTGCAGCCATTGCCTTAGTGACCGCTGCTATTCACATTATCATCGATGAGCGGCCAGTCAAGCGTTTGAGGTCATCGCCCGTAGCCGTACCTGCATCAGCTTAACTACTGATCCCTTTGTGTTTGCTTTTGCAACGCTTTGGCCTTGCGGCGTGCAGCGATGGTATCTATAGCATCAGCGCCCATATGGGCTTCGCCGCGTTTTTTGGCCAGTTGCATTTGGTGTTGGCGTTCTTTAAAGCGCTCACGTTGCTCTGGGGTATGTTGATCAAAACAGTGAGGGCAGCTTATGCCCTCTAAGTATTTATCGCTGGTTTGTTCTTCTTTAGTAATAGGTAGTCTACACGCATGGCATTGGTCATATTGACCCTTTTCTAGCTGGTGGTTTACGGTGACTCGGTCATCAAATACAAAACACTCCCCTTGCCACAAGGTGTCTTCTTCTGGCACTTCTTCCAAGTATTTTAAAATGCCACCTTGTAAGTGATACACCTGGTCAAACCCTTGCTCCTTTAAATAAGCGGTGGATTTTTCACAGCGAATGCCACCAGTGCAAAACATGGCTACTTTTTTGTTAGTTTTGGGGTCTAGATTGTCACTAACGTACTGCGGAAATTCACGAAAGTTAGTGGTGTTTGGGTTTAATGCGCCTTTAAATGTGCCCACTTTTACTTCGTAGTCATTGCGGGTGTCTACCAATAAAACATCAGGATCAGAAATAAGAGCATTCCAATTCTCAGGCTTTACATAAGTGCCGACCACCTGTTTAGGGTCTATGCCCTCAATGCCCATGGTGACAATTTCTTTTTTTAATTTTACTTTGATGCGGTTAAATGGGTTGCTTGTTTCAAAGGATTCTTTGGTGACTATATGGCTTAGGCGGGCATCTTTTTCAAGCCAAGCCATAAGTGCATCAATGCCCTTTCGGTTACTAGCTACCGTGCCATTGATGCCTTCAGAGGCCAGTAATAAAGTGCCACGAATATTATTATATTCCATCACTTTAAGCAGCGGTTGGCGTAGGTCTTGGAATTGTTCTAAAGTAACAAACTTATAAAGTGCACAAACAACAATTTGAGACGTATCTTGCGTCATGAGAAGTTCCTTAGCGAGCCGAAACGTAAATCCGGAGCTTTGCAGGGTTTTGCATCTGGGGAGCAAAAACCTCTAGTTTTAAAAGAGACGTTATTTTACTTGATAACGAGGGTGGGATTCAAATAATAAACCAGTTATTACTGGTTTATGGGTGTGTTTTTAGGCTGGACCAACACCAAGCCAGCAAGCATAAACCCAAGAGCTAACCATATTAGTGTTGTGTGCTGCTCTCCCAGAATGATGATGCCCAAAAATACGCCTGATAAAGTTACAATGTAGGCCACTTGGCTTGCAAATACAGCGCCAGTTCGGCCCACTATCCAAATATAGCCTGTGTAAGTCACAAGGTGTAAGAGGCTGTTTGCCAAAATACCCCATTCAACAGAGGTCCAAGTTTGGTTAAGGTCTACCCATGAATTGGTAGCCAAAGTGACAGGCGTGCATATGACTAAGCCAATAATAGAAGCGCCGCGCAAGGTGGTGATTGCATCGATGCTAGCGGGGGTGTTGCGCACAAGGTAATTACCTTCCACACCATAAAATAACGGCGCAACTAAAGCTAACAACATAAAAACCCCAACACCTTGACTGCCAAAATCGGCTTCTGGCCCAAGCGCTAATAAAATGGCTACAGCCCCTAGCAAAATACCTAGCATGCGCACCCCGTTGAAGCGCTCACTTTTAATCAGTAACGCCACCATAAGTGCAAACATTGGTACAGTAGCAATACCGATGGATAACAAGCCTGCAGACAAATGCGCAGCAGCGATGTAGGTAAACGTGTTGGGAATGATAGTGCCTATTAAGGCCACGATGGTGTAAAAACGAAGATGTAGCCAGCTCATTGGCAAAGGAGCATTCTTTAAACGAGCAACAATGCTCAGTAAAATAGCGCCTAACAAAAGCTGCCAAAAGATTAGCCCCAGTGCCTGATGACCGGTCGACACTACGTGCTTAGTAATCACAATGGTGCTGCCCCATACGCTGCCTAACAACAATAGACAGCCCAAAGCAAACAGATCGGCAGGCTTGCGCTTTAGTAAGGAGTTACCCACGTAATGTTTGCCCCGACTCTTCTTCAATGAGTTTTAGCACACTTAAATGAGGCTCATTAGGGCCATATTTTTCACAGGCTTGCTGGTAAGTTTGATAAACCTGCTGACCAAGGTGAAGGTTAACCCCTAAGTGTTGGCCTTGTTGCACGATTAAACGCATGTCTTTTTCAGCCAGCCCAAGGGCAAAAGAAGGGTCATAAGACCCATCCAACACTTTGGGTATATAACGATCCGCTACGTAGCTTTGTGCACAGCTATGCTGCAACACCTGATGTAAGGTGGTGAGTTCTATATTGGCTTTTGCGGCCATCATCATGGCTTCGCCAATGCCTAGGGCAACTAGGTAGTTTAAATGGAGTTGCGTGAGTTTGGTGACATAACCCGCTCCGCTAGGACCCATGCGCAAAGCAATGTTAGTGAAAGAGGCTAGTAGCGGTGCCAGCTCATCTAGCTTTTCTTGCTCAATACCCAACAAAATGGTTAAGGTGCCTGCTGCTGCGCCCTCTGCACCACCGGTTACTGGGCCATCAACTAATGTAAGGTGGCTAGGGGCTGCGGCGCAAACCTTTTGCCACTCTACTAATTCATTAGTGCTTGTGTCTATCCATGTGGCACCATGCTTTAGCTGTTTTAAAAGGCCTTGCTCACCAAAAGCTAAATAATTAATCTCTTTACTGCTAGGCAGTGATGTAAAAACCAGGTCTGATGTTTGGGCCAGATCGCTCACACTTATTGCGGCACTTGCACCAAGGTCTGTGAGGGTTTTGACTTTAGTCTGGTCAAGGTCTAGCACACACAAAGAGTGGCCATTGGCCTTACAAAAAGTGAGTAGGTTGCAGGCTATGCCTGCGCCCATGTTTCCCAAACCTATAAATCCGATATTCATATGCTTTGCCCGTGGTTGCTCGTTCAGATAGGTAGGTTTAGAGCAAGCTAAAACTTATAGCTTGGGTCTAGGCGGTCGCACTTGCGCAACAACGCGGGCCACTCATAAAGGCCAGGTGAAAAGCTTTCGTATTGTTTACTGGCCAATTGCCATAATTCAGGGCTACCATTTTTTACCTTAAGGCTACTTGATGTCACTTGCAGCGCCACTTCACACATACGAATTAAATAGTACATTTTCATAAAGCACTCACCTGCAGTAGCGCCAGCCGTAAGAAAACCATGGTTTCGCATCACCAAAAGCCCACCTTTGCCCATGTTTTCAGCAATACGGTGACGTTCATCAGGGTCTACAGAAAGGCCTTCCCAGTCGTGATAGCCCACTTTGCCATAAAGCATAGAGGAGTCTTGGATGAAATGAGGGATCTCTTCAAAAGCGGTGGCGGCAGAGGCTGACTTAGGGTGAGCATGAAATACAAACTTGTGCTCAGGATGGTTTAAGTGAATGGCGCTATGGATGATAAAGCCTGCGGTATTAAGGTCTTTTGGCCCCTCCACAACAGTGCCTTGTTCATCCACCTTAATGAGGTTGGAAGCACATACTTCATCGTAGCCATGGCCAAAGCGATGCATAAAAAAATTGTGCTGCGTACCTGGTGCACGAGCAGTAATATGGTTCCAAATAGTGTCATCCCAACCAAAGTGGTGGGTAAGACGAAACATTGCAGCTAGATCTATACGCACTTGCTGTTCTTCTAACAATAAATCATTCATATTACGGCTCACTTAAAGTGGGAGATGTTGCTTAAATCATGCGGCATAATTGCACTTAATAGGCATGATGTAAATGCCTTTATTAGCTTTTTAATGGTGGGAAGTAAGGTTTTAAAATGAGCTTTAAAAGGCTTCAATTTAAAGGCGTTTTATTCTACACTCGTGACGCAGGCATAATGAGTGGATGTGGGTTTGTTGCTAGATAAATACCACACACAGGTGCGGTATAGACAACACAAAAATGAGCTAAAGTTTATGAAAATAACAGCCCTCACCACACAGCTAGTCAACTTGCCTCTAGACAAACCTATTCGCACGGCTATTCACGATATGCGATCTGTTGGCTGTGTGTGCTTAACCGTTCATACAAATGAAGGGCTGGTGGGAGAAGCTTATGCGTTTGCATTAAATGCCCAGCGCTTGAGTGTATTTGATGAGATGATAAAAGGCTTGGCGCACTTGGTGGTGGGCAAAGACCCCCATTACAGCGAAGGCATCTGGCAATCTATCTGGCAAGAAATTAACCCAAGTGGCCTGAAAGGGGTCACCATATCGGCGCTATCCACTATAGACACAGCACTTTGGGACATCGTGGGAAAAGCAGCGCAACAACCTTTATATAAGGTCTTTGGTGCCTGTCGTGACAGTGTGGCCACCTATGCCAGTGGTGGTTTGTGGCTATCTGCCTCGGTGGATGAGCTGGTCACAGAAGCCGATGCATTAGTAGAGCAAGGATTTGTGGCGATGAAGCTGCGCCTAGGTAAAGCCACATTAGAAGAAGACATAGAGCGCGTAAAGCAGGTGCGCCAAGCCATAGGACCAAACATTGAGCTCTTGTGTGACGCTAACCAAGCCTTTACGCCCAAGCAGGCCATTCGCATGGGTGAGCAGCTGCAAGCCCATGGTGTGAATTGGTTTGAAGAGCCAGTAGCGGCCCATGACCTAAAAGGTCATGCACAAGTGCGACGCGCCCTATCGATCGAAGTGGCTTCAGGGGAAGGGGAGTACACCCGTTTTGGCATACAGGCCATGATAGATGCAGGGGCAGCTGACATACTGATGCCAGACTTGCAGCGCATTGGCGGGCTCACCGAAATGTTACGTGTGGCTCATTTGGCGAGTGCTCATAACCTGCCGATTTCCACGCATATTTTTACTGAGCAAAGCTTATCTATTGCAGGCAGCTGCAGCAACTGCATTTCAGTAGAGCACATGCCCTGGTATGGACGCCTGTTCAACGAATTTATGGTGCTAGAAGACGGCAAACTGCAGATACCACAGGGCCATGGCTTAGGCTTTACCTTTAACACAGACCTATTAAAGTATTATGCTTTGTAACCTAGTAGCCCTCTGCCAGCCTATGGCTGCCACTGATAGTGCTTCATAGACACTTTATGGTTATTTAGCGTCACGCCTTCTTGTTCTAGCTGTTCGCGCTGTCTCACATAGCCATCTGTAGCTGGTGGAAAGGCTAGCTTGCCACTGGCAGTAATAATGCGGTGCCAAGGCAAAGTGGAATCTTGAGGTAGGTGTCGCAGGCAAAAGCCCACCCAACGTGCAGCGCCAGTTTGCCCAGCTAGGCTAGCCAACTGGCCATAGCTTGCTACTTTTCCATAGGGGATAGCCGCAATGGTTTGGTAGAGTTGCTGGCGTGCCAGTAGTTGTTGTTTTTTATGTTGTGTTTTGGGGTCTTTCATTTTACTAAGATGGCCGCATATAAAAAGCACAGTTAACCAAACTAAGATTACATCATTATGCGTTTTATTTTTGCTCTATTTATTGCTGTGCCTATTCTAGAAATGTGGGTGCTTATTGAAGTGGGTCAACAAATTGGTGCGCTATGGACTATTGGCTTGGTCTTAGGTACTGCTTTTATTGGCATCAATTTACTACGCCACCAAGGTTTGGCTACTCTCTCTCGTGCTAATTGGCGCATTCAATCTGGTCAGCTGCCAGCTCAAGAAATATTAGAAGGTATTTTGCTAGCTGTAGGTGGTGCATTGTTACTTACCCCTGGATTTATCACAGATGCTATTGGCTTTTTTCTGCTACTGCCTTTTAGCCGTCAGTTTTTTGCCTCTCGCTTGATGGGCCGGTTTAAAGCGTTTAATAGTGCAGGTGCCGGTAGGGGTGGTTTTAGCGCGCAAGGTTTTGGGCAAAACGGCTTTGGTGCAGGCTTTAATAACGACGAAAGTATTATAGATGGGGAAGTAGAATCACCCCAAAATACGGATCAACGGGATAAGATTGAATAAACCGTCGTTATCTAAACTTTATTTTGGGTTTGCTATTGAAAAGCACACTTAACCCCATATCTAAGAGTTCGATATAAACAAAAATTCTGGCTGTGTCAGAGATAAAAACATTTAGGAGTGCAAACGTAATGAGCATCCGTCCTTTACAAGATCGCGTTGTAATTCGTCGTCAGGAAGAAGAAGCAACTAGTGCTGGTGGTATCGTACTACCTGGTAGTGCTGCAGAAAAGCCTAACCAAGGTGAAGTATTGGCAGTAGGCCCTGGCCGTGTAAGCACCACTGGTCAGCTTCAAGCAATGACCGTTAAAGTTGGCGACATTGTGTTGTTTGGGCCCTATGCTGGTAATAGCACCGCTAAGATCGATGGTGAAGAAGTGCTTATGGTTAGCGAAAGCGAAATTTTCGGCATACTTGAAGCATAACTTAACTCTATTTTGATACAGGAATTTTTCACATGGCAGCTAAAGAAGTAAGATTTGGTGATTCGGCTCGTAGCCGTATGGTAAACGGCGTAAACATTCTAGCCGACGCTGTAAAAGTAACCTTAGGCCCTAAAGGCCGTAACGTAGTTCTAGACAAAGCCTTTGGCTCACCAACCATCACTAAAGATGGTGTGTCTGTAGCTAAAGAAATCGAATTGGCAGACAAGTTCGAAAACATGGGTGCACAAATGGTGAAGGAAGTTGCTTCCCAAGCTAACGATGTAGCTGGCGACGGCACCACCACAGCGACTGTTTTGGCTCAAGCGATCCTAAACGAAGGCCTTAAGGCTGTTGCCGCTGGCATGAACCCAATGGACCTTAAGCGCGGCATCGACAAAGCGTCTGCTGCTGTTGTAGCGCAAATCGAAGCCATGGCTACGCCTTGCGTAGACACCAACGCTATCGCCCAGGTAGGCACCATCTCTGCAAACTCTGACAGCACTGTTGGAATGATCATTGCTGAAGCAATGGAAAAAGTAGGCAAAGAAGGCGTTATCACTGTAGAAGAAGGCACTTCTCTACAAGACGAGCTAGATGTTGTAGAAGGCATGCAGTTTGACCGTGGTTACTTGTCTCCTTACTTTGTAAACAACCAAGACAACATGACTGCTGAATTGGAAACACCTTTCCTTTTGCTAGTAGACAAGAAAATCTCAAACATCCGTGACTTGCTGCCAATTTTGGAAGCTGTTGCAAAGTCTGGCCGTCCACTATTGATCGTTGCTGAAGATGTTGAAGGCGAAGCCTTGGCTACTTTAGTAGTGAACAACATGCGCGGTATCGTTAAAGTATGTGCTGTTAAGGCACCTGGTTTTGGCGATCGTCGTAAGGCAATGCTAGAAGACATCGCTGTATTGACTGGTGGTACTGTAATTTCTGAAGAGATTGGTTTGTCTCTAGAAACTGCTACTCTAGAGCAGCTTGGTCAGGCAAAGCGTGTGACTATGTCTAAAGAAAACACCATCATCATTGATGGTATCGGTGAAGCTTCTGCAATCGAAGGCCGCGTAAACGCGATTCGTGCACAGATTGGTGACACTTCTTCAGATTATGATCGTGAGAAGCTACAAGAGCGTGTTGCTAAGCTTGCAGGCGGCGTTGCCGTAATCAAGGTTGGTGCAGCCACTGAAGTAGAAATGAAAGAGAAAAAAGCACGCGTAGAAGACGCATTGCATTCAACTCGCGCTGCTGTTGAAGAAGGTGTAGTACCAGGAGGCGGTGTTGCTCTAGTACGTGCTCTACAAGGTATTGAAGGACTAGAAGGCGCTAACCCAGACCAAACTGTAGGTATTAAAGTTGCTCTTAAAGCAATGGAATCACCTATGCGTCAAATTGCTACAAACTCAGGTGATGAAGCCTCTGTAGTGGTAGACAAGGTTAAGTCTGGTTCTGGCCATTATGGCTACAATGCTAGCACTGGCGAATATGGCGACATGATCGCAATGGGTATCCTAGACCCAGCCAAAGTAACACGTACTGCACTTCAAGCTGCAGCTTCTGTAGCTGGCATGATGCTTACCACAGAATGCATGATTGCAGATGCACCTAGCGATGAAGCTGGTGCTGGTGGCATGCCTGATATGGGCGGCATGGGCGGTGGCATGGGCGGCATGATGTAATCATCCCCTAAGCTAACTTAGCTTACTAAAAAACCGGCTCATTCAGCCGGTTTTTTATTGGCCAAAATTTGTCAAAGTCGTTATATTAACGCTCACCAAAACGCATCCTTATAGGATATTCAAAAAATGATTCAAATCACCAACTTGCGTAAACAATATGCCAGCGGCTTTGTGGCTTTAGATGACATCAATTTGTCGGTTAAAAAAGGTGAAATTCTTGCTTTGCTAGGCCCTAACGGCGCAGGTAAAACCACGCTTATATCCACCATTTGCGGCATAGTTAACCCTACATCAGGCACTGTCACCGTAGATGGTTTCGACATAATTAAAGACTACCGTAAAACTCGCAGCTTGATTGGCTTGGTGCCACAAGAGCTGACTACAGACGCTTTTGAGACACCTTGGAATAACCTCACATTTTCACGAGGTTTGTTTGGCCTTGCTAAAAATCCAGAAAAGGTAGAGCAGGTATTACGTGACTTATCTTTATGGGACAAAAAAGACGACCGTATCATGACCCTGTCTGGGGGCATGAAACGCCGTTTATTGATTGGCAAAGCGCTGGTGCATGAGCCACAAGTGTTGTTTTTGGATGAGCCTACAGCGGGTGTTGATGTGTCTTTGCGTCAGGACATGTGGCGCATGGTAGATGCATTGCGCAACCAAGGCGTCACCATTGTACTCACCACTCATTACATCGAAGAGGCAGAGGCCATAGCGGATCGCATTGGTGTGATCAGTGGGGGCAAATTATTACTCGTAGAAGACAAAGCCTCATTGATGGCTCGTATGGGCCAAAAGCAGCTTAAAATTGAACTGATGGAAAGCCTTGAAGCCTTGCCAGCTGATCTAGAGCAAAAAGGCTTTGTGCTGGCAGATGATTGCCTGAGCGTTATCTACCACTACGATAAAGACGCACCAGAAGTAGACATTGCAGGTTTGTTGCAGGCAGTGGCTAGTGCAGGCCTAGGGGTTAAAGACATACATACTCAAACAAGCAGCTTGGAAGAAATATTTGTTGACCTAGTGGAGGACGCAGCATGAATTTAAGAGGCATATGGGCGATTTATTCTTTTGAAATGTCGCGCACTAAACGCACCATCACTCAAAGTGTGGTGTCTCCTGTTCTTTCCACCGTGCTTTATTTTGTGGTGTTTGGTGGGGCTATTGGTTCACGCATAGAGTCTGTGGGTGGCATTAGCTACGGTGCCTTTATTGTGCCGGGCTTAATCATGTTATCTATCATGACACAAAGCCTGTCTAACGCGTCATTTGGCATCTATTTCCCGCGGTTTTCAGGCACTATTTATGAAGTGCTTTCATCGCCCATGTCTTTTTGGGAAGCCACTGCGGGCTATGTGGGAGCGGCGGCTACTAAATCATTGTTGATTGGTTTGATCACTTTGGCTACGGCAGGGTTTTTTGTGCCTATTGAAATCGCTCATCCTGTTTGGATGATGGCATTTTTAATTCTCACCACCATTACCTTTAGCCTGTTTGGCTTTCTTATTGGTATATGGGCGGATGGTTTTGAAAAGTTGCAGCTAATCCCACTTTTGGTGGTCACACCCATGGTGTTTTTAGGTGGCGCTTTCTACTCTATAGATATGCTGCCAAGTGCGTGGCAAACGGTCACTATGTTTAACCCTGTGGTGTATTTGATCAGTGGTTTTCGTTGGAGTTTTTACGAAATTTCTGATGTGAGCGTAGGGGTTAGTTTAGGTATGATCACCTTGTTTATGGGTATTTGCTTAGCGCTAATTGCGTGGATCTTTAAAACAGGCTATCGATTGAAACAGTAGCTTTGTTGCCTTGGTTGGGCCATGCCTATTTTAGGGCATGGCTTAGCTCAGCTTTAGCCCATTATTCGACCCATACAAACAAACCCTGCTGTTCTTGGCCTGTCGCGGGCAATTTACTTACAGTAGTTTCTCAAGTCATTTTTCAAAAATTCTTCAAAAAAAGACGGCACAATTCCTTTTATGAACTACGATTACTATTAATAATAATTTTTAGGAAATGTGAAACATGGAAAGGTTTAAACTGCACAATAGGCAAACATTGGCTTTTTGGCTAGCTCATTGGAAAGGAATGTTGGGGGCTTTGTTAGTTTATTGTTTGGCACACACGTTTTACACTTTGGTTTCATCCCACGACTCAGCAAGTAACAATTGGGTGTTAATTGTGCTTTTTGAGGCTCTTAGTGTTTGGTTTTTTATAGCTAGTATTTTATACATCGATGACAGGTCTGATCAAAAAAAATCTAGCTGGCTAATGCTGTTTTCTTTGAGTTTTAAATTTATTATCCCATATTTTTTCCTGTCTCTATTTGTTGGTTTGATGGGCGGGTTGGCTATGATCCTCTTTATTGTTCCTGGTATTTACGTGTTGGTTAAATATTCGTTTACTAGTTTTAATCTGCTTTTTGATAATGCTAGCATCACAGATTCATGTCGCATGAGCTGGGATCAAACTAAGGGTTATGGGTGGTTATTATTTAGTGGGAGTTTGCTGTACTTTGGTTTGCCCATTTTAATTTGGGGAATAAATTTTGGATATGATTTCTACTTAGAGTCTGTGCTTTTAGAGCCTGCACTTTTAGAGCCTGCACTTTTAGATCACCCAATTTTTGTATTCACATCTAATATTATTAACTATTTATCTTGGCTTTTGGCCACCACATTTATGTATCAAGTGTACCAAACCTTTTTACAGGCATTGATGAACAATCCTTCTGATGTGTTGATAGACACCCCATCAAAAATCATTAAATAACGCGATGAGGGTGAGGATGAGGATTAGGATTAGGATTAGGGTGAGGATATGGGCTATGAGGTGGTTTACCTCATAGCCCATCCACCTTATCCATGATACCTTAGGCGACTTTTGGTCTACAGATCGATTAACGCTTGGGTCACTTATCTTGAATAGCAGCATAAATAACCGCAAAGGCATCGTCTTGATGCTTATCGCAATGGCGGGCTTTACTATAGAAGATGCTTTTATTAAGCAGCTTTCTAGCACCATTTCTATTGGCCAAATACTCACTGTGGTGGGCTTATTTAGCGCTGTTTTTTTTGCAATAGTGGCCCTTAAAAATGGCCGCAATCTGTTTGCATCACACCTATGGACTAAAGCCACGCTCACTAGAATGGGCGCAGAAGCTATTGCAGCGGTGGCGTTTGTCACCTCCTTGTCATTAGTGCCCATCTCCACTGTGGCTGCGGTGTTTCAGGTGACACCACTAACCATTACCATGGGGGCGGCTTTGTTTTTGGGCGAGCGGGTGGGTTGGCGCCGATGGACTGCTGTGTGTGTGGGGTTTGTGGGTGTTTTGTTGATTATAAGGCCAGGGTTTGGAGGCTTTAATCCTTCGGTGTTGTGGGTGCTGGTGGCGGTGTTGGGTGTGGCTGTTAGAGATTTGGTCACCCGTGTAATTCCCTCAAGCGTAGGGTCTTCTATCATCTCTTTTCAGGCCTTCGCCTCGCTCATTATTGCAGGGGCTATTTGTATGCTCTTAAGCCCCGATACTATTGCGCCTATTACCAGCAAAGAAATGGCTTACTTTGGCTATACCATCATTTTTAGTATTTCAGGCTACTACGCCATTGTGTTGGCCATGCGGGTGGGTAATGCGTCGATAGTAGCCTCTTTTAGATATTCCAGATTGCTGTTTTCATTGTTGGTAGGCGTGTTTATATTTAATGAGCAGGTGGATATGCTTACGCTTGTTGGCTCTGTGATTATCATAAGCACAGGCTTATATATGTTTTTAAGAGAACACAAAGCCACTAAAGCAAGTGCTTCTGGCCTCTAGGCAGCACCCTAAGCTACTCGTGGTTAAAGGGCTTCATTACTCGGGCATGAGTAATTCATGCCCGACCACTTCGTCCATAATGCCATAGGGCACTCTAAAGGTCTTTCCCTCTAGTTTAATCACGGCATAGTCTTTACACATTTTCATGATAGTGCAATTAATAATTTGGCCTTGGTTACTTACCCTTACAATGTTGTAATTGTGTAGCGATATAGCCATTTTAAATGTCCTTTTAGAGTGGCGTAAGTATAGTTAAAGGGCAGCCAGCTTGGTGGCTATAGCCTCTGGAATAATACAGCTTTTAAGGGCTGTGAAGTCATAATAAACTCCCAGCCCTGTGCCTTGAGCGACCAAACATTGTTGCTGGGTGCTCCATAGCTTGTGTTCAAATTGCACTTTTTTAGGCCCTGTTTGCGTAAGGTTACTAAACACAATAATGGTATCAGGGTAGGTGACTTGTGCTAGATAATCACATTGAATGGAGGCCAAGACAGGGCCTATGTTGTATGCCTTTATATCATCCGTCATACCCAGCCTTTCCAATAGATCAATACGGCCATCTTCGATGTATCGTATATACACCGTGTTATTGAGGTGCTGAAAGGCATCCATTTCACCCCATTTCACTTTAATCTCAGTGCTTAAAGTGTATTGTTTTTCTAATGTTGCTAAATCCATAATGTGTTTCCTAGTTAACCTCAAATCCGTGGGCGTATGGGTCCTGAGGATCAACAATAATAGTGTTGTAGCCTGTTACTTTAGCCCAGCCTTGAATGCTAGGCATAATGCCTTGAATGTCAGGCGTGCCATCATTGCAGGTTATGTAGGTGGTTGATTCTACACGGCCCACAAACTGGCTGCCTATAATGCTTTCGTGGATAAAATCTTCGCCTTGTGGCAGTAGCCCTTTAGCATGTAGCTGGGCCATGCGTGCACTGGTGCCGGTGCCACATGGCGATCGGTCTATGGCGCCGCTGCCATAAAACACGGCGTTTGAGGCGCTTGAATCTGCCCTTTGTGGCTTACCTGTCCACATGACATGACTTATGCCGTTCACGCTTGGGTCTTGTGGATGCACGCATGTGGCCACTTTATTAATGGCTTCTCTCACCAAGGGGCTATAACGCAGCACTTGTGCGGCACTAAAATGCTCCAGCCCTGCAAAGTTTTTTTGGGGCTCTATAATAGCGTAGTAGTTGCCGCCATAAGCTACATCTATTGTGAGCATGCCTAGTTCTGGGCAATTTATTACTAGAGCTTCATGGGCCAAGAAACTAGCCACATTAAAAAGCCGTACGGCGTTGACTAAGCCTTGTGCATCTTTTTGGTATTCAACTTTTATCACTCCAGCAGGCACTTCTAAGGTCAGCTGACCTTCCACTTTAGGCGTCCACAGGCCTTCTTGTAGTGCAGTGGTTACAGTGCCTATGGTGCCATGGCCACACATAGGCAAGCAGCCACTGGTTTCAATGAATAAAATAGCGCCGTCGTGCTCGTGGTTGGTGGGGGCATACAAAATAGAGCCAGACATCATGGCGTGGCCACGGGGCTCAAACATCAAAGACGTGCGAACCCAGTCGTGGTTTTGTAAAAAATCTTGGCGTTTTTCGCTCATATTATTGCCCACAAGTGTTGGGCCACCCTTGGCTACCAAGCGCACAGGATTGCCACAGGTATGAGAGTCAATGCAGTTAAAGGTATGTATGGTCATAAAGTATGGTCATAAGTGATTGGCTAAAAAATATAGAAACGCAGAACTCCATATAACTGCATGGTACAATGATCCGGCTAAATTAACCTAACATTACCTGCACGCGGGCTAACCAGTCAGTTAGTAAGTCATACAATAAGTCACTAAGCAGCCGTCCATGTTATACCCCTGGATGCTTGGCCTATTTAGTTGGCATCTGTGAGTGCAACAAGAGAACCCTTTAGATGAAATTACTTCTCGACTTTTTACCCATCGTCATCTTTTTTATCGTGTATAAATTAACCGATGATTTGATCTTAGCCACTGCCGTGTTGATCCCAGCTACCATGTTGCAAATGGCTTATACCTGGTGGTCTACCAAAAAAGTAGAAAAAATGCAGCTTATCACCTTAGTCTTGGTAGTGGTGTTAGGTGGCCTTACAGTGGCTTTGCAAGATGGCTCGTTTATTAAGTGGAAACCTACCATTGTGAACTGGCTATTTGGCTTGGTGTTTTTGGGTAGCCAATTTATAGGTAAACAGCCTGTAGTGCAGCGCTTAATGGGAAAAAGTGTCGAGCTGCCTGGCTATGTTTGGCGTAAGCTCAATCTAGCTTGGGTGGTGTTTTTTGCAGCCATGGGCAGTGTCAATTTGTACGTTGCATTTAACTACAGTGAAGCGACCTGGGTAGATTTTAAGCTGTTTGGCATGTTGGGCCTCACCTTTGTATTTATTATTGGCCAAGGCCTCTACATGTCTCGCTTTATGCCTAAAGATAGTGAGTCAGAGGATTAATTATGTTGTTTGCTATTATTTCACAAGACGTTGAAAACAGTTTGCCAGCAAGAATGGAAGCAAGGCCAGCTCATATAGAGCGCCTTAAAGCGTTGGATGCTCAAAACCGTCTAACGCTCGCCGGGCCTCACCCACACACCCTAGAAGAAGGTTTTACAGGGAGCTTGGTAGTGGCTGATTTTGCAGACCTTGCCACAGCTCAAGAGTGGGCATCCAAAGACCCTTATGTGGCTGCAGGAGTATACAGTCAGGTGACGGTTAAGCCGTTTAAACAAGTCTTTCCAACACAAGGGTAAACCCATGAAAAAACTTCGCAATCTGTTCATTACAAGCCTAGTGACAGTGATCGCTACGTTAAGCTTAAGCTTTTCAGTGTGGGCGCAAAACCCACAGATCAAGCTTGAAACCAGTCATGGTGACATTGTTGTAGAGCTAGACGCACAAGCTGCGCCTGTAAGCGTAGACAATTTTTTATACTACGTAGACAGTGGCTTTTACAACACCACTATTTTTCACCGAGTGATCCCTGGATTTATGGTACAAGGTGGTGGCTTTGGTGCCAACGAGAAAAACAAATCAGGCACTATTAGCCCTATTGTTAATGAAGCCTCTAATGGTTTATCTAATCTTAGGGGCACCATTGCAATGGCCCGTACGTCCAATCCAGACAGTGCAACAGCGCAGTTTTTTATCAATTTAAAAGACAACCTGTTTCTAGACAAAAGTGCTTCTGGTGCTGGCTATGCTGTGTTTGGCAAAGTGATAGAGGGCATGGATATCATCGATCTTATCGCTCAAGAGCCCACCATGAACAAACGTGGGCATCGTGACTGGCCATCAAAGACTGTAGCGCTTAACGTTGCCGAAAAGCTTTAGAAATAAACCCAAGGTATGAAAAATAGCCACGCAAATAAGGCCTTTTCAGACCCTCAAAGCTTAGCTGCAACCCCTGTGGTTGCAGCGGCCTTAATGGCCAATCTGCACACTACACCCCTTCAAGTAGATCAACGTTACCAAGAACTTGTGGCTATTTATTTAAGCAAGGGCTTTTTTGGTTCCAAAACACTAAACCAGCAAGAAATGCATCCAGGCCAGTCTCAATGCTCTATAGAGGTATTGGATCATAACTTTGGAGTGGGTTTAGACTTTTTGCTCACTTGGAAGCTTTGGTTAGAAGCCTTTGAAAGTAGCTCTTTAAATTATGTCGCTGTGTGCGAACAGCCGTTGAGCATAGAAGATGTGCAACAGTTGCATAGCAGCTGGCCACAGTTACAACACTTGACGGTGCAGCTGCAAGACCAATACCCAGGCGTCTTAAAAGGCTTTCACAGGCTTGATTTTGGCAAGGTGAAGTTAACCATAGTACAGGCTGAATCTACCCAAGCATTGGCTCAAATTGCTGGTGAGTTTGATGTGAGTCTTGGGGCTTTAGAAGCCTTGGCTATAGACACTGCGCATGGGAAAGAAAAAGCGAAAGCCTATGTGCCGCCATGGCGACGACCAAGGCGCAGTGTGGGTTACGCTAGTAAAGTGGCTATTGTAGGAGCAGGCATCTGTGGCACCGCCACCGCACTGAGCTTATCTGAGAGAGGTTTTGATGTCACCTTGATAGAGCAAGGTCCAAAGCTTGCTAGTGGTGCCTCAGGCAACCGTCAAGGCATGCTCTACGCCAAGTTGCCAGATAACGCCACCATTGCTGGCCAGTTTCATCAGCAAGGCTTGCAGCACTCCTTAGCAGCCCTTAAGCGCCATGTGAACAGCAATCACTGGCAAGCGTGTGGGTTGTTGCAGCTAGCCACTAGCGATAAACACACCACACAAATGCAGGCGGTCATCCAGCGTCACTATCCTCCATCTTGGTTGCAATGGTTAAGCCAATCCCAAGCAGAAGACTTAGCCAAACAGCCCCTTAGCGCAGGGGGTTTATATTTCCCCCATAGTGGGTGGGTATCACCTATAGATTGGTGCGAAACGTTATACACCAAAAGTGGCGCAGACTTATGGCTTAACACTAAGGTGATAAGCATGCAGCAAACTCAAAAGCGCGGCTGGCAGCTCAGCCTAAGCGGCTCCTATGCAGGCGAATACGAATTTGATGCTGTGGTGATCGCCAACGCAAATGGGGCTAACACCTTGTTAGCCCAGCAAGATTTGCCATTGAAGTCTATTCGTGGCCAAGTAAGCTATGTAAAAACACAAGAAAGCCCAGCCTTGGTAGTATGTGGTGAGGGCTACGTAACACCTACCCAAAAAGGTGTTTTGGCTGTGGGTGCTAGCTACAATCTAGATAGCAATGACACGCAGCTATCAGAGGCAGATCATGCAGGTAACTTAGGCCGCTTAGGTGAAGTATTACCCAGCCACCAAACATCAAGCCAAGCCGCAAACCACATAGCCATAGAGCAGATATTAGTGGGTGGCAGGGTGGGCTTTAGGGCTGTAACACCAGACTATTTGCCCATGGTGGGGCAGGTGGCAGACAAATCTGAAGTGATTAATCGGTTTGCTAAATTGCGTCAAGATGCCAATTATAAATTTGCTCAAGACATGCCTTATTTGCCTGGGCTATACATTAACGCAGGGCATGGCTCCAAGGGCTTTATTAGTGCGCCTTTAAGTGCCGAAATATTAGCTTGTCAGATGGCTAATCAAAGCCTGCCTGTGGCACAATGTGTGGCATGGGCTTTAGACCCAAACCGTTTTATTATTCGCGACCTAATACGCCGCAAACGCTAATTGAGATGCATGCTGTGAACCCAACTAAGATCAAGCTTCATAAAAGTAGTAACACCCTAGAGCTTAGCTATACCGATACAAGTGCTGAAACAGCGCAGGAAATAAGCTACACCTTACCTGCAGAATACCTGCGCATTTCCTCACCTAGTGCCGAAGTGCGAGGGCATAGCCCAGACCAAGCGGTGCTGCAGGTGGGCAAAAGCAGAGTAAAGCTTGTGGGGATAGAAGGAGTAGGCCATTATGCAGTAAAGCTTGAGTTTGATGATGGGCATGACTCTGGCTTATACACGTGGAATTACTTGTACGACCTTAGCGTTAATCAGCAACAGCACTGGGCTGATTACTTAGAGCAGCTCAATGCAGCTAAACAAAGCCGAGACCCACACACCAGCATAGTGCAGTTTGTTTAGCTAAACACCTAGTAGCGCTTTAGGGCGATAGCGCCTGCTGCGTGAACATGGGCAATACATGCCTTTCTAGCAGCCTCACTGTCACGGTTAGAGATGGCCTGCATAATAGCCTGCATCTCCATAAGACTGTGTTTCCATCGCCCTGCTTGGGCGATAGTGCCTGCTCGTAACACCATGATGCGCGCTAAAAGACGGTTAAGGCTGGCATCAAGTTCGGCATTACCACTACCTTCAAGTAGTTGATCATAAAACTCTCTGGTGCAAGCCAAAATATCTTCTACTTCACTGCAATCAAAAGCCTTTTTCAAGGCATGTGTGGTGTCTTGCAAGGCGCTAATTTGAGCATCGCTAGCACGGTTGCAAAATAGCTCTCCTGCCAAGCCTTCTAGGGTAGCGCGCAGCTCATAGATATTTTTCACATCTTGTGCGTCTAATACGCTTACGCTTGGGCCACGTTGGCCAGCAAACTGCACCAGTCCTTCAGACTCCAAATGCCGCAGTGCTTCTCGCACAGAAGTGCGGCTCACTTCCAAAGCCTCACATAGTTCTCTTTCTACCAAGCGCTGGCCAGGTTTAAGCTGCGTGCTAATAATGGCATTACGCAGCTTATCTAGCACTATTTGACGCAAGGTAATAGTGTTGCGAGTGACTTTAAGATCCGCTAGTTGGCTTAGCATAGATTAAGCTTCATCCGCCATTTCTGCCAACACTTCACGGGCGCAACGAAAGGCATCAATGGAGGCTGGTACGCCACAATAAATTGCACTTTGTAACAACACTTCACGTATTTCGTCTTGGGTGCAGCCATTATTGAAAGCGCCACGAATGTGAAGTTTGAGCTCATGGGGACGGTTTAAAGCGGTGATCATGCCCAAGTTTACTAAGCTTCGAGTTTTACGAGGCAATCCATCACGATTCCAGACGCTGTCCCAGCAATACTCTGTGACAAGTTCCTGTAAGGGCCAGGTAAAATCGTCTGCGGCGGCAATCGATGCGTCTACATAAGCATCACCCAGCACAGCCTTACGGGTTTTTAAGCCTGCTTCAAATTTTTCTGATCTATGTTTTGAATCTGTCATATGTGTGTCCATTTATAAGTCTAAAAGGGGTAGTTACAAACCACCCATCAACATATATTTGATTTCTAGAAAGTCTTCAATGCCATAGTGAGAGCCTTCTCGGCCCATACCTGATTCTTTTACACCACCAAAGGGGGCCACTTCTGTAGAAATAATGCCTTCGTTGATGCCAACCATGCCATATTCTAAGCCTTCACCCACACGCCAAACACGGCCAATGTCACGGGTGTAGAAATAAGCAGCCAAACCAAATTCAGTGTCGTTAGCCATAGCTATGGCCTCTGCTTCATCCTTAAATTTAAAGATAGGTGCTACTGGGCCAAAGGTTTCTTCTGTGGCCATTTTCATGTCGGTAGTGGCATTACCAATGATAGTAGGTGTAAAGAAACTGCCACCAAGCTCATGGCTTTGCCCACCACAGATCAGTTCGCCACCTTTACTTAAGGCATCTTCGATATGGTCTTTTACTTTATCAATAGCGCCTTGGTTGATCATAGGCCCTTGTGTTACACCTTCATCCATACCGTTACCCACTTGAAGTTGCGCCACCTTGGCAGCAAACTTGGCGGTAAAGGCATCGTACACGCCTTCTTGCACAATAAAGCGGTTAACACATACACAGGTTTGGCCAGCATTTCGATACTTACCTGCCACAGCACCAGCGACTGCTGAATCAAGGTCGGCATCATCAAACACGATAAACGGTGCATTACCACCTAGCTCCAATGACACTTTTTTGAGGGTAGGTGCACATTGTTGCATTAATAATTTGCCTACAGGAGTAGAGCCGGTAAAGGTAAGTTTGCGCACTGTAGGGTTGCTGGTGAACTCGGCACCAATAGGGCGCGATTGGCCAGTCACCACGTTAAAGACCCCAGCAGGAATGCCAGCTTCTTCTGCCAACACAGCTAGCGCTAAAGCAGAAAAAGGTGTTTCTGCGGCTGGGCGTGCTACAAAACCACAACCTGCAGCTAGTGCTGGGCCACATTTGCGAGTGATCATAGCTGCTGGAAAGTTCCAAGGGGTGATTGCCGCCACTACACCAATAGGCTCTTTGGTAACTACAATGCGAGCATCCGCCTTATGGGTAGGGATAATGTCACCATAAGTACGTTTGCCTTCTTCAGCAAACCAGTCAATAAAGCTTGCGGCATAGGCAATTTCGCCTTTAGATTCAGCCAGTGGTTTACCTTGCTCTAAGGTCATCAGCTTACCAAGGTCGTCTTGGTTTGCCATGAGTAGGTCAAACCAGCGGCGCATAATAACAGCACGTTGTTTGGCAGTTTGTTTGCGCCAGCTAATCATAGCCACACGTGCAGCTTCAATCGCCCGAGCTGCTTCTACGCCATTCATGTCGGGGATGCTGCCAATAACCTCTCCATTAGCTGGGTTGGTCACAGCGATGGTGGCGCCAGAATCGGCATCTAACCAAGTGCCATTAATATAAGCTTGTTGGCGAAAAAGTGCAGGGTTGTTAAGTTGCATGGTATAAATCCTATGATGAGTAATCGCTCTAAGCCAAGCGTGTGGAGCTTAGGGCTGGTTTGTAATGTATTTTATATCAAAGCGTTCATAATATTAAACATTTTGACCGATTGTTTAACTTAATGGTTTAAAAAGGTGCAAGAGTGCTTGTGCTAACGCATCACAAACGGGTCGGCCATAGGCTCAGTAGAGGTATTGATCCATACCGTTTTCAATTGGGTGTAATCTTTTACAGCATCAATACCGCTTTCTCGCCCATAACCACTGGCTTTAAAACCACCAATGGCACCCATAGGTGAAACTGCACGGTAGGTGTTAACCCAGATAATACCCGCTTGCACCGCTTTACTCATGCGGTGAACAAGGCCATTGTCTCGTGTCCAAATACCAGCAGCTAAGCCAAATTCACTGTCATTGGCCAAAGCCAAAGCGTGTGCTTCATCTGTAAAGCGCATAATACTAGCGACAGGACCAAATACTTCCTCTTGCATAATGCCGCATTGATTACTCTCTACGGCCAAAATAGTGGGCTCATAATACCAGCCGTGGCCTTTAATTTGTGCACGTTTTCCACCATAAATGAGTGTGGCACCTTGGGATTGTGCATCGCTTACCATACGCTCAACTAAAGCCAGCTGTGATGATGTAGCCATGGGGCCCATTTCAGACTTAGGATCCATAGGGTCGCCAATAATAATGCGTGCAACACGTGCTTTAAGGGTTGCTAAAAACTCATCATATACACCCTCTTGCACCAATAAGCGGCTACCTGCCACACAGCTTTGGCCACTAGCAGCAAATATGCCAGCGATTACACCGTTGACTGCGCTTGTGATGTCGGCGTCTTCAAAAATAATGTTAGGCGATTTGCCCCCCAGCTCTAAGCTGATCTGAGCTAGGTTTTCGGCACTATTTTTAACCACGGCCTTAGCCCCAGCGCCACCACCAGTAAAGGCGATGCGTCGTACAAGAGGGTGCTGGGTCAAAGCAGCCCCTGTGTCGGCACCAAAGCCTGTAACTACGTTGACCACGCCATCTGGAAAGCCAGCTTGCTTGACCAAATGCATCAGCTCAACAATAGTAGCTGAGGCATGTTCAGAGGGTTTGAGTACCACGGTGTTGCCTGCCGCTAGAGCTGGAGCAAGCTTTACCGCAGTTAAATACATGGGTGAGTTCCAAGGAATGATAGCTGCCACTACGCCCAATGGTTCGTGAGTGGTGTAGGCAAACATATCAGCTTTATCAAGGGGTAAGGTTTGGCCCTCAAGCTTGTCAGCTTGGCCTGCATAGTAATAGAAAAATTCTGGCATGTAACCAATTTGGCCCATGGTTTCACGAATAAGCTTGCCGTTATCGTTGGTTTCTAATTGAGCTAAGCGGTCTTTGTTGGCGGCGATTAAGTCTCCTAGTTTACGCAGCAGCTTACCCCTGGCTGTGGCATGCAAATTGCGCCAGCTTGGGTTTTCAAATGCATTTTGTGCAGCTTGTACAGCGGCGTCCACATCGGCTGCTTGTGCGTGGGCAAAGCTAGCCCATGGTTGTGCATTGGCAGGGTTTACACTGTCAAAACGGCCACCATCAAGGGCGTCTGCCCATTGGCCATTAATAAAAAGTTGGTATTGGCTTAGGGCCATGGTGTGCTCCTTTGGTTATATGTTGTGACACTTAAAGCAACATATCAAAATGTTTTGAGCTCACAAAGAAATGCTTAATGAGCGTCAATAAACTGGTGTAATACTTGGTTTACTTCATGTGCATTTTCAACAGGCATCATATGCCTTGCGCTTGGTAGTATGGATACTGTGGCACAAGGTAGTTTTGCTGCTAAAGCATAGCTCATGGCAGGTGTTGAACCTGGGTCTAGTTCGCCAGTAGTCACCAAAGTGGGGCAGGTAATGCCACTAAGGCGATCTATCATGGCATTATCGCCTTCACCAAATAAACGATAGCAGCGGCGGTAACTCTCACCGTGGTTAGCCAGTACTTTGGCTTTTAAACATGCAATGTAAGCTTGGTTTTTTTGAGTATATAGGGGGCTAAACCAGCGGGTTAGGGCCTGATCTATATTGGCTTTAGGGCCATATTTATCCACTTCGTCAACCCGCTGCAATATGCCTTTGGTAAGCACTTCACTACGGTCAAATACACTGTTCATGATGCATAAGCTTTGCAGCCTACTAGGGTGTTGAATTGCAAAAACACGGGCTACCAAACCCCCTAAAGAAAACCCTATCAGGCTTATTTTATCAAGCTTTAAATAGTCTATAAGGCTGTGTAGTTGTTGGCCAAGTGTGCTTAAACTAATGCCTACAGGGGCGTGTGGGCTTAAGCCATGGCCAAGCATATCGTAAGTAATGACACGATGTGTGGCCTTTAGACTATCTACTTGAGCTTGCCATAGGCTTAGATCTAAGCCCACACCATGGATGAATACTAGCGTTGGTGTGCCAAGCTGTGTTTGGCCATCTATTTTGTAATGAGTGCCCTTGGGGCAAAATAAACTCATTCCGCGTTATCAGCAGTAGCTTCTTGCGCAGCTATTTCTTCCATGTCCATATAGCGGTTACCAATGCGAGGATGTGCACGGCCACCATCAGACCCACCCAGCACTACTATGATTTCATCGGCTGCAGGTGCGTCTTCAATGTGCATTTCTAAGGTAATGTAATGCGAGCGAAAACCTGCATCGTCTTTGTGCATCATGGGCACTTGAATAGAGGTGCCAGCTGGGCCACGTTTGTTGGTAAAGCTTAAAAAGCTTTTTGCATTCACTGCGTCGCGATAATGATTACCAAAGCGTAAGGTATGAATAATGCCAGAAGCGTGTTCAATCTCGCCATCCAAACCAATAACAGCAGCTTTGCCATAAGCTTCAATGGCGTCACCACTTGGAAAATGTGACAGTATCGCAGCTACCATTTCTTGACCCAATTCAGAACAACCGGCAGTGATCTGTGGGCGTAGGTTTTCTACAAAACCTTGGCCTGCCCACGGGTTTTTAATAATGTAAGCCACACCGACCATTTTTATGGGTGTAGCGGCTGCTTTACCACCTTCAATGCGGATCTCTTCGATAGAGGTGACAACTTTACGTACTTCAAAATGCATAGTTTTTTCCTGTTAAAACGAATTTAGCGTTTAATTAAAATTGGGCATTACTTGATCTATAAATAACTGCAAAGATTTTTTCTTTTGTGCATGTGGTAAACCGTTGTCACTCCAAAAGCTAAATTGAGTCACACCCAGTGTTTCATAGTGTTTAATGCGCTTGGTCACTTCTTTTGGTGTGCCTATTAATAGGTTTTCATGGAGATCATCCAAACCAAAGCCTGGCAGCTCATCCATTTGTGCATCTGTAAGGGGTTTGATAAAGCCTTCTACAGGCTCTTGATCATTTTTAAACCATGCATAAAAATAGGCGTACCAGTCTCGCAGAGCTTGAGCCCCTTTGCGCCAATCTTCACCGTCTTCGTGCACCCAAGTGTGGCGCAGCGCAAGCAATTGGGGTGCTGGTTTGTCTGGATGGTTAATGCAAGCCTGTTTGAAACGCTCACATGCAAGCTCAATGCTAGCATCACCTGCAATGAGTGGTGTGATCATAACGTTGCAGTCACTTTTTACTGCATAGTCGTGTGATTCTTGTTCTCGTGCAGCCACCCACATAGGTGGAAAAGGCTTTTGTGTGGCACGCGGCACAGCCGTAGAGGTAGGGAAAGAATAATGTTCGCCATCGTGTGCGTAGTCACCGGTCCATAATTTTTGCAATGCAGGAATCATCTCACGTAACGGTCCACCTCCTTCTTTGGCCGTCATATTGTTGGTCATGCGGTCAAATTCAGACTGATAGGCACCACGAGCAATGCCAAAATCTAGTCTGCCATTACTCATCATATCCACCAGAGCTGCTTCACTTGCTAGGCGAACAGGATTCCAAAACGGTGCAACAATAGTGCCCAACCCCAAACGAATGGTTTTAGTAAGTGGAGCTAGGTAAGCCATAAAATTAAGTGGGTTAGGGCAAATGGTGAACTCCATCATATGGTGTTCACCAATCCACACAGTTTCAAACCCAGCTTTCTCAGCGAGCAATGTGAGCTCTACTAGCTCGTCTAATAGCTCTTTATGAGGCTTAGTTGGATCGGAACGCTCCATGTGGATAAACAAAGAAAATTTCATACTAACAACTCCCTAAACTGTGTCTTTATAATCAATAAACTTATTTTTGTATTATGGTATACCAAGAATATGAACGCATCTTTTCACCAAGCTAATATCAAGTCAAGTATTTTCATGGGTAGATATTGTTTGCATAATTGTCTAAATTGGTGGAAATATATGAATAATAAATAAAATATTAGGGGGCACTTCCCATGTTTCAATCTTTTTTTCCTAATCCTAGATGGTTTTTTATCAGCCTCATTGTGTGGGCAAGCCTATGCATAGGTGTGTGGTATGGCTTGGGGGATCAGCTGGGAACTGCACTAGGCTTTGAATTGCCAGGTGAAGACGCAGAACCAGTGCTGGGCTTGGGACATTTTGTGAGCCCAGATTTTCTTTGGTTTTACCTCTACTTTTTTGTCACCTTAATGATGTTTGGGCTAGTGTGGATGAAGCTTTGTCCTCACAAATGGCAACTGTGGTCTATTTTCGGCTCTGCCTTGATCTTGTTTAGCACCTATTTTTCAGTGCAAGTATCGGTGGCCATTAACACCTGGCGTCGTCCATTTTTTGATAGCATTCAAGAAGCGCTAGCTGAGCCAGGCAGCATTACTGCAGTGCAGCTGTATGATTTGATTATTATATTTGGCCAAATTGCATTTTTGGCGGTGATTGTTTTTGTAATAACCCGGTTTTTTGTGAGCCACTATGTTTTTCGCTGGCGCACCGCGATGAATGACTTTTATGCTGCTAAGTGGACGCAGCTTAGGCAAGTGGAAGGTGCAGCCCAGCGAGTGCAAGAGGACACCATGCGCTTTGCTGGCATTATGGAGGGTTTGGGCGTGTCTTTAGTGGATGCGTTTATGACTTTAGTGGCCTTTTTACCTGTGCTTTGGTCGCTCTCCCAGTATGTAACAGAGTTACCAATTATTGGAGCCATAGCTTCACCACTATTTTACGCTGCCATTTTCTGGTCTATTTTTGGCACCATGTTGATGGCATTTGTGGGCATAAAGCTACCTGGCTTAGAGTTTAAAAACCAACGTGTAGAAGCAGCTTATCGTAAAGAATTGGTTTATGGCGAAGACCATGAAGACCGTGCGCAGCCACTCACTTTAACGCAGCTATTTGGTAACGTGCGTAAAAACTATTTTCGGTTATACTTTCACTACATGTATTTTAACGTAGCGCGTAGTTTTTTCTTACAGGCAGATAACTTGTTTGCCTATATCATACTCATCCCTACTATTGTGGCAGGCACCATTACTTTTGGTATTTTGCAACAAATTTTGACCGCCTTTGGTCAGGTGAGTAACTCGTTTCAATATTTAATTAATTCGTGGCCAACTATTGTGGAATTATTGTCTGTATACAAACGGTTACAATCGTTTGAACGAGTATTGCATGACCAACCACAAGTACAGATCGACCGTAAATACGCAGCAAGTGGTGAAGATAAGTAGGCTGCTTTAGCGGATGCCACAGCCTTTGAGTATGATGTGTTTAATAGAGTTTGCGGCGGCTTCAAAGGCTTGCTCTGTTAAACTGTTGGCATCGGTAGCGATCAGGATTTGTGGCTCAAAGTCTGCATAATATTGGGTGCTAGCCCATATCATAAAGATAACGTGGGCAGGTTCTATGGCATCCATTTTCCCTTGCGTGATCCAATGCTCAAAAACGCTCATGCGCTGCTTAAACCATACCCGGTAGTCTTGCTGAAGGTAAGCGCTTAAGTGCGGCGCACCACTGATCATTTCCTTGGCAAATAAGCGAGAAGCGGTGGGGTGAGTGCGAGAAAAATCCATCTTTGCATCAATATAACGGCTCAGTACATCGTCTGGATCATCATGGCTTTTGAGCTCGTTAAATACCGTGTCCCATAGGTTAAGTGTGTTTTCTAGCACCGCACCGTAGAGCCCCAGCTTGTTAGAAAAGTAATAATGTATGTTGGACTTGGGCACTTGTGCAGACTCAGCGATGCGCTGCATGGTGGCACCACGAAATCCATGGCAGGCAAACTCTGCTTCAGCTGCCTGCAATATTAAGTCTCTGCTTTGCTCTCTAATGCGGCCAGGCTTGTAGGGGCCTCTAGAAATGTTGGTGCTCATAGGTGCAGCCCTTATTGCTGATAGGTGTTTAGCAGCTATTTGCTAGATTGTTAATTTATATTAAGTGCAATATTTGGTCAAATGAAAAGTTGACTAAATAGACAACTATTGAGAAGATGTTATTCTAACGAATTAGAGTACAGTAAATGCGCCTGTTATTAAATCAAACTCCTACTCAAATAGTAGACCCAGCAGCAGACATCACCTTATTGACCTGGTTAAGAGAATCTCAGCACCTTGTGGCCACCAAAGAAGGCTGCGCCGTAGGTGATTGTGGGGCTTGCACAGTAATAGTGGGGCGCATACATCAAGAACGCATCATTTACCAAAGCGTCAATGCCTGTATAGCATTATTGGGCAGCCTCAATGGGTGTCACATCATTACCCTAGACGCACTGCAAGGCCAAACACTGCACCCGGTGCAGCAAGCCATGATGGATTGCCATTCTAGCCAATGTGGCTTTTGTAGCCCAGGGTTTGTAATGTCTCTAGTGGTTTGGTGGCTCAACACACCAGCTGATTTATTATCTAGCCCGCAAGCGTTTGCGAAACATCGTCATGGTGTAGAGCTAGCTTTGTCGGGCAACCTATGTCGCTGCACAGGTTATCAGCCCATTCTTTTGGCGGCAGACCAATTGGCGCCAATGGACAGAAATGAAGACCCTTTGTTTGATCGGGTAGGCGGTTATGATCACTGTTTTTCTCAATTGCAAACAATGACAAGCCAGCCTAGCCAACCCAATAAGTCACAAACAGCCCCCACACAAGCTTATCAATCGCCTCGTAACCTAAAAGAGCTAGCCTTAGCTTATGAAGCAGCGCCAACCACAAGGCTAGTGGCAGGCTCTACAGATTTGGCTTTAGACATTACCCAAGGACTTAAATCCATTGATCGCTTGATCGATGTCACAGGTGTGGCGCAGCTGCAGCTTATAGAAGTGCAAGAAAATCAAACGGGTCAGCATCAAATCCACATTGGGGCGGCTGTAAGCCTAAGTGAGGTAGAAGCTTTTTGTGCTCAAGCATTGCCAGTAATGACTCATTTGTTGGCGCGTTTTGCTTCGCGCCAAGTGCGTAACAGAGCCACTTTAGTAGGTAATATTGCTAATAGCTCCCCTATTGCTGACACGCCACCACTGTTGCTAGTTTTGGGTGCGCAATTGGTGCTGCAGCGCGGCGCAAACCAGCGCACTATTGCATTGAAAGACTTTAACCTAGGTTACAAACAAACAGCCCTAGCAGTGGGTGAGTTCATTCACAGCGTTATTTTACCTTTGCCATTAACACGCCAGCACCTATGGGTGGAAAAAGTAAGTAAGCGTGCCGAAGATGATATTTCAGCTGCTTGTGTGGCCATGAGTATCACTCTAGAGCGGCAAACCATTACTCAAATTGATATTGCTTGTGGCGGCATGGCTGCTATCCCTAAAATGGCCACTGCTACTCAAAATCACTTGTTAGGTAAGCTGTTAACACCGCAGTTAATTAACCAAGTGCCTGTCTGGCTTGCCAAAGATTATCAGCCTATTACTGATATGAGAGCTAGCGCTGATTATCGCCAACAGGTCACGGCCAACCTCATCCAAGGTTTTTTACAGGAGGTTATGGCATGAGAAAGCTACCTGAGCTTAATGACCCCAAAGCAAATGCCGCCTCGGTGGGCAGCGAACAGGTTTTGGGTAAACCCTCACCCCATGAAAGCGCCAAGCTACACCTTACAGGCAAAGCGCTTTATATAGATGACATAGCTGCTCCACAAGGGTGCTTGCATGCTTATGTGGGTATGGCAAACGTGGCTTGTGGCCTATTAAAAAGCCAAGACCTAACGAAAGTACTGGCAGCAGATGGTGTGATAGATGTGATCACATTTGAAGACATTCCAGGCATTACCGATATTGGTCCAGTGTTTAGTGGAGATGCATTATTGGTAGAGGAACGCATTGACTACTTTGGCCAGCCCCTTTTTGCTGTGGCAGCTACAAGCCGTGATGCGGCCCGTAAAGCTGCATTACTGGGTCAAGCAGAAATAGATGCCACACCGCCCATACTTACTTTAGAAAATGCCAAAGCACACCATAAACAAGTGCGTCCAAGCCACAGCTTAGTCAAAGGCGATAGTGCCACAGCATTAAAACAAGCGCTCAATACCCTTAACATAGACCAACAGGTGGGAGGCCAAGAACACTACTACCTAGAAGGGCAGGTGGCTTTAGCTATTCCACAAGACAACGGTGGAGTACTAGTGCATAGCTCTAGCCAACACCCTAGTGAAGTACAAAAGCTGGTGGCCCAAGTGCTAGGATTACCCATGCATAAAGTGGTGGTAGACATGCGCCGCATGGGTGGTGGATTTGGTGGCAAAGAAACTCAAGCTGCGCAATGGGCCTGCCTAGCTGCATTGCTAGCGGTGCGTAATCAAAAAGCGGTGAAGCTGCGCCTAGGACGCAGCGATGACATGGCACTCACAGGTAAAAGGCATCCTTTTGTAAACCAAGCTCAAGTGGGGTTTGATCACTCTGGACGCATTACTGCTGTAGATGCACAGCTCAACGGCCTATGTGGCTGCAGCCCAGACTTGTCTGATGCTATTGTAGATAGAGCTATGTTTCACACAGACAACGCCTATTACTTGCCAGCGGCTAAAATTACTGGCCACCGCTGGTTTCAAAATATAGCCTCAAATACCGCATTCAGAGGCTTTGGTGGGCCACAAGGCATGATACTAGCCGAGCAAATGCTAGATGACATTGCCCGCAGTCTTGGCAAAGACCCTTTGTTAATAAGGCAGATCAATTTATATGGCGAAAATGAGCGCAACACTACCCCTTATCATCAAACTGTGACAGGGGTAGATTTGCAGCGAATTATAGATGAGCTAGTAGCCTCTAGTGACTATTGGGCACGTAGAGAAGCCATAGGCATGCATAATCAAACGACTGTTAAAAACGGTGGACGTTATATAAAAGGCTTGGCTTTAACCCCTGTGAAATTTGGTATTTCCTTTACCGCGATGTTCCTTAACCAGGCAGGAGCACTAATCCACATTTATACCGATGGTACGGTGCAAGTAAGCCACGGTGGCACAGAGATGGGGCAAGGACTACACACTAAAATTGGTCAAATTGTCGCTGCAGAATTAGGCCTGCCTTTGGCGCACATAGAGGTGACATCCACACGCACTGATAAAGTACCCAATACTTCGCCAACAGCTGCCTCAAGTGGCACAGACCTTAATGGCCAAGCTGCTAGAAATGCAGCCGTTACTATTAAACAACGCTTGATTGATCACTTGGTAACCACCTACTGTGTGGCTGAGCAAAGTATCCAATTTAGTGGTGGCAAGGTGTCTTGGCCAAACCATCAAATGTCCTTTGCCCAGCTTACCCAAGAGGCTTACTTGGCGCGCATATCTATGTCTGCTACAGGCTACTATCGCACACCCAAAATCCATTATGATCGTGAGCAAGCCAAAGGTAATCCGTTTTTTTATTACTCTTGTGGAGCCTCGGTCAGCGAAGTGGAGGTGGATACTTTCACAGGCACTTACACTGTGGCAAGAGTAGATATATTGCATGACGTGGGTGAAAGCATAAACCCAGCCATTGATTTAGGCCAAGTGGAAGGGGGCTTTATACAAGGCATGGGCTGGCTTACTACCGAAGAGCTAGTGTGGGGAGAAGATGGTCGCCTGCAAACCAATGGTGGTGCCAGCTACAAGATTCCAGCAGTGGGAGACACGCCTAAGCAATTTAATGTGGCGTTGCTACAAAATAGTAAAAACCACGAAGCCACTATTTATCATTCAAAAGCGGTGGGAGAGCCTCCCTTTATGCATGGCATTTCCGTGTGGTCTGCACTACGTGATGCCATTTGGGCCGCTGGTGGTGAGAAATGCAACCCGCAGCTTGATACGCCAGCTACGCCAGAGCGTGTGCTATGGGCATTGCAAGAAGCCAAACGCACTAAGGGTAAAGGAGGTCTAGCATGAAAGCTTGGCTTGCAGCACAAAATGAATGTGAACAACAAAACCAAGGCTATGTGATGGTGAGTATTGTGGCTTTACAAGGCTCATCACCTCGTGGGGTAGGCAGTAAGCTATTAGTCACCAAGCATGAACAATTTGATTCTATTGGTGGAGGCCATTTAGAATACAAAGCCATTGCCCAAGCCCGTGAAATGCTAGCCTCAAATGCATCAACACAGCTGATAGATTACCCACTTGGCGCCAGCTTAGGCCAGTGTTGTGGTGGTAAAGTGGGTCTAATGTATGAAGTGTTTAGCGCTATTAAAATGCCCGTAGTAGTGTTTGGTGCAGGCCATGTGGGTAGGGCTTTAGTGCCATTGTTAGCTCAACTGCCCGTGCATGTCACTTGGGTGGATAGCCGCTATGACATGCTGCCTAAAACTCTGCCACACGCCGTGCTAGGTGTGCATGAAGAGCACCCACAAGACCATGTGGTAGATTGTTTGCCAGGCAGTTGTTATCTAATAATGACCCACCACCATGGGGTAGATTTGGCCCTCACACAAGCGGTGCTGGATAGGGGCGATGCCCGCTATTTAGGTGTCATAGGATCGGTGACCAAAGGTCGAAGATTTCGCCAAAGACTGGCTGCAAAAGCATATACCCAAGAAGCTATTGATCATTTGCATTGCCCCATGGGCAAAGCTGGAATAAGTGGCAAGCACCCCATGGAAGTGGCCATAGCGATTGCTGCCCAGGTGATGGCGCTATATCAACATAGTGAAACACTTAGCCTGTCCAAAAGTGCCACCCCATCCACTAACACCTCTATTAACACATTGACTAGATCAGTCCATAAAGAGACCCTACACCATGTCTGAACGTTTAATGCGTGGCCCACTGCTGCATTGTCTAGGTGAACCAGACAAAGATACCACAGCAGTAGATTTTCAAGCGGATGCCTTGTTGTGGGTAAAAAATGGCCTAGTGCATCAAATGGGTAGCTATGAATCTTTAGCGCATAAGCTAACACCCCTGCAGCTGTCTAAGATAGAAGACTGTAGCCAATACCTTTTGGTGCCGGGGTTTGTGGATTGCCACATTCATTACCCACAAACACAAATGATAGCCGCCTATGGCACCCAGCTTTTAGACTGGCTCACCACTTACACCTTTCCTGTGGAAGCAAGCTTTAAAGACCCACAAAAAGCGAGTGAGGTGAGTGAGGTGTTTATTAACCAGCTGTTAAACAATGGCACTACCACAGCTTTAGTGTTTTGTTCGGTGCATCCAGAATCTGTGGATGCCTTGTTTAATGAAGCACAAAAGCACAACATGCGCATAATTGCTGGCAAGGTGATGATGGATCGCAACGCACCAGAAAACGTGCTGGATACACCACAATCTAGCTATGATCAAAGCAAAGCGCTGATAGAGCGCTGGCATGGTGTAGATCGTTTGCAATATGCCATTACACCAAGGTTTGCACCTACTTCCAGTGATGAGCAGCTAAAGGC